>Ga0222676_1000572_pt1 | contig 11226 bp, 31 predicted proteins | sample AntAcemetagen870_FD_179815 | JGI IMG/M metagenome (GOLD analysis project Ga0222676, IMG submission 179815) | Saline water microbial communities from Ace Lake, Antarctica - #870 | ecosystem: Environmental > Aquatic > Non-marine Saline and Alkaline > Saline | place: Antarctica: Ace Lake...
CGAGAGTGCTTTGTGGATGTGCTTCGGCTATTCTACTCAAATTTTCTTTCCAGCCGTTGTCATGTTTTATACCACCTACTCCGCTTACAATATTTAGTCCTTTGGGTACCTGTGTAATGTGTTTATTCTTATCCAGGTACGATTCCATTTCAGCAATAGTCATCATATCATCAAACTCTTTACCAGTTTTTTTATTTTTAAATGAATATATTGGCATTAACTTTGTATAGGGTTTAATGGGTCAAGGTCAAAGTATTTATTAATTACTTCTAACTGATCATCATACTCTGCTATTATTTTTAGTTCTTTTTCTATAGCTTCTAATACGTCCGGGTGCTCACCAATACCTGAAGCATTTTTCAGATATATTTCAACATTCATTTTGTGTTTTGCAATATGACCTTTTGCGTGGTCTTTGATTGCCTCTATTGTATTTTTTCTATTATATTCAGCCATTATTGTTCTCCTTTAATCCTTTTCTTAATATTTCTTCTTCTTCGTGTGTGTATGGTCTAATCATTTTTTTCACTTTCTTTATTATACTATTCCTCAAATCATCACTAAATGATTCTAAATGTCTATCTGCTTTGTTTTGTTTTGATTGTTTATAACTAATGTCTAACAGTTTTTGTTCTTTGATTGTTTCTTCTAAGAAGTCCATTAAACTATTCCACTCCATCCATCTTCAGGTTCTTTTTTTCTTTTAAAACTACCTTTACCTTTTTTAGCTTTAACTACTCTAGGTTTGTACTTTGGTGTTCTTACTTCTTTTGCTATAGGATTAGTTTTAAATATTCTATCCCATGACTCTCTATAAGTGTCATTAGATATTCTACTCTTACCGTCCCACTTAACAGACATTGGCAACTCCTTCAACCCACCATTGTGGTGGTGTAGATGGTGATTTCCAACTAGCAAAACTTTGTTTCTTCTCTATGTAATATTTTCTATACGAACCAATCACATCACCAGGTATTTTACATTCATCTGGCATAGCAGGTGTTGGGTCTGTAGCAATTTTATTTATAGGTATGTTTTTAGGTGTATGGGATAATACATCTTTTAATTTTTGAATAGTCATGTGATCTTTCGTATGATTATATCTCAATTTAAATTCATCATTAAGAGCAATCATATGTTTATACAACCATACATAGTGAACAATATTTGCCATAACCCACACTGTACTAGGGTGTCCTGTATGGCATGCTTTGTAGAAAGTATCTTCTAGGTTACCAGACATTCGCCATCTTTGTATTCTATGACCTTTTTTAGTTCTATCGGTATATTTAACACCGTCTAGTATTCTGTGTGCTGTGGATAACATCTGTGCTGATTCTATAATCATCTTACAAACATGTTTATCACAAGACATTTTAGCCGCTATAATAGGATCTTTATCTAAATAAAATATATTCACTAGTGTACCAACTTTCTCATTACATAATCCATCAACTTATACTTTTTGGCTAGGTCTATCATCTTCTTATACCAAAGTGCTTTGAAGTCATCACTTTCAGCACTCTTACATGCCTGTGCTAACTTGTTTAATTTTTGTACCTCTATTGGTATGTGTACTTTTACATCCATAATTTACCCTCCGTTTGTCTATAATATATCATATCTGGCCCAAATGTCAAGCCTATTTGCCAAGATTTGTTCCATTAGTTACCACTGTTCTAAAAAGGGTAAACCCTTTGTTATTCCAATCTAATTTCTTGGTACACTCTGTATCTGTAACACACACGGTTTTAGTACAACCTGATAGAATCACAGCAATGAGTAATATAATACTAACCTTTGTCATTCCAATCATATATTTGGTCTATTTTAAGTTTAATCTCGTCAGGAGACATGTCCTTGAACTCTCCCATGGTCGCCACCATCTTTTTATAATCTCTTTGTTTCTTACCTAATTTTTCTAATTTTTTCTTTTGTTTATTTAACGTTTCTTGTAAATTAATTTCTTTTTGTAGTTTAATAGATTGTTTTCTCATTCGCCATTGTCTTAATGATATATTGGCCGCTATCAATAGAAGTACAGCTAATGGGTCAAATACAAATATGAGTATCAATATTACTATACGAACTGACTTGTCAAAGTTATCTTCAGCATTCTCACCATAGATTAACTCTGCCACATATTTGATAGGTCCTACTTCGGCCTCTATTTTGTTTTGTTCTAAACTTAATGTACCCTTTTCTTCGGATAGTCTACCAATTTCATTACTAGCTTCTTTGATTGCCGTATTTAATTCTAATCTTTCTGGCTCTTGTTTCCTACGTTCTTTTAGACCTCTAGTTACAAATTCTTTATCTATGTAAACTTCTAATGCCTTGTCTAATAGTGTTAATGTCTTTTGTGATCTATCAATAATAAGTTGTTGTGATTTAATTTGGTTATCTAATAATTCTATTTTTATATTATTACTTGATGTAGGTTTAACTTGATCTAGGTGTGCCTTTGATAAGAAACCAAATATACCCATAGATGTAATAAAGACTAGTATGATAATGGCACCAAACAGATACCCTTTTAATAACCTTGGTACATCACTGTTCCAATTATGATACAACCAACTGGCCGCTACTAACTTACCAACTTCTAGTGCTGAACCCATAGCGATAATAGGTATCACGGCACCAGCAAATAGTGTTGCTAGACCAATGATTGAATACCCAGCCGCTATAATTGATATAGATATGGCGGATAAAAATGTTAATATTGTTAGAAACATAGTTATATTTAGTTGATTGTCTTATCTGAAGCGTAGGTATCTTCTAGTTTTCTAATCTTCTTAATTATTCTGATTACTCTTTTGTCATAATCAGGTGTAGTAGAAAAGTTATCTAATTTTTTAATTAGTTTAATAGGGTCTCTAGTTTTTTCTCTCAACGCTCTAAACTCTTTGTATGCTTGGTGTTCATTTAATAATCTTACATACTCAACAACACTAGCACACTTACTTGGAAAAACTCTTACACCCCAACCTGGCCACTCTGTGATACCTTGTGGTAATAGATGAGCACTTTCTTTACTAAACACTCTTATACCAAATAAGTTTTTTGCCTCTTTGGCAAATCTACTTGAACCCCAACCAGACTCTAATGCCGCTTGACCTATAATCATTTCAAATGGCACTCTCTTACTATGTGGTAAAGTAAAGTTTATATAGTCAATACATTTATGCATTGCTCTCACAAACTGAATATCATTTGTATATTCCATACTAGGTTCAGTTAGTTCCATCTTCTTTACTTTAATAAGATAATCGTTTTCTGCGATTTTAAATATCTTTTTCTCAGCAAATTCATTAGGGTTAAATGTACCATAACCATACGCCACCAATATGATAGCGGCACATAGAAAAGTTATTTTGGTCCAATACCAAGATTTATCTATTAGATTATCCCAATTAACCTTTTTCATTATTTTACTCTTGCTATGTATTCGTATGCTTGAATAGGACTCTCATCAATATCTTCATAAGTATATTTTAATTTCTTTTGAAAAAAATCTAATTTGTTCATATACTGAGCCACATTATCAAATATTACTTGTGCTTGTTTTTCTGTATAGTTATTGTATATATCTTTTACCCAATTACCCTCATAATAAACTTTTTGTGTACCAGCTAAATTACTTGGTTTTGCCAGTTCTCTTACTTGAATTACTGCCTCACCTATTCTAGCCTTTAAATAAGGGTCTAGTTCTTTTACTTGTCTTCTCGCCATCATATCTCTCCATTTTATAAATCAAGGCCAATTTTATTTAACTTTGGTCTGAAACTATAGAAAACCTTATTATGATTTCCTGTATCACCTATATTAGCCATTTGATATAGATGGACCATTTCGTGTCCTAACGTTTCCACAAAATCTCTCTTATCTCTGTATTCTGGTAACATTTCTAGCCAGTATTGTTTTGTGCCTTTTCTTTCCCACTCATGGCAAATTACTTGACCCCAACAATACCTTTTAGATTCATCTCTGTAAATTTTTTTGATTAGAATTTCGTTAAATGGAGATAATAGATTATTAAATACCGATTTATTAATAATAGTAAAATATTTTTTAATGTCTTTATAGGTAGTTTTATATTTTCTACGGATAGACAAATCTCTTTTAAGAATTTTCTTAGTTTTCATACTTTTACTGGTTTTTACCTTTGGCATTACATTCTTTATCCTCTATTTGACTATCTTTTAATAATGAACATTTATATTCACTATCTGCTTTTAATCTCATTTCAGCTAATACGCCATCAAGTATGGCAGGTAAATAAGCTTGTATAATCTGTATTGACTCTAAAGCAAATTGGTGTCCTAGTTTTGACATTTCATACTCTAATAACTTTTGAGTATCTACATCAATACCATTGACTTTAGATTGTATAACATGAGCCACAACAGCCTTGTTATACTCATTAGCCATCGCCAAGTTCTTAAAACTCGTTAGACCAAACCATAATGTTGCTAGTATAATCGTTAATGTAATCAAGTATTTTTTCATAGTATATTCTCCTTATATTTATTGGTATAGGATACACTACTTTAGACTAAAAGTCAAGCACTATTTTTCGTTGGGAGGTAAGGGTTTTGGCATGGCCGGAAGAGCTCCGACCATGTGATTCGTTAGAATTATTTGGTATTTTTCATAAAGTCATCATTCCAATCAAAAGTTTCCTTTACTAATTGTTCAGTTAGACCTTTATAAGTCTTATTTAAAGTCTTGTCTTTTACATGTATTAATACTTCAGCTTCTGTCTTATGTAAGCCTTCTAACATCTGTATAAACAAAGTTTCTTTTTTTGTTCTAGTAATTGTATTGTCGCCACCTTCTATGAAAAGGTATAGTTTTCTTGCCTCGTTTCTTAACAAGCCATGTTCCGTACCAACCGGTGACTCATTAGCAATGTAAGGAGGTGTTCCTACTGGTAATACAAATTTGATCTTTGGATCAAATCCTGCTTTTAAGATTTGTCTAATGTAAGGAGTATCATATCTTTTTAATACTTCCATTTTTTTAGGTTTATCTTTAGCGTTATTAATTTTAGTAAAAATTTCATGTACAGTTTCTCCTTGAGAACCTCTAGTGCTAGCTAAAGATGACATAGCTTTTTTACTAATTAAGTTTGGATGTTGTTGTTTTTCTTGTTCGGCCATTATTTACTCCATATATGTTTCAAAAGTCGGATATAACTTCTATCATTGACTTCATTTTATTTTCAATAAAGTATGGTAACAGGAGCGACCTGCTTGGTACTTTATAGTCTTTATACTTATTTATAATGTTTTCCTGTATCGTTAATGGTATCTGTGATAGATCGATTAACTTCTTATTTCTATTGAAATTCTTTTTAGTTTCTGATCCTAATGGTATATTTTCAATATTGGACCATTCTTCCAATTTCTTTTTCGTAATAGGTTTTTGTCTTTCACCAGTTACAAATATATTATCTGGACTTAGTATATTTGGTACACCATCTGATCTATCGCCTTTAATAATTTGTTCTCTTAAAAATTTTACTGGATCTTCTTGTTCTCCTATAAAACCTTTTAAGAAAGGTGACCATTGATATACATTACCATAATGGTGTAATTGTATGAAGTCCTTATCACCTGAAACAATCAGGTATAAATCTTCTTTTTGTTCTTTTACTAGTGTTGCTATTATATCATCAGCCTCACAGTTCTCAACATACATCATTATGTATGGAAAGTTTTTAGATATTTCGTCTTTAACTTCCGTTATAATCTTAAATATATTATCCCAATCAAATGGACCATCTTGTCTGGCCATTTTTCTACTGTGTTTGTATTGTGGGAAGAAATCTCTACGCCATGGATCAGCAGCGTCTGAACATAGTACCATCTGACCATATTCTCCTTTAAACTTTATATTAAAACCTCTCAAAGAATTTAAGACCATATGTCTAATCATATCTTTATTTGGTTTTACATCACCTTTGCCTCTTACTTGAGCCATTAGGTTTGAAATTAGTATTTGGTTTAAATCGACTAGTATCATTTATAATTCTTTTATTTTTTTTAGTTTTAAAATTGTCTTTTCTGCTTCGTTTAATTCTTCTTCTTTTTTTAAAGGTCTACTGCCTATATGATAAGCAATAGCCATAAAAATTATTGTTAATGTTGTGCCTATTAAAAATAAACCTAAACCGTATCCTATTGTCATAATAGTATAGGGGCCCGAAGGCCCCCATGTAACTAACTAGGCGTCAATAGAAGCTACAGTTGCTTTTGTAGGAGCAACAGTGCTAGCATTGTCGTATTTAAAAGGTGTTCCGTATAGAGCGTTAATACCTGCTGATATAATAGCTCTAGTAGGTGTACCTAATCTATACACATGGTTACCTTTAGATTTTGAACCGTAGATCATAAAACCTTCAGCTCTTAAAGTATCAACCATAGCTCTAGGTGACTTTAGACCGTAATTGGTATTTAAAGCTTTCCATGAGATTGATGAACCTCTTTGTAATAGATTAAGAATTTTAGCCTTTTTAGACAATTTTTTTCTTCCTCTAGTTTCCGTAGTTGTATTTGTTTTTTTAGTTAAACCAAACATGATTTATCTCCTTTTGTTTATTATTAAATGCTATTTTACAACCAGCTGTGGCGATTCTCTTAGGAATTTTGTTAGTCATCTAAATTTTCTCCTTCAAACATACTTGAATCATTTAGATCCTTTAAATCTTCTTTTACATCTTTACTTAATGGTTTAGTCTTTGTTGGCTTATCAATTATACTACTATAATCTATTCTAGCTGACAAAGCACTACCTTGATTTTTATTTACTTGTACCAACTTGTCTGATAGTTTTTGTGCTGGGTGTACCATATCAAAATCTCTATAAACTAAACCTCTAATCATATCAACAACCATGGCCAAGTCTTTTGTAAATGATTGTTTTTCTGTTTTAATGGCAAGGTCATATAATTGTCTTAACAAGTTCATACTAATATCATCAACTGCTGTTTCAACAAACTCTTTTGTTTGTTTCTGTTGTATTCTTTTGATATACTCATTATCTTCTGGTGATTTTGTAATACCAGGTTTCTCTACAATTTTATTTAAAGGAAACAAAATAACGTTGTCTTTTGGTGGCAGTTTATCGTTTGACACTATATGATTTCACCTTTAAAGTTTACTCTACCTTTTACCATAAAGTATTCTATTAATTGATTATAACCACCAATTAATTTATCATCAATTTTAATTTGTGGCATAGTTCTTACTGGTTTACCAATATCTTCCATTAGTTTTGTAGGGTCTGAATCAAAGTCTTTCTCTAATGACTTTTCTTCGTATTCAAGGCCAAGTGATTTTATCATATGCTTCGCCTTGTTACAAAATTGACAATTGTTTTTACTGTATATTACTATCTTCATTTTTTTCTTTCATTAAGTTGTCATAAGCTACATTAGCTTTCATCTTAACGTTATATGAATCTACAGCTTCTTCAATTGTGAAGTTATACATTTTATTGTATTCACCCATTGGTAATCTTAAACCAACCCAAGCTCTGTAGTATTTTTGATTTGTGATTGTTACATCTTTAGCAAAGATTTCATAACCTCTAACTGGTGTATTTTTAATTAAGTTAACAATCGTTGACTCAACCTCTGATACAGTTGTCTTGTTATTATTCTTTCCTAACTCTGTAATGAATTGTTTACTAGACTTATTCATTTCACCTTTGATAATGTCAGCTAACTCTGCTTTCGCTATCATCATACCTTTTTCTATTGCTAAATTAAGGTCTGGAGATACGGCAGTACCAACACCAAAGATACACATTTTATCTTTATCTTTACCAAACGTTGGTGTATCACACGCTTGTTTTTCTGAGAAGTCGGCCATATACCATTTCGGTACTTCGTTTAATACTTTACCTTTCTCACTTTTCATCTTATAAGTTGCTGAACAGTTAGCCATCAATAGGCCTGCTACTACAACTGATACTAGTTTTATCATTTTATTCATAATTATTTAACCTCACTTTTTACATTATATACTAAATCTTGCAATTTGTCAAGTCCCATTGAAATATAGTCTAAAAACTCATTAGGACTAACATCTAACACAATTACAAGTAGAAGTGATATTATGATTATATTCTTAATCATCTAACCTCCCATTCACCATCTATTTTTAAACAAGTCTTTCCTGGTGTTTTAAAGACATGTTTTGGCCGACTATAATATCGGCAATATTCTGGAGCTGAAACATCTCTGTAATAGAATTGAGCAAATAAATCCCAATAACCTGGGGTATCAATACCCTTTTTACCGTCAGCACACTCCAAAATTTCTTCTTTTGAGATTGTATCTCCCTCTTGTTTGATAACAACCTTTACAAAACAATATTGGCCATCAGTTTTTTCTGGTTGTATTGTTTTTACTTTTGAATATAATATCTTTTCTCCAGCCATAACATGATTTACTACTATAGATGTTAGAACCAATAATGATATAATTAATAATAATTTTCTCATTAACCCTCAATCCATCTTCCGTCTGGTAACTGACATGCTGTACCAAACACTGCTTTTCTATTTGGACTTCCAATTCCAACTAAAGGCCATTGTTGTGTAATATCAACTGTAGCGTCATAATCTTTACATTTTAAAGGACCTTTCATATAAGAGCTACTTGTTTTGATAATACCACTATTACCTGATTTCTGATTATACCAATTTGTATATGATTGTTTTGACGGACCTGTATTTAAATGATCTACAAATACGGCATTGTGTACATCATAGTCTGATTTATACATAATATCAGCACCCTTAAAGGCACCTACTAAAGCACAACCACCAATAACATATGGATCTGTAACACCTAAACTCACACAAGCACTCGTAGCCGTTGCTCCACCCAATGTGGCACCAACGGTTGATCTATTGGCTGAGCAATTGGTTAATAATACACCAATAATTAATATTAAAAATATTCTAGGCATTTAATTTCTTTATTGTATCATTCACTTCAAAAAGTTCATCTTCAAGTTCTTGTATCTTTATAGATGGACCTCTAAACTCGTAGTGTTCTAACTTCTCGTTTATTTCTTTTTTCTGTTCTTCTAATTGTTTTATAGTTATATCTTTATTTGACACTTTTTTTATTCTCCCAAATATTATTAAGAAATACTTGTATCAATCTGGATACTTCCACCTCTTGTTCTTTACCGTGTTTATCTTTAAAGACAACTCTACAGGCATTAGCTTCTCTAATAACTGTTTTGTGTTCATCTACAATAACAGCGTCATCTGTATTCTTTCTAAAGTCGTGTGAGCTATAATTTCTATTTGTCATATGGTTTATTATCAGCAGAAATTATTTTACACGTAGATTGAATATCATCTATTAACTCATTAACTTCAGCATCCCTTTCAGGTGTTTTTGAATTATTGTATTTAAGATTATACAATCTATCGCTAGTCTTTTTAAGACCATCTATCTTTAAACAAAAATCACTAATCTTGTGTAACATTATTTTTCACCTTTATAAAAATTGTTTTGATAAAATTCCAATTGTTAGCATTCTGTTGTTTGCCTTGTTCCCATTGAATTTTTTGATACTCTTTAATATCATTAACTTCGTTTACAATATAGTTCTTAACTTTAACGTCTATTGTTTCGTCACTCTTTACCATAGTCATAGTCATTAAGACGGCAATGGTTATCATCATCATTGTTCTCATATTATTTGTCCTCTTTTTTTACTTTTGATTGGTATGTTTAACATAATCAACAAATACTTTAGATTTATTAACTCTAGTATCTGTTTTTACCTCTAAAAACTGCTCATAGGTTTTTATACCTTTTTTAGATTGAGCAACTCTTTCTTCATATGTGCCTCTTTTTTTAGCGTGACCCATTATTTTACCTCCTTAAAAAAGTCTTTTAATGTTTCTACTACATTTTCATATGTGGTATAAGAACCTCCAACTAAATCATTATCAACATATTCTTCAATATGAATATTACCTGCTGGTTTACATTGACCATCTATTGATAGTTGGCCGTCATTCATCATTGTTATTTCAATTTTTTTTGTCATACTATTTCTCTCCTTTTTTATAACCTAAGCTATTTTTATTTTTATATAATTTCTGCCAAGACCAACTTGTTAAATAAGTTGAATAATGGTATATGATTTTTACTAAAAATGTCTTTATTGTTCTCATACTTTTTTTCCCATAGTTTTAAAGTCCTTAACATCAACAATCATATAAGGACCTTTGTTATACGCCACACTAATTGTTTTGCCAATAGGTAATTGTGTGGAGTAAACTCTTTTTTTAGTATCACCTACTATTCTATCACTTGTAGGAACTGATGGCCTACAATTGTAATTTGGCATATTATAACCTTCAAAAGAGTTGTAGTCGGAATCAATATTGACACCTAATGATCTACAATAATTATCGTAGTCTTCTCTCAACTTATTTAATTTTTCGCTTTTAGTTAACATTTAGTTATATTTTATATCTTCTTCTTTTTTCTTTTTCGGAGTATATACTTTTTCTTTTTTAGTCAAGTCATAATACTCATCTTCTTCTTCTGCTTTTTTCTCAGCGTATGTCATTTTAAAAACTCTCATGTATGTCGCATCTCTCGGATTAGGAGCAGACCAATCATCAATCAAATTCTGTAGTTGATCTGTTGTAAGATTAAGATTATTAAAGTTTTTCGGTACTTTGATCATATCTTCTTTAAGAGCTTTTAGATATTCGACTCTGTGAGTAAAAGTTTCTTTTTTCTTACTTTGATCTTTTACTGTTACGTCTTTAAACTCGTTGAATAGTTGTTCTTTAGTGTATAAGTAACTCATATATTATGTCCTTTTGTTAGTGTTAATAGTCTATATCCTATCAGAAAATGGTGTATTTGTCAACCCTTTAAAAAGCATTGATTTTACTTACTTTCCTGATTCTAAATCAATTTCTAGTTGTATTGATTCGTCTATATTTGACTGATTCGTAGCCCATTTGTCAAATTCATTAATCTCTTTTTGAAGTTTATCTCTGAAATTTTGTAAAGTAATTTTTGCCTCTACCACTTTCTTTTCAGTATCTTCTTTATTATTATAATTAATACTATTTAAATTGTCTAATGCTAATTCAATAATATCAATGGTTGCTATTGTTTCTATCATATAATTTTTACCAATATAATAACTTGAAGAACTAATATAACTA
>Ga0222676_1000584_pt1 | contig 11097 bp, 10 predicted proteins | sample AntAcemetagen870_FD_179815 | JGI IMG/M metagenome (GOLD analysis project Ga0222676, IMG submission 179815) | Saline water microbial communities from Ace Lake, Antarctica - #870 | ecosystem: Environmental > Aquatic > Non-marine Saline and Alkaline > Saline | place: Antarctica: Ace Lake...
CAGGTTCTGGTACTGCAAACTCAAATTTATTTCTTACAGATGATAGTAAGTTAGGGGGAGCAGCTATATTTACAGAAGCAGGTAGAGTTTACAACCTGGTATCAGGATCAGCTGGTAATGTTTTTACAGGGGTCAACACAAATGGTTGGTCACTAGCATCAGGATCATATGGTTGGTTCTTACCAGATATAGGTTTAATCCTACTAAATGGTGAAGCCTTAGATGGGAGAATTGTTGATGGTGGTACTAATTTAGGCACAGTGAGAACAACAAACTCAACAGTAAATAACCAAGAAAAACTATTATCCCAATTCAATTTAGGAGGATTAGATGCAACATCCCCTGGATGGACATTAAATTCAAGTGAAACTCTATCTTCAGATTTTATATTTGCAAGAGCAAGAAACGATGAATTTAATTACTCAACAAACCCCTCATTCATTTCAGGATCAACTGGGGCTGTATTATTTGATTCATTTATCAATGACCCCCAAGTATACATTACAACAGTAGGAATGTATAACAACAATCAAGAATTAGTAGCAGTAGCAAAATTATCTAGACCATTACTTAAAGACTTTACTAAGGAATTATTAGTAAGGATTAAGTTAGACTTCTAATGAATGACAGCATTCAAGCAATTTACAAATAGGGAGGTTACTATAACCTCGTTTTTAGCCGATAAAGGATTTAATTTTATTGGAGGAGATATTACAGGATCTACAGTTGGTATTAATATATTTACGGGGGCGAATGTCAATTATACATCATCCTCTAACTTACAAACAGGATATGTATATTCCTCTTCAAAAAACTCAATATATAATAGCGTAAAACAGCTATATTATACTAACTACATCTCCTCAAGTACAGGAGATTTAGGTGTCACATCTAGTGTTATACCCGGAGTAACTAGAGATGATGATTATTATTATGGTCCTATTGAAGCACCTCTATATGAGAATTATTTACAATCAAGTTTACCACAGCAAAGATACTGGCCTACAGGTAGTGGGGACAAAATTACAGTATTAAATATCCCAACAAAATTATTTGGAGAAAAAATAGTACCAACAACATTTGAGTATCATTTTTCTTCATCTATTGGTGGTGATTTTGTAAATGGTTTACTCTTAACAGATGATGGTGAGGGTAATATTATAAGTGGTTCTGACGTTGTAGGTCAAATATTTTATTCCCATGGAATGGTAGTTTTAACAACCCATAGTTGTGGAGGTATATCTGATGAGATAATTTCAATTGGGGGGTTTGATAGTCAACAATTTAACTTTTCATCATCACTTACCATATACGAACAACAGTACAAATGTACTATCTTAGAAAATGAATTTGGCTCATCACTTAACCCTACTTTATTAACTTCATCAACCGCCGGAGAGATAAATACAGAATATTACCCATATACAACTGGTTCATTCTTTACCCCATATATAACTCAAGTGGGGTTATATAATGAAGTAAACCAATTGATAGCAGTAGGTAAATTGTCATTCCCAGTCCCTGTATCACAATATACCGATACTACCATTCTTGTAAATTTCGACGTATAGTGAATTGGAAATACCAAAAAACAGAAATAGAGTCAATATCCGATTTCCCAGATCAAACGTTTGGTTTCATCTATATCATTACTCACCTACCTACAAATAAATCTTACATAGGTAAAAAATTCTTAGAATTTACACGTAAGCAGAAGTTAGGTAAAAAAGAGTTAAAATTACTTGAAGGTGGGAAAGGCAGACCATCCAAATTTAAAATAGTTCAAAAAGAATCGGATTGGCAATCATATTGGAGTTCAAATAAACCATTAAAGGATTTAATTAAAAATGAACCCATAGAAAATTTCAAACGTGAAATTCTACATTGTTGTAATTCAAAGAAACAACTTACATACTTTGAAATAAAGTACCAAATGATCCACCAAGTCTTAGAAAAACCCGAAGAATTTTTCAATGACAACATTCTCGGTAAGTTCTTCACTCGTGACTTGGAATAGCATAGTATAGTTCGTATATTGGTACTCATGGTAAATGAACTATTAGTAAATCTAGTAAACATTGTATTAGGTTCTGGTAAACGGACAGCGAGGGGTAATCAAGCTCATACGTGCCCCTACTGCAAACACCATAAACCCAAACTAGAAATTAATTTTTCCGAAAATAAAAAAGGATACAACCCATGGCATTGTTGGGTTTGCAATAAGAAAGGTACCCGTATTACTTCCCTATTTAAAGAAATTAAAACAACACCTGAAAGATTTGAGGAATTATATAAATTAATTGGGAATGAGAAGGAATATAAAACCATTAAAACTTATGACGAGTTAAAGCTACCCGAAGAATTTAAATCATTTGAAAGTATTACACTATCCGATATAGAAGGTAGACAAGCTTTAGCTTACATTAAAAGTAGGGGTATCACTAAAGATGATGTTGAAAAGTACAATATGGGGTATTGTCGTACAGGTAGATATGCTAAAATGATTATTATCCCATCTTACGACTCAGTAGGTGGTATGAATTATTTCACTTCTAGATCATTCGAGAAAGACGCATATACCAAATATAGAAACCCCGAGACATCACGTGATATAATACCTTTTGAGATGTTTATAAACTGGGATTTACCTCTAATATTATGTGAGGGTCCATTTGATGCCATTGCTATTAAACGAAATGCAATTCCTCTATTAGGGAAAAATATACAAACAAATTTAATGAAGAAAATAGTAACCTCAACGGTTAAGAAAATATATATTGCTTTAGACTCAGATGCCAGGAAACAGGCTTTATACTTTGCAGAGCAATTTATGAATGAAGGTAAAGAGGTTTATTTAGTAGAGTTAGAAGGGAAAGACCCAAGTGAAATGGGATTCTCCCGTTTTACTAATTTAATACAAAACACATACCCCCTCGATCAATATAATTTGATGGAGAAAAAACTACAATTAGTATGAAGGAAAAAATAATAAAGAGATCCTACAATAGAATTCTAAAAATATCAGATGATGCTAAACAAATCACACTACCTGACTCCAGATATTACCAAAGAAATGGGAATTATTACCCATCAATTACTTATGTTTTAGGTACTTACCCAAAAGGTAAATATTTTGAAGATTGGCTTAAAAAAGTAGGATATGCATCAGAGCATATTGTTCGAAAAGCAGCTAAAGATGGCACCCAAACCCATGAAATGATTGAAGATTATTTAAATGGTAAAGAATTAGAATTTTTAAATTCTGCGGGGTACCCCCAATACGATTCTTTAGTATGGCAAATGTTCTTACGTTTTGTTGACTTTTGGGAAGAATATAACCCTAAATTAATAGAAACCGAAGTCCACCTATTTTCAGATGAATTAAGAGTAGCAGGTACCTGCGATATGATATGTGAAATTGAAATCGATGGTAAAACTGAACTATGGATTATTGATTATAAAACCTCGAACCACCTCCAAACAACATATGATTTGCAAACTGCAATTTATGGGAAATGTTATGAAGAATGTTTTGGTAAGAAAGCAGACCGTTATGGTGTACTTTGGTTGAAATCTAATAAAAGAAAATCAGCAGAAGGTAAAATCCAGGGTAAAAATTGGGAGATGTATGAATCAAACCGCACACAAGAAGAAAATCTTGATATATTTATAACTGTTAAGAAATTATTTGATTTAGAAAACCCTAAACATAAACCTATATTTACAGAATTTAGAACGCGAGCTAAAAGAAATTTGTAATATTTATAATAAAATATAATGGATAACTTTGATTTGGTAAAATATATGGTAGAAGGCCGTTTATTGAAAGAGGTGGAAGGTAAACCTAAAGGTATTATATTAGCTGGTGGTGCGGGTGTTGGTAAGTCATACGTAATTAAAAATTTATTAGGAGATTTAGATGATAAAACTGGAATTTTTACCCCTAAGGGTTCAGATTTAAAGTTTAAATATATGAACCCCGATGATTTAGTAGAAAAAAAAGGTTTATCTTTAGGTGCAGCCATGGGGGAATTTAGAGGAATATTCCAAGATGCTCAAAATAAAAGTGAAAATATAATTTGGGACACAACAGCAGCTAATGTTAAAAACACATCATCTCAAATGCCAGGATATGATAAATTTATGGCTATGGTTTATACCCACCCCATAATTTCTATTCTTCAAAATACTAAAAGAGAAAGAACACTCCCCCTAAATGCAGTTATAAAAACATGGGAAGGAGTTTATAGTAATATAGAGGATTACAGAAAAATATTTGGGGAGAATTTTGTGTTTATTAAAAATACAATCCCGGGGTATGATAAACAAATCCAAGAATTTGATAAAGCCGTTGCTGGGGGTAAAGAAAGCTTAAAACAATATTTAGAAAAACTATCATCAGACAATGTTGATCAATTTAAATCCTCCTTCTCAAAAGATTTTACATTTAAAGATGAAGAAATAGAAATAGCATTCAATGAAGCTCTACCCCAAACCTCATTCGATGAAAAGAAAGATATGGATCTTTTAAAAACTATTCAAAAGTCATTTGAAAAAGAATATGAAAAATCCTCCTCAAACCCGGGTTACGAACGTTTAGAAAAAAATCTTAAATCTGCACAAAATACCCAACTACGAAATGATGCGGGTTATAATGAAGACTTAGAAGGTATTGTAGATAAATTAACATCCTCAAAATTTAAAGAAATTACCGAACCAACCTCAGAATCCGATATTAAATTAAAATTTAATTCTTTCATCAATGGGTAGATTATTAGCGGTATATGGTGGTGGTTTTAAACCACCTACAGTAGGTCATTTTGAAGTAGTAAAAAAAACACTAGATAAATTCCCCGAAATTGAAGAATTTATTATATATGTTGGGGAGAAAGAGCGTGATAATATTAATCAGGCACAATCTATATTGATTTGGGAGATTTTTCAAACTTACCTTCCAATGAAGGTGCAAATTCAGCCCTCTAAAGGTCCAATTGGTGACATTATTCGTTTGGGGAAAAACAACCCCCAAGATGAAATATATTTTGTAATAGGTTCTCGTGAAGGAGATGAAGATGATGCTGCTGAATTAAGCAGACGTAGTAAGGGTATAGAAGAAAAATACCCAAATATGAAAATTAAGCTTATTACAAACCCTAACACGGGGGTTAGTGGTACTAATGCTAGAAAAGCATCCCAAGTATCATATAATGACTTTATCAAATACCTACCATCAGAACTAAGTGATAGTGAAAAAGAAGAAGTATATGACATTGTAAAACCACCATTAGATGAAAATAAAGATCCATTGGGTTTAAATGTAACCTATGAAGAATTAGCTTCAAATTTAAACGAAAATGCTACATATGGTAAAGAGATAGATATTAAGGGTAAAATAATGCAACTAACCCAACATATGTTAAATAAGGGTTACAACATTGAACCTTTACCTAAAGTTAAATTTGTAGATGGGGATAGTGACAATGCCCGGGATTTTCTCGGTAAAACCGCGTATTATAACCAGAACAACAACACCATCACATTATACACTGAAGGGCGCCATCCTAAGGATATAGTACGCTCATTTGCACATGAAATGATACACCATATCCAAAACTTAGAAAATAGGTTAGGCGATATAGGTGGTACAAATACAATGGAAGACGATCATTTAAACGATATTGAAGCAGAAGCTAATTTAAAAGGTACAATGACATTTAGGAATTGGACTGATAGTTTAGATGAAAATATCTTTAAAAAATCATTAGATCAAACAAAAAAATATACATTAAAAACAGGAGAAACTATTACTTTAAAAGTTGATAAATTCATGCTTTCTTATGGTAGTTTAAATATAACGGCGTTTGATAAAGATGATAATAAAATAGGAGCAGCATACTTTACATCAGACGAAACAAATAATCCAAAAATATTATCGTCATCAGATACTTCAGTAAAACCCAATTGGTGGAGAAAAGGTGTTGGGACTGTTATGTATGATTTTGCAAAAACTTTTAAATATAAAATCATCCCAAGTAAAGAACAAACCCCAGATGGTAAAAAATTCACTGATAACTTAAATGAAATAGGAGCAGATACTGAATGGATTGATTTCGAAGGCGGTACTTTAACCTTACAGAATGTGTTAGATTTAACTAAAAACATCCCTCAAAAAAATTACCCTACAGAAAAATTATCTAAAATAGTTTTAAATTGGGATGATAACCCCACCGAAATAGAAAGAATAGCGCAAGTTGAAGTCTCTAACCAATACCCTATCTTAATTATGGCGGATGAAGATGGAAGTATATTGTGGATTTTAGATGGTAACCATAGAGCACAAAAAGCACTAAGATCAAAAGCCAAAACAATACCGGCTAAAATTATTAAACCATCCGATTTAGATGATAATGCCAGAAAAGTATTAGGGGTAGTTGCTAGAGGAAAATCATTAAACGAAAAATACAACTATGCATGTAAGTGTGTTACCGGCTTAGATGATGTAGGTAATTTAAAAGAGGTAATGCAATCTGTGACTGATGGTATGGTTGTAGTATTATCTCGAGAAGATAATGTTTTAGATTTATATGATACTGTAACCAAAGAATCCTTAGGTCATATCAACGTTTACCAAAACGAAGTTACTGGGGTAGCAGCTAAGAAGGGATATGGTCCTCTAATGTATGAGTTGGGGATGGCTTATGTATACCCTAAACCCCTAAGATCTGACCGTAACGGTAATACAGAACAGGAAGCACAGACTGTATGGGAAAAGTTTATAGAAGGTATTAACCCAAACATTAAAGTTGTCAAGTTAACACCTCGAGATGAGAAGTTTGCAACCCATTTCCCAAACGAAAGTGAAATATGGGAACCCGAAAATAATTTCTACAACTATGAATTCTATAACCCTAACAAATCTCAAGTTGATAAACTTATAACTAAGGGTTCTTTATTAACTAAAGAGGAACAAGAACACATTATAAAGGTTGGAAGTGAATTTTACCATAAACTAGTTAGAGAAAATGAACACACCTCAACTTTAAATAAAGATCCATTTGGTTTAAATGCTTATGCTCGTGGATTAACAACAGGGTTAGAAGAAGCAATCGTAGGCGATAAAATCGAATGTGATAATTGTGATTGGTCTTGGGACATAAAAGATGGTGGGGATGATTTATACATTTGTCATAAATGTGGGTATAATAATACCCCATTAGATGAAGGCTTTGACAAAAAATTAGGTAAAGACCCCTTTGGTTTAAATCAATTTGCTAGAGAAATAGCTGAAGAAGTTATAAACGAAGGTCGATACGATACATTAACAAATAAATTATCATCAATTACCTTTAAAGCATTTAAGGACATCTATGGTAGAGGAGATAAAGAAGGCTCATTTAAGTTTAGAGTAGACCACCCCGAAGACGAACATGATATTCCATCTAAAGATTTTTTCTTCGATTTTGAGGGTTATGTAGAAATTACAGATGATGAATATAAAGTAGATGGGGGAGCAAATGCTGGGTTTGATGATGAAGGGGATGAAATAACTCCATTACTGTCAGTTAAATTTAAAATACCCAAAAACCCAGATTGGCAGAAAATATCATTTGATATTAAAGATGTTGTTAGACATGAACTTGAACATTTGACTCAAGAGGGCTACAACCAACACTCCGGTAAGTACATGGAGGATGATACATTAGTAAGAGATTTAATTGATGCTGAAATGCTACCTAAATCACAATATTTCAAATTAGAAAAAGAAGTAGATGCAATGCTTCAAGGCTTGTATTTTAAAGCTAAAAAATCAAAACTTCCCTTTAAAGATGTTATAGATGATTATTTAGATATATTTGTTAACCAAGAAACAATTACACAAGAAGAAAAAAACATCATATTAGACATTTGGAGAAGCAGAGGAAAGTCATTATCTTTACCATTATTTGAACAAGATAAAGATATGGACTACGAAATTTATAGTGATATGGATGGTGTTTTAACAGATTTTGATGCTTCCTTTATAGAACTATCAAATGGTGTACTCCCCTCAGAATATCAAAAAAATTTCAGTAGAAAGGGTTTTTGGGACTTAATAAATTCCTCAGGTGTGGGGTATTGGGTCAAGATGCCGTGGATGTCTGATGGTAAAGAATACTGGGATTATATTAAAAAATACAATCCAATTCTACTATCATCCCCATCTTCATCTCCAACTTCACGTTTAGGTAAACGCTTATGGGTTAAGAATAACTTACCGGGTACCAAATTAATATTAGCACAAGCTAAAGATAAACAAAACTATGCCCAAAAAAATAGAATCTTAATTGATGACAGACCCTCAAATATAGATCAATGGCGCTCACAAAACGGGATTGGTATATTACACATAACAGCATCTGATACAATCAGACAATTAAAAGAACTAGGATTATGAGTGAATTAAATTCAATAAATGGGGGGTATAAAGGTGGTTCACCTAGAGTCAGAAGTGAAAATTCAGTAAAAAATGAGGGAACCCCATATACACCCGTAGATATTAAAGGGTTAACAAATGTAGTTAAAGATTTATATAGTAGTGGTAGATTAATGCCCGAGGATATACAATCCCTTATAGCTGATTTACAACAACTTTTAAGTATTAAGGTAACAGAATACAGTGAATCATTTTTAAGTTTGAAAACTCAAAAAGAAACATTAGATGGTGAAATCCAACAACGTCAAAATAATTTATCTCAAACAGCAAAATTAGAGGATTTAGCCGATATGGTAGATACAATTGAGACTTTCTTTGGGAAAGATAAAATAGAAGAAATAAGAAATTTATTAAAAAAATATAGAAATGTCTGATAACGTTTTAAAGAAAGATTTTCAAAAAAGAGACGTCCAACGTCTCCGTAACCTAGTACAAGGTAAATATGGTAATAAAGTTGGTGAAGGTGTAGGCTACAAAAAATCAGAAGAATTACATGGGGAAGGTGATATTTGGGAAGGTGAGGGTCGTAAATGGACTATTAAAGATGGTATTAAACAAAACATCACCAAATTAGATAAGGCTAAACAAACTCACGTTATGCCTTTATTTTGCCCAACTTGTAAAGATTTAATGAATGCTACATATGATAAAGATTATTATAATATTCATAAAAAATGCTTTAATTGTGTTCTTGACTTTGAATTTAAACTACGTAAAACGGGTTTATTCGAAGAATATGAGAAAAATATCATAAACTCCGAAATAGAAGGGTTCATATCCAACCTCAAACTACACGTTGAAGAAGAATTAACCAAATCAAACAATTCATTTATTTCCGAGCAAGGTGATGTTGAAAAGTGGGATGGCGGTCTTGATAAGAAGAGAGTATTGGAAAGTTTAGAGAAAAAAATAGAACATTTAGAGAAGTTAAAGAAATAACACATTCTTATATATTTATAAATAAAACTAAATAAAATTAAATGGAAGATTTCAATGTTACTGGGTGGTTTAGAAAACAATACCTCATAGAAGGTGGAGAAAATATAACTCAAGCTAATGAATTAGCTCAACTTATTAATAATGCTATAATTTCTATTGATGATTCAATGTCATATAAAGACTTTGCCCAGTCCGTAGCTTTTGTCCTTAAAGAAAATTATGGTTCCCATAACATTAACCCATTTATGGAAGTATTACATGCTGAGTTAGGCATAAATGAGTCCTTAAATGAAGAAGCAGGTATTTCTGATATGGAAAGTGAATTCTCAAATAAATTTGGCGTAAGAGCATCTTCTAATTTTTATAGTCCTTATAATACAGGTCATATAACCATCCACACAAGGGGAGATATTGATGATATTGGATTCGAAAGTATGATCAAATTTATTGAAGATAAAGGTTATACTGTAGATAGAGACCAATCCCAAAGTGACTTTGATGAAGATCCAGGGGAAAGACTTTACTACCCACGCATAAAATTTAATAAATAATGAAAGATATTAAAAAAATACAAGAATTCTTTTCTAAACCATTAGTAAAAAATACACCTCGAATAGATGAGGGGAAAAAACAAGATCATGATAATGATGATATCACAATAGACCCAGATACAGAATTTAATATTGATTTAAGGCATTTAATCCAAAAACATAAAATAACTGAAAATGGGTCAAAAGTCTCAAATTCCGAAATCTTAGACGTTATAGACTCAATTCAAGGTTTAATTAAAAACCTTAAAGGTGATAATTCTAAAAAAAGTCCCAAATTATTTTCAATAGCTGGACCTCTAATTAGGGAATTACATAAGTTAGTTGAATCTAATAACAAAACTAATCCATCAAAATTAAAAGTTGAAGGAAAAATTGGGGAACCCACAAAAAATTATGGTGATAAAATCACCCTAGATAAATTTTCAAAATTAAAAGGAAAAAAAATCAAATACTCTGGCTCGAGTTATAACGTAATAGACTCAAATGGGTATACCATTAAAATATCAAATGGTAAAACAACTTCATCTATAAATCTAAACCAATTTAATAAAGATGGGTTTATATCTGAGTTAGTATCTAAGTTAAAAGGTAAAAGAATCTAATTAATAACCCCCCCACGCATATTTATAATAAAATTTACACAAAACGTTAAAACCAATGAAAAAATCTCAATTAAAAGAAATGATCAAGTCTGCTATGTTAGCCGAAGCATCAGAATTTCACACTAACAAACCAGAACGAATAAAATCATTTTTAAGAGAACTTGATGATCTTGTAGAAGAATACCATGCAGAACTATATTTATCTGATGATTTATTTGCAGGTATCGAAACAGTTAAAAATGCAGCTATGGCCGAATCAACTTCAATTGAGGAAGCTAAAGACGTAGACGTTGAAGAAGATGAAGATATAGATGTTGACATTGAAAAAGATGTTGTAATCGATGACGAAGAAACAGATATTGAAATTGAAACTTCAATGCCAGGCGAAAGCGAAAGCGAAGAAGCAATTCAAGGTTTATTAATGAAAGCTCAAGAAGAAGCAACTAAACTTGGAGATGAAAAACTAACAGATCAAATTGGTAATACAATTACATATTTTACTAGAGCACATATTGCAAGAGTAGATGAAAGT
>Ga0222676_1000590_pt1 | contig 11004 bp, 24 predicted proteins | sample AntAcemetagen870_FD_179815 | JGI IMG/M metagenome (GOLD analysis project Ga0222676, IMG submission 179815) | Saline water microbial communities from Ace Lake, Antarctica - #870 | ecosystem: Environmental > Aquatic > Non-marine Saline and Alkaline > Saline | place: Antarctica: Ace Lake...
GAGACTTGAGGGCTAAGGGCTTCATGTCTCATTCTGAGACACTCAGCCCTCTCGGGCTTGCCCCCCCTGTATTGCAAAACATAAGACACCTAGAGGCTTACTCTTGGGGTCTCATTTTGGGACATCCCCTCACTAGCGTATGCTACTTGGCACGTCCTTTGCTTACGCGCTTTTCTTTTCCCTTAGGCTCAAGTTTGATAGGCATCTAGCCGATAAGTAACTATGAACACCAAGCCGATAAGCTGCACCGATTGTCACGCGACCGCCCAATACCTAGTGCTTGTGCCATGGTTTCACTTTGAGACTGGATTTGAGGGTAGTGACTGGACGCCGGTTTGCTGTGGATGCCAACCGACCGCCGAAGACTGGCAAATCGTCTCATTGCGAGACATGCGCGCTGACGTGCTCGCTTTCTACTTTGAAGAGAATCGCTTCACTGAGGTTAAGACGACCAAGTAGGTCTTGAATTGAGACAACTAGATGCCGGTGGTGAAACACTGGCACGACTCCTGCGTGCCGGGTGCCTCAAAATGAGACAATACGCATGATGTGGTAGTGCTTGGCATGTCTTGTGCTAGTGCGCAATTTTCTTCACCTAGTGCTCAAGTATCGGGTATACTTAGCCGATAGAGTAGTGTTATGAATCAACAACAACAAACCAACAACCTGCCCACCGGGCACGTTTTCCCGATGCAAGCCGATGGTGTTTTCGGCGTCCTAACCTACTCGCCCGAGACGGTAGTCGTTCTCGCGATGTTCTCAAATGAGGAAACCGTCATGCAAGCGTGTGCGATGCTCAATAGTCGGTTTGCCGGTCGCTTCATTCCCGCCGATAGCGATGCGACCGCATGGGGTAAAGTGACCTTCGCCGCACAAGGCTCCGCCGTTCTCATGTAATCCCGAAAGGGGACGCCACGAAAGACGTCCCTTTTCTTGTGCATTCGCTCAAGTTTTCCAAACATCTAGCCGATAAGTAAGCATGTCCACACTACACTTCTTTTTGATGCTCTCATTTCCGGACGGAAAAGTTCCCGCCGAAACCTTCGTCGATCCCGAAACGTTCCAAGATATGGATGACGCGATTCGCGCCGCTGGTCGATTCGTTCGCGAGGAAAATGCGGACTATGCCGTGATCTACCTTAAGGACGGGGAGCACAACGTGCGAATGCTGAAGATCTCAAAGTGAGACAATCGAAGGTGGGGGAGAATTCCAGTTCTGAGACTTGAGGGCTAAGGGCTTCATGTCTCATTCTGAGACACTCAGCCCTCTCGGGCTTGCCCCCCCTGTATTGCAAAACATAAGACACCTAGAGGCTTACTCTTGGGGTCTCATTTTGGGACACATTCCCTTACGCATAGCTTGACTTTGGGCATCTAGATGGTATACTATAGCGTGATTACCTACCTTGAAATCGAGTTTCGCGACGCAGACGGCAACCTGCAATCCCGAGTTTTTCCACGTGCAACGTCCTACAGCTTTGAGGTTTCGACCGGACTGGAAGTTCGGGAAGGTTGCAACCGTTTCATGATCCGCGACTACTACCAAGTCACTCGCTTCGAGTCTTGCACGCTCCGTAGTCGCATGACTGATGACGAGTTCGAAGACATGCGTGCACACGTTGGCAAGCTGTGCGCAAATAAGAAGCGCATTCCCGCGATTAAGGTCGTGTGCGCACATCTCGGCTACAGTTTGAAAGACGCAAAGGATTACATCGACGCCGATTGGCCGGTCGTCAAGGATACCATCCACATCAACGACCCCAACAGCGAGCGCACCAACTTCGACGATATCCCATTCTGAGACTGAGGCGCTCAGGGCTTTGTCTCATTCTGAGACAGCCCGCCCTCTCGGGCATGCCCCCCGAGTATTGCGAAATACAAGACACCTAGAGGTTTACACCTGAGGTCTCATTTTGAGACGTGTTCCTTTACGCATAGCTTGACTTTGGGCATCTAGATGGTATACTGATAGCATGGACCCACTTGCTACGCTCTCGATCGTCAACGACATAGCCGGGGATGCCGACGACCGCTTGTCGCATCTCCACTACCTTGCGGAATGGCTCGCCCGTGGCGGATTCGTTCCGCACGAGGGAAAGCTGACCGAGGAAACGATAGTCTTCGCTGAGGATTCGGGTTCGGGCGTGCTGGTCGCATCCGTCAATGTTGCGCTAGTCAATGCTGACATGTCAGGATTGGAAGGCGCAGGTTACAAAGTCTTGAAGTGAGACAACTAGATGTCATACGCATACCAACTTGGCCCGATTTCGCAATCGGATTTCGACCTACTCCACTGGCTAGCTGCACGAGGTTACGACGGTAGCGCGTTGGAAGAATGCAGCGCGATCGATGCCAACGACACTAGCGCGATCGTTCTCTACTTCAACGAATGCGACGCATGGGAGGTCAACGAATACGTCAACGATGATCCCGATGCGTTCCTGTCGTGTTGCGGAAGTGAAGAGCTAAAAGATGCGTTCGTCTCATTCCTGGAGAAGATCGTCTAGTCTCAAACTGGGACATCTAGATGCCGGTGGTGGCACACTGGCACGACTCGCGCATGCTGGGCGTCCTATAATGAGATTGTGCGAGACTCTTGATGTCTCATAATGAGACGTGTTTCTAACCCCATAACTTGACCATGGGTCCTTTATCTAGTATACTATAGTGTGCAAACACTCACCTTAAAAACTGACTCACAAGATATTGTGGTTCCGGTCTCATCATTCTCCGTTGATAAGTCGATGGCTCTACACGAGAGCGCCGGGGGCAAAGGATGGACAATCACGCATGTCAAGTCGCAACTTTCGATGATCGTCGGCATCGTCGAAAAACAAGACGCTGAAGATGTCATGCACCGCCTGATGGTCGAACTGGGTCCGATGATCCGGCGAACGGTGCGCAAGTCGCAACATGGGAAGCCGACGCCAAGTGCGATTCGACTACGTGACGCAATGAAGGAAATTGCAATAAGTGTTTCCATGCGCAACGTCCCCCATTACTGGCGATAGTCCCAACCTGGGACAACTAGGTGCTGGTGTGAAACACTGGCACGACTCGCGCATGCCGGGGCCTCATTTTGAGACATTATGTCTTACACGTAGATGCCTTGGCACGTCTCATTATGGGGCTAGTATCTATGTGCATAACTTGACAACTAGCGAATTGTGTGGTATACTCTACTGTGATCAAGAACGAAACAACGCAAAACCGAATGGCGCAGATTGTCAGAACTGAAACCACCGAATACCAAATGGCGCGGATCGCAAAGGCCGACCGTTGGGTTCCCGCCTGCGGTGGCTTCGAAGTCCCGTATTTGGACAAGCTGGGGCGTAAAGTGCTCTACGTCTACAATCACGCGACACACGCACACGGGTATCTCGATATGGGACAAGACATTGTTTACGAGACTGCCGAGATGTAATGCGGGGCTGGCTGCGTGGTCTCATTCTGAGACACTTAGCCCTCTCGGGCGTGCCACCACAGATATCGCAAAAACATAAGACTTCTCAATATGGGACTTCTACACATAAGGCATGTCTCATTCTGAGACTGGATTCTTTATGCTTAACTTGACTATTGGCAACTAGTATGGTATACTATAGCATGAAGAAGAAAACTTTTGAATCCTGGATGGAGCAAGTAGACGCTGAGGTTTCCCAAAGAGTTGGAGTGGGTTACATGGACTTGCTCGATATGGACTATGGCGGTATGTTCGAGGATGGTATTTCGCCCAAACGTGCAGCAATTCGGGCAATTCGTAACGCGATGGAGTAGCACCGAAGAGCGCGGCAGTCTCAATACGAGACACTTAGCCCTCTCGGGCTTGCCCGCGCTTTCTATTGATATATTTGAGACACCTGGGGCTTCTCATTTTGAGACTACTGATAGGCGTTCGCTTGACTTGTTGGGTTTTTCGTGGTATACTGTTGTGATGCAACTAGAAATCGGAAAGGCTAAGTTTGAAGTCTCAATCAGGGACGAAGACATGAGTGGCGAGCTTCCCGGCGAATGCTGCTGGACGCTAGATGCAAAGTCACTGCGTCTCATTCTGGAACGATTCCCAAAACTGGAAAACTCTTTCAGTATCCCGGACGCGATCGGAAATGCAATCGAGGAATGCGACGAACTAGACGAACTGCCCGAAAGGCTAGAGGATTTGCCCGACGATTGGAATCTCTTATTCCAAGACGCTGACGCGGGAATCGTGCTAGTTCACGCAATGGGCGAGATCGGCGGCGAGTGGTCGCTATCATGGGAAGGCGAAGACGAAATGTGGTTTTTCCACGATTGGGACCACGCTGTTAATGACGCACACGACAACGGGAGCGGCGGAATCGATGTTTGCATTGACGGCGACCGCGAGGAGCGTGCATACGTTGCCGGTGCCCGTGGTGCAATACGGAACGGTGCAAACATTGGCGACATCTGTAACGCGCTTGCCGCAGTTGTAGAGCCATTCCGAGAACGGTTTGGCTATGAGCCTTCCCGTATGTGGGGTGAGATCTTCCAGGGATTTACGCTTGCCGAAGTGGTGAGCGTGTGATATCATCTAGTATGCGAACCATTGCGCAAGACATCCCCTCGCGAATGTATTTGTCTCAATTTGTGATTCCGAAGGGAACCAAAGTGCGACAACTCAAGCCCAGCGAATGCCCAACCGGTATCTACTGGGTGGTGGTTACCCCTCGGGATATTCCCGAATACCACACTAATCCCATTCTGAGACATGATCTCACGCATCAATTCGCATTTGTCCCTAGCGAGTTGTGCGTATGATCGATGATCGCATGGCAAGTGGTGTTATACTCTTACTCGCTGTAGCCCTGATGTTCTTTCCTAAAAGACAAGAAAAGGGTTGACACAGCCCGCCCCCTCGGGCATGCCGGGCGTCCCATATTGAGATTTGTGCTTTACTGCTATAGTCTCATTATGAGATGACATCTAGATGCCTTCGCTTGACCTTATCGATTAACGCGGTATACTTAAGTGAAATGGAAATCGAAAAAATGATCGCACAAGCTGAAAAGCTTTCCCTGGATTACAACGGTGAGAAGCCCAATAAGACGACGAAGCGCTATGGTTGCTATCGGACCACGGCCATCAACGGTGGTTTCGCGTTCAAGCTTTCTATGAACAAGGGAGGTATAGACTGCAATCGTTCGGAATGGGATTTCTACGCGATGACGACGGATAAGGTGCGCGAGCTACTAGCCAAGCCGCGCTATATTTCCCGAAATGGGAAGGTGATAGTGTCCGACTGTCTCACAATGAGAGAAGATCTTGGATTTACCCACGATTTCGACATTGAAGTTAAGCGAGCCAGGGCGATACTAAAAGCTACGGTTCACGAGGCGCATGGGATTGAGATTTGGGATCTGCACGGGGGGAACTTCGGGCGCGACGATGGCACCAACACAATTGCCTGCACGGATTACGGAGCCTTGGCACTCCTTGGCACAATCGCGGGCGAGGATGACGGACCCTTCTACAATCGAGACAAGCTCCACCAACTGATCTCAAAATGAGACAGGGCGGGGACTCCCGCGTGCTGGGGGTCCCCATATGAGACGTGAATGGCTTACTGTTGCTTGACTTTTGGGCATCTAGATGGTATACTGTAGTGTGACAGACAACGGCATTGTTGAATACCAGACGGCACTAGAGGCGAAAGCCGACCGTTGGGTTCCCGCATGTGGTGGCTCTGAAGTCGCATACGTGGATAGTATGGGGCGCAAAGTCCTCTACGTCTACAATCACGCGACCGGCAAACACGGCTATCTCGATGTGAGACAAGACATCGTTTACGAGAACGACAACTTGCTTTACCCCGTTCGTTAGGGTATAATGAAGCAGATGAGAAACAACGCACGCGTTGCCATCATGGCGCAAACGATCTGCTAGTTACTAAAGCAACCTTCACCAACATCCGATAAGGAACCTATGAAATCCAGCAAACAAGACATCATCGCAATTCTGAGCCAACGCAAGTTATACCTGGAGGAAACCACCGGCTGGGAGCGAGCCAACCTGCGCGGAGCCAATCTGCGCGGAGCCAACCTGAGCGGAACCAATCTGAGCGGCGCCAACCTGCGCGGAGCTGATCTGACCGACACCAACCAGTTCACGCTAGCAACCCCAACTAAAGCAACGCCATAACCAATAGGCACGCGCCATGTGCAGGGTAACGGGGCGCAGCATAAATACCACCGAACAGTCCGCGAGGACAACTGCGGCAATCTCAGAGTTTATCTCTATCTGAGACCAAGGATGCGAGATACATTTGGGACGGAAATAGTTTCGACAGTTAGGACAGGGGTGAGACTCCCCACCGTGCAAAAGCCCTAGCAAAAACACGGTTTGCTTATACTGGACGCGGGGGCAGAACCCGCCCGTTCCACCAATTGGATGTGTGGTTAGAGAGACGAGAGGCTGAGAGGCGATGGCGTTTAGGCGCTATCGTCTCTTTTTTTTTGTTCCCACTTTGAGACACCCGAGGGACTCGGGCATGCCTGCCGCCGTATATTGCGATTTGCGAGACTTCTGCCTCCCTTCTAATTATACCATGCTTACACCTACTTGTCAAGCCTCAATTTGAGACATCTAGGTGACCTATCTCTATAGGGCGCACACGTGATACCACGACGATCGGTGTTTGTCAACCCGATAAGCCGGATTTCTCATAATGATTTTCCTAAGTGCTAAACTTGACCATCGTCGTTTTGTGGTGTATACTCAAGTGTCGAAAGCAACTTCGCCGACGACAACCGAACACAAGGACAAAAACGATGACCGATAAGCAAACCCGCAACCGTAAGACTCGCGAGCAGAAGTTGGAAGAATACAAGCAGCACGTTGCTCGCTTGGAAGCCGCAATTGCTGGCAAGCCGGACACTACGAGCGAAAACGGCATCATCAAATCGCTCAAGTCACGACTCCGCAAGACACAAACCGAGTTGCGTGCCGCGACGATCGTCATCAACGGTCAAAACAGCGCGGACGGTGGCGTGATGCGCAAGCCAATTGCGGACACCATTGAGGCAACCCGAGCGCGATTGGTGTCTCAGATCGAGACCAAGGAGCGTGCCGAACTATTCATGGCTCAAGCGCCCTTCAGTATTGAGGTGCTAGAAGCAACTTTGGCTTCTGCCGATCAAGGCGACAATGTAGCCTTCCCAACCGATCTGGTAAGACTCACCGACGAACAAGGCAAAACCGACGAGCAGCACGAAGCTGCTGCCGTTGTCTCACAACAGGACGAACGAGCCGACCAGGAAGCGATCGACGCTACAAAGCGCCGGAGGGCGAATATCGTCTAGTTCTCAAAAGGGGACTGATACTCCCTTCGCTTGACTTTTGCTGTAGGGGTGTTATACTACTACAGCAAGGACACCTAGCAAAATGCAAACAATCCAACAAAACACGGTTCAGACAATCACACGCGAACGCGCAACCGATTGGTTCTGGAATGAGACGCAAGGCCGAATTGTTTCGGTCAACTTTCAAAAGGCGGATGGCTCAATGCGAGACATGACCTGTCGGCGCGGTGTTCGTAAGCACTTGCGCGGTGGTAGTCTCCCCTACGACGCCAAGCGTCGTAACCTGCTTCCAGTCTTTGACATGATTGCCAAGGGATACCGAATGGTAAATCTCAGCACACTTGTGTCATTCTGCGTTGGCGGTGAAACTTTCATCATCACGTAATGCGTAAGAATACCATCGAGGGTATACTGGCCAAAGTGACTCGTGACCACAATGGTTGCTGGTTACTCCCCCTTTGTAAGAACAAGGGCGGATATACGCTAGTTGCCTTTGGTGGCAAGACGCATTGCGCACACAAGCTCATATATGAGCAGACTAGGGCTCCCGTCCCAAAACACCTAGAGTGTGACCACCTTTGTAAAAATCGCGCTTGTTGTAACCCCGATCACATAGAGCCTATTTCTCACATCGAGAATATGCGACGTGGAAGGAATCATAATAGCGAGAAGACTCATTGTAAGCACGGGCATGAGTTTACAGAAGCAAACACGTATTTAGAGCATGACAAACACGGTCATAAACACCGTAAGTGTCGCCTCTGTCGACCTTCCTTGTGTTCGAAAAATGTAAGCCGGGACTGCTGACAGCAAGCCCAAAAGAATCCCGCAGTGAGAATAGCTCCGAGGCATCAGCCTTGGGGCTTTTCTCTTTTTGAGACGAAACACCGAAGGCGCTCGCGCCTGCCCTGCCCGCTGCCCCTATAGGCGTCTCATAATGGGGCTTCTAAATGCCGTGCGCTTGACTTCTAATCTGTGTGAGGTATACTCAAGTAATGAATGAACCACGATACTGGGTTAATAAGCCACCGGGGCCAGACGCGCCTAACGGTATGTCTGCGGCTCTTGTCGATGAAGAGACTGGCGGCGAGATTGCCTACTTCCTTGATGGTGAGATAGCGAATGAGGTTTGTCACGTTATGAACAATTACGAGGCAAACAACTAAATGAACGTCCAACAAACATACGACCTAGTTGTCGATACCCTCAAGAAGCACGGTTTGCGTGAGAAGGGATGGACGTTTGCGGTTAGTCGTGGCAAGAACACTCTGGGGTGTTGTGTTTATAAGACTAAGACGATCAAGATAACGAAATGAGAAGTGAGACACCCGAAGGGCTCGGGCTTGCCACCACACATATCGCCCTATAGGAGACTTCTCTAGATCCCTACAATTATACCACGTCCGGGTTCACTTGTCAACTAGAAAATGAAGAGTGTCGCACAATGGGAATACTAGATGCTTAACTTGACGCGATAACAGAAGCATGGTATACTTGGGTATGCGAAACGTTGAAACAGAGCCGGGAACCGATGAGAAAAATGTTGCGTTCTGGCGCATCAATAGCGGTCGGATCGTTGCTGCCCTATTCGTTGATAGTAACGACCTATACCGATACCAAACTGATTGCGGTGGCGGGTATCTCGCGATGCCTATTGTCGATATCCTTTTTAAGGTCGCAAAAGACAATGCTATCAAAACCATAAGCCAGATGGTATTGCAACCATACAAAAGCGCACGTTGTTTCCTTGGCGCTCCCCTTTACACAGTTAGTTAGTAGACAACTAGATGCTTAACTTGACACGATAACGATCGTGGGGTATACTTAGAGCGTGAACGTCCAACAAACAAAAGATCTGACTGTTAAGCTACTAACTCACTTCGGGCTATATGCTAAGGGGTGGACGTTTATCCTAGGGCATGAAAAAGAGCTACTAGGGCAATGCAGTTACCAGGCGAAAACGATCAAGATATCGAAGCATCTGATCGGGCAAGGAACCGACTACGAAATTACCGATACGGTGTTGCATGAGATTGCGCACGCCCTAGTCGGTGGTGGACATGGGCATAATTGCGTCTGGCGTGCAAAGTGTCGCGAGATCGGAGCGCAACCGAAACAGTATGCGGATAGCCTCTCTTATGAGGTCCCGCACAAGTATGAGATCCAATGTCAAACCCATGGCACAATCGCTAAAAGACATCGGAAGCTCAAAAAGGGAATGCTTCAACGAACGTTTTGTAGGGATTGTGGGCGTATCAGTAAGGGACTACTCACCCAGCTCACCCTCGGTGGAGTCTCAACCTGAGATGGATGAAGAGATTGGGCTTCCGAGAAAGTTTGAGTGAGACAGCGCGGGGGCTCCCGCTTGCCGTCACATATTGCCCATATATGCGACACCTGAGCCTCTCTTCTAAGTATACCATGGTTACAGCTACTTGTCAACTAGAAAATGAGATAGTATCAGAATGGGATTCCTTGGTGCTTTACTTGACTTTTACCGCACGATGGGGTATACTTCAGCGATGACCGATCCCAACAAACAGTTATTCCGCGCCCTTAAGTGCCTGTTGTCATGGTGCGAAGATAACTTCGTAGGTGAGACATGGCTTGATGCCGATGACACTACTGACGGTCCCGATGGAACGTGGAAGTCTTACGGCGATATTCCCCAATGGGAAACTGCATACAATATCGTGCAAAAGATCCAAAAGGACAACTAGATGACCGACCTAACCAAACAAGAACGTGATACAATGACCGAGCGTATCGTCTCGCGAATTGTGGATAGCTCTATCCTGAATGACCAATTAGTCACTGACGACATACGGGCTAACATCTACAACTATGTGGAGCAAGCCGAAGGATTGGGTGAAGTCGATGACGACAGCCTACGTAATCTCCATGACTTCTATCTTGAGGAATAAGGAAACGCACCCCTATGACCGACCTATACCACGTATCGAAAGGGAATGACAAAACGGGTTGCTTCTCGTTTGACCTACCCGCGAAGATTACTTGCCCCGGAATGACTGAGGCTTGTGGCTCTAAGTGTTATGCAGCTAGCATAATGCGGATCTATCAGGGCGTTGCCGCTAAGTATGCGCGTAACCTTGAGCTGGCGAATAGCGATGACTTCGTTATGCGTATGGTTCGCGACATCCCACCACGTTGCGAGTTTCGTATGCACGTAAGCGGTGACTTTTACAGCACCAAATATGTCGATGACTGGATTGAGATTGCCAAGCGCCGAACGGACGTAATCTTCTACACGTATACCCGTTCGTGGCAAAAGCCGGATATCTGGCAACGGATCCTACACCTCGACGCGTTGGATAACGTAAACGTCAACCTATCAGTGGATGACGATACCGGTGCTCCGCGAGTCTTTGGTGCTAGCGTCATGCGTTGGTGCTACTTAACTCACGACGATAACGCACCCGAATGGTTGCGCGAACGTGACATCGCTTTCCGGTCTAACACTGGCGCGGGAAAGGGCGGACATAAGTGGAAGCGCAAGAATGCCGTCACTAAGGGTAACGATCCTGATCTAGTTGCGCCGTTGGTCCATAAACTAGGCAAGGCAACCGTCTGCCCGTTTGAACGCGGCGCGAATATGCCTAAGAGCTTCTCGTGTGCCAAGTGTCACCTATGCGTTGATAAGCCTAAGGTGTTGGCCCTTGCCTGA
>Ga0222676_1000634_pt1 | contig 10521 bp, 24 predicted proteins | sample AntAcemetagen870_FD_179815 | JGI IMG/M metagenome (GOLD analysis project Ga0222676, IMG submission 179815) | Saline water microbial communities from Ace Lake, Antarctica - #870 | ecosystem: Environmental > Aquatic > Non-marine Saline and Alkaline > Saline | place: Antarctica: Ace Lake...
CTCGCGTTCAATGATTTTTGTGATGTAGTTGTCTGGCGCGCCCCGGTTATCACTTACCGCAGTGCGAACCCATGAGATGGCCATGGTTGACATATTCGATACCTCCGAATTTGTGGTCAACCATGGCATACATCAATCTTGCTATGGCTCCAAAGAAATTGATCCGTTCTTGTGGAACTTGACATCTTCAGTGACGAAGATCGCTGCAATCCGCCACCGGCTGTCATCGTCGATGCCACCACCCTTCTCGAAGGCGATGAGCTGCTGGCGGTACAGGTTGGCCTTCTGGCACAGATCAACCTGTGACCATCCCAGCCATGCGCGTACTGCTCTGCACTGCCTGCCGCTGATCATACCAAACCGGCTTTCTTTTCTCCGAGCCATAGCGGATACCAGTATGCATGTTGCCCGGCGTCGTATTTGTCTTTGCACTCTGAGCAAATACAATTTTCGCCATCATAACCGACATCATCAGCAAACACTGGATTGTCGCATTCTTCGCAATCGAAAATTGGGCAGCCTTTGCCTGCGCACTCAGGGCATTTGCCCATGCTGGTTTCAAGGCTTGGATCGTCTGGCTGAGGATCGTGACGGTACAAATTTCCGTCAATGCATCGAGTGTCGCCTTTCATGATTCAACCTCCTCCTCAATGATCCATGTGCCAATGCGCCCCTTGGAGATGCCGTCAAAGATTTCACCGGCCACCTCTCCTTTCCTGACTTCGACCGAGATCGCAATCAGGGTGTTGGCAATCGCTGCGGCCCTGTTGCCTTGGAATGCTTCCGTGTCGCTTTTAAACTGTGCTGTCAGCATTGGTCTTTCTCCTTGGTTTCGACAGGGATTGCACTGAAGAACCTGTCCCCCTGCCCAGTTGGCTGTGCCGTGTGGCCGTCGAAGCCCATGCGCTTGCCCAGAGCCGCCCAAGCATCGTTAGCGCGTTGCTGTGGCCCCGCAGGCATTCCTGTCTGCAGCATGATCAGGGGCACCGGCTTGCCTGCATCCATCAGGGTGTCCAGATCGGCCTGCGTCATTTCGTAGTTCTTGCGTTCCATTCTGGTGCAATGTCTCAAAGCGATAGAAGTGGACAATTTGCGACTGTAGTTCTGCTTTTGGTAGCCATACCACTTGCGGTAATTTGGATTTGGGACATTTCAGCCAAACATGCCCTGAATACCCAAGATACAAACGCCACCACCCGCGAATATGCAAAAGACGCCGAGCAGGACATACAGCGCACCTCTGTCGCTAGTGATCCTATCGTGATGACGAAATGCATACAAAAAATAGTAGAGGCCACAGAAGAATCCAAACGCGCCGTAAAGGATCTTCAAGCCCAAAAGGAAATGGCTGACTGGGCTTTTTGGATGCTCATGGCCTCTATTGGGACTGGGGCGATAACTGGTATTGGTGTCTGGTTTGTAAGAGACACGCTCAAAGCCACGCGCGAATCTATCGAGGTTGTTGCCAAGGCCAATGAAATCGCGCGCGACGGGTTTTTCAACGAACAAAGGCCATGGATTAACGTTGATGTTTCCGAGGTTGTGCAAATTGAGGTACAGGAAAACTGTATAATATTTGTCGCCACCATTGATCTTCAGAATATCGGCAATTCTCCTGCTTTCAATGTATGGTACGACTTCGATGTTACTATTTTCCCCCATAAAATTCGGGACGAAAATAATCCATCGGGTGATGTCTCGCCTAAAAGTTTTCCACGCTTGTGCAGCATGATTTTCCCAGGGAAAAAGCTTACTACTGTACAGAGATTTCACTCCAGCATAGAACGGGCTGTATTCGAAGAATCGAAATGGATTATCCCCCGCATCCCTGTTTCTTACGAAGGTTTTTTTGTAGTTTTTTATTCTGTAAACGGTCTCGAATATCGGCAGTTTACGAGCATTGAGTTCTCGTTGAGGATTCAAGCCGCTGCTGATGAAATGCCGCCAAACAGTTGGGTCAAAAGAAAAGCTACCGGGAAGATCACGTTGACCCACAATGGTCTGAAAGTTGGACAAAAAAAACAAAACTAGAATTACCGCCTTCATCTACCCGCCCTCACGGTAGATGGTGCGCTTCCTACATAATGCCGGATCTTTCCATACTCCCATTTTTTGTAGGCGTGATAAACAACACCACGCCCAACATCACTTGTTGTCAGCTCGTCGATGTCTATGCCGAGGGTTCCGGTCACCTCTTTGGGGCCGATCCACTGGTTTATACGATCATCGACATTGTGTCTCATGGCTCTTTCCTTTCAACGAGCTGCTTCGTGACCTGTACCAGCCGCTGCAGGAGTATGTTCTGAAACGACCGCGTTTCGTCAGCGACCTTGTGCTGCTTATGCACCCACTCTTCGAAGATGGTGCCAGCCACATAGTCGATGCCGTTGTCGAGCGCGACCGGGCTGATGTAAATCCGGCCAGTCTTCCGGTGATACATGCCAGCCACGTTCGGCCCGAGCGTCTTCACAATTGTGATCTCCTCGGCCTGTATGTTGGCACCCATCTGATTGGCCAGCACCAGCCCGCTAACGAAAATGTCAACCATGGCCTCTGGCATCGGGTCCAGTGGTTCGAACTCGCCCTCGTTCTGCCGGTGAGCCTCAAGCAGCTTCCGGGCCGACTGGTTGATGTTGGCGTTCTGACCAGCCTCGGCAACGGCAGCAAGGAACTCCGCGCTGGGTGTGCCGCTGTCTTTCTCCTATAAATTACCATGCCGGATGTTCGCCATGGATTTGAGGTGTTTTAGGATTTGCAGACTTTCATCGCCCAACTGCGTGCCGCCTCTGGTTGCAGTCCAGTGGTCTTTGGCCTGCTTAAATGTGAAGTATCGGCAACCAGCGATCACAACGAGATTGCCGTCTTTATCGGGGGCGACCACGAAGGTGTAGCCGTCAGAACGGGTAGCGCAGCAGACGGGTTTCAAGACCCGTGCATTGCCGGAGACCGGTGCATTGCCGGAGACCCGTGCATTGCCGGAGACCCGTGCATCGTCGCAGACCAGTGCATCGTCGCAGACCCGTGCATTGCCGGAGACCCGTGCATCGTCGCAGACCAGTGCATTGCCGGAGACCCGTGCATCGTCGCAGACCAGTGCATTGTCGCAGACCAGTGCATTGCCGGAGACCCGTGCATTGCCGGAGACCCATGCATTGCCGTCTTGAGAGACGTTCCTTTCAACCTCAACAAATCCGCCTTTATCGCCTTTGGATATATTGCCAAAGTCAATCAGGGCTTCAATGCGGAACAGCGTCCGACCTAACCATGTGATGGTTTCTGAGGTGAGTTTAAATTTTAAATTCATCTTTCTTCTCCTTGGATTTACTGTTGGTGGAGAGTGCCATCACTCCTGCCCAAGCCAATCGCTGACAGCCTTATCGCTACCCCAGCACAGAGCCGGAGCCCAGTTGTGCAAGATGCTGACATACGCGAACAACAAGTGCTTGTTCTCGTCATCAGCCTTCGCACAGGCCCGCGCCAGATCGTTCGACACAACAGCCATCAGGAAGTCTCCCGGGCGAATGTGATCCACGACAAACCGGATCAAGCCGCCATGCATCCGCTCTGGGATAGCTGACCTGACCAGCACTCCCGCGAGCTCTTGCCGGTGAGCCTTGCGCCGCAGCTCCTCTACTTCTTTGTTGGTCGCGGTCATGGCTCGCTCCTTTCGACCAGCTTCTTGGTGACCTGCACCAGCCGCTGCAGAACAAAGTCCTGAAATGATCGGGTGTAGTCGCTGAGCTTGTGCTCCTTGTGCATCCACTCCTCGAAGATACACGCGGCAGTGTGGTCGGCACCGAGGTCCAGACAGACAGGTGCGATGTAAACGCCGCCGGTCTTGCGGTGATACATGCCGAACACTCCCGGCCCGAGGGTCTTCACCAGCGTGATCTCCTCGGCAGTGATGGAGGCACCCATCTGCTGAGCCAAGACCAAGCCGGTCACGAAGATTTCCTGATGCTCCTCACTGACAGGATGCAAGACCTCGAACTGACCTTCGTCCTGCCGGTATTTTTCAAGAACCTCGCGGGCGCTTTCGTTCATCCTGACGTTGGGTGCAGCCTCGGCAGCTGCATCAAGAAAGCCTGCGGAAGGAGAGCCACACAGCGTGAAGCTAAGTTTCTGGTCCCATTTCTCGTCGCCGTTTAAAATCCTGTCAGCCACAGCCCGGCATTGCATTGACGGCAGCTGGCTCTCAACAGCGAGCTCAACCATGTAGAGCGACGAGAACTGGCGGTCCTCGCTGAGCTCCATGTCTCTGAGGATGTTGTATGTGAAGCACGCTCGGGCAGGCAGCACGCCACACCGAACGCCACGGTAGTAGACAAACTGCGTCTCGCCTTCATAAATCTCTAGCTCGCGGTTAGCACAGACAGGCTCACGATCCTCAATGAAAATTGAACCCCTCTCGTTGTACACCTGATCTATGCCGACACCAGTCACCGCAATGACAGTGTCACCCTCCAGAGGCCGGTTACTGATTGTGCCGCTCTCGTCCAGTGTGTTGCTGTGCATCTCGCGGTAGGCCTGCCAAACCTCCCATGTCTTGCCGAGCTCCGTCGTGAAGGGCAGCAGCTCATCGTTCATCTTGATGCGCTGAAACTCCTTGTCACGGATCATCACATTAGCGGCAGTGAACTCATAGGTCTCACCGCCAGTGGTCATCACCACCCGGTGGCCAGTGCGTAGCAGCGTACACAGCGCGAACTTCAGGCCGGTGCCGAAGAACCCGATGGGGTTTTCGTTCATCTTTACCGAGACGCCCATGACCCGGATCACATCCAGATCAATCTCGCCCTTGTTTGCAAAATAAATCGTCATCGTCTTCTCCTAGTTGCTGATTGTCATGATGATCATGGCGGCCCGGAAAGCCAGCTCAGCGAGATCACCGGCGATCTTGGTGAAGCCATGGTCCATGTAGACCGCACCGTATGCCAGCGCGGTGAAGGTGGTGCACTGAAGCCTGCAGCCATACTTATGCATAAATGTAGGCTCAGTGCGCAGGGGCTTCATCCATGCCGGGCGGTGGAGGTTTCCGTGTCTCATGACGCACCGCCTTCCTTGTTGAACTCAAGCCATGCGCCGTTCAGCAGCTCGTTGTAATCGAATGAAGTGATGATGGGGGCAGTCATTTCGTCTTCTCCTTTAATTTAAATCACAAGCTATCTCGGAAGGGAGAGCTCTCCGCCCTCACTGAAGACGATACCTTGCCCTATGATTGTTTCATCAAGTTTGATTTGAAACCTCAATTCGATGTCTTCACCATTTTCGAAGGCAATTATCTTTTGTCTATAAACCCCACTTAACTCAACCAACTTCCATTGAGACATGCCAAGCCAAGCTCTGGCTGCAGCACATTGCCGACCGCTTATCAGCTCCATTTTGAGTAAGGATATTTTGTCGCCAGATTCTTCAATCATCGTCTTCTCCTCAGTTGGCTATGGAACTATATGTACGCGCGTTTGTTTTTCATGTCAAAAGTTTTTATTGCACTTCAGCCTGTGGATAACCTATAACGGCTCCTCTCTCAGCAGGAGAAAGACAAATGTCACTGATTACCAACGAGGAATATTGTGTCGCCATCGACCGGCATAAAATGCTCACCGCCACTGATGAGGAGTTGAGGTTTTTGATCCAGAACCGACGCGGGTTACCCGGCCACTCCGACGAGGTTGTGGTGATCTCCTGCCACATGGTTCTGGAGCAACGGTATCAGGCCACACAGCGATGAGGATCGACCGTGCCCGGCAGCTGGCATTCTCGATTCTTGGAATTGGGCTGCAATTCCGCTACAACGGTTCTGACGTCAGCCTTGTGTGCTGGCGGCTCAGGTTCGGCAACCTGAAGATCACACCAGAGCGCCACCAACTGGACCTTGATCTTGCCGAGCAACTTGAAACCATGTGGCAGGAGAGAAGACATGCCTTTGAGTGAAGTAGACCAAGCCCGCTTTGACAACCTCGCCCGGCAGTGCAGCAACATTGACAAAGAGCTGGCTGACGAGATGACCCGCCCTGCATTGCTGACGCAGATGCAGCCCGCCATCGACCAGATGAAGACGCTGTATGACGCCTACCCTCCCGAAGCGCAGGCGGCGGTCAGGAATGAATTGATGCCCCGGCTCTATTTCAGTTGGGACACTGGTTACGAGAAATGCCCGCATTGTGTGAGGGGCATGGTCTCTCCTGATCGGGAGGAGTTCATCACCCAGAAAGATGCGCAGGGCAACACCATCTACAAAGAACAGCATCAGGTGCTCCACGACCCTGAAGGCAACATCATGATGGGCGTCGATAACCAGCCCATGACCAAGGTGGTTCTGGTGGCCGATGAACGGCCTGTCGCTATCGAAAAAGAACAGTGCAAACACTGCACCGGAACCGGCGAGCGTCTGGTAGCATCTGTCGCTGCTTAGTGAGTGTTGTGGGCTCGGCGGAGAAAGACGAATTTCGGAACCGAGCCCACTGGTGCAGCCGAATGTGGGAACACGAAGCTGCAAGCGGGAACCTACTGCGAGGGTTTCCATCTTGCAATCAATTTAATCCGCTCCACCCGGTTGTAACCCCTATGCTGCCATGCGAACGACAATCCCTCCCACCCCTCTGCGCCAGCCAGTTGTAAACGTCATGTTCCCAGACATGAAGAACGTCCGCGATCTCCTTTGTCCCGGCACCATCAGCCCACATTTCTTCCGCATGTTTCGGCATAAATTCATTGCGATCCATGATCTTGAATTTCGGCAAAGGTTTATATGGAAACCCCTGCAAGATCAGCGAGCGCTTCCAACCCTTCGGTGGCGGCCAAGGCACACCCCATGCTGTCAGCCTTGCTCTTGTCCAGCCGCCGCTGTCTGTCATGCCTTCCATAACAACCTGTTCGTTTTTACTCGGCATCGTCTTTCTCCTCTTCTGGCAGGGTCATGCCCAGCCGTTTGAATATCCTGTCCCGGGAAGCCGCCAGCTCACCCTTGTCGTTCCACCGCTTAGGATCGCGGTCAGGCAGCGCAGGTGGTGGAGCACGCTCCTTGCGGCGGTTATGGTCTCTCGGCAGCATCATGCCCTCCTTGGCCAGCCTGACGCCCGCCTGAGCCTGCTTGAGACGCTGCTCCTCGGTTCCCATCTGCTCCACCTTGGCCCGCTGCTCATTCTGTGCTGCCTCGAAATGATCGCCAGCTGACGTGTCAGTGAGTTCCAGCCGGTCGCTGTCGAACATATGAGGCATGCCGGTCGGCACCCACATCTTGCCAGCACTACTATCCCAAGCCCGGCGATGGCCGATGTAATGCATGTATTTCACGCCCTTCTCGATCAGCTTGAAGTAGGAGAGCCACGCTCCCCATTCCCTCGGGTTCTCGATAGGGCACAGCATCACGCCGCGCGGTATGTTCCTCTCAGCCACAGCCGCAGCCTTGCCAGCGTAGTTAACCGCAGTGACGTCCTTTACCCTGCCGTGGTTGACGTGATCGTGCCATCCCTCTGCCAGTGATTTCTTCTTCGAGAGTTTCTTAGCCATCGTCTTTCTCCTCAATCATTCCACGGTTCACTGTTCAGGAAGCTCGTCGCCATCTTCACAAACTTCGGCGGAGTCTCATCCTCCAGCAGCTGATTGAAATACGCCAGCGTGGCGGCCCAGATCGCTTCCTTGGTCACGGTCTTGCGGTGTTTGCAGTAGCACTCCCACGCCTTCTTGCGAGAGTTCTGACCATGGCGCTCCGGGTATTCGTTATCCCACCATGCCTTGAACTCCCGCTCCATTTCATTGATTGGGCTCTGGAAGGGATCAACCTGACCTTCAAAAAGGGGCATATTACTTTTTTCTGTATCTGGTTCTGTATCTGTATCTGTATCTTGTACCGTCACCGTGACGTCCCGCTTGCGTCTCGCATCACTTTTCTTCTTATTCTCCCGCCACTTACGAGTGCGATCCGCGCTACTGTCGGACGTGAACTGTCTCTCAGCCCATGCAACAGGCTGCCAGTCTTCTGTGATCAGCTCCTCCTCCACCAGCCGACGCTTGTGTTCAGTCAGCTCCAGCGCGCTAAGGCGCACCTTCAGAGCGACCTTACGCTCCAGCTCTTTACCTTCATATTTATCGAGGACGCCCTCGCCCTTCAGGCACAGCACAGCCACATAGAGCCAGCGGTCACTGGGAGAAATGGACAATATTTTCTCGTCATTGAGAATGTCAGTGTAAAGCCTGAACCATGGGTTACTCATGGTCGCCCCTCCCACAATCAGCAATATCTTTCATTGTCAGGCGCGCTCCCAAGCCGTCGTTAAGGGAGCTGCGTGCCAACATAATAAGCACCAATCTCTGCGAGGGGTCTAAAGATTTCTCTCTCCAGATGTCGTCGATGTTCATCTGACCATGAGCCAGAGGACTGTCGATAACCCCAGATTTTGTTTGCGTTGGAAGTTTACGTCCCATATGTTGTGGTCTCCTGATGGTTGGTCAATGAACAATTGTCTGGTTCAATCCTGCTGATTGAGTTGAAGCCCGGCCCCTACCCCCAGAGGCCGGGTTTCACATTTTGCGCTACTGTCCCGGCAAGATCAAGCGGCCTGACCCTGCGCGCATCGGGTCGATCTTCTTCAGGACGTCCTCAATGCCCTTCACCACAGCCCGGACCGATTCCTTGCTGTAGGCTGCAGACATCCATCCAAAGCCCGGGTTACGGGTTGCGATGACGACCATGGACTGCTGCCCTGCCTTCTCTCCGACCGTTATGTCTCCCACGATGGTTGTCGGGTTCATCAACGGGTTCACAGCGGCATTGGGGTCAAGCTCCGCAGACACTGGCTCCAGCATCATGGCGCGCCGCTCAACCAGCGCCCGGATCACGGTCTCCAGCTCATAGGTGTCGAGCGTCAGATCATCCTTGCCGATGCACAGACGGATTTTCATCTGACTGTTGTGCACCTCGGCGACGAAGTTCGGCTGTTTCTTAGGCGTGCTGCTGTTCATTGTCATGCTCCCTCTTGGCTGCTTCCTGCATCCGAACCCGAGGCAGTGTGATCTGTACATCACGTTGCGCCAGAGATGCCTGCTGTTTGCTTGCCTGTGTGTGTGTCTTGGCGTTTGCCATCGTCTTACTCCTTCACAAATCCGATCACGTCACCGTCATCATTTACCTGACTGTCCAGATGATGCTTGCCGTTATAACAAGTGACGAACAAACCACCGCCCTCCTTTTCCACACGAACGGCAATGCCGGTTGACAGGCATGCGAACCCAGCGTCAGCGATCAGAATGTCGCCCTCTTTAATCTCGCTCATTTTCATTATCTTTCTCCCCTGAACTTTTCTTCCATCAGCTTCTGCTGCCGATGCGTGTGAGCATTGGTGGCCTCGGTATAGCGAGCATCCTTGCAGCACATTCCATAGTGCCCGATGCCCAGCGCCTCGGCTTCGTTGTCGTCGAAGACATACCAGCCCAGCCGGTTGGCCGCGCCCAGCGATTGGTCCTTGAACCACTTGGTAGAGGCGTCAGTTCCGCTGCCGTAGGTGGGTGGCGACATGTGCGTTCCGATGAACCTGCGCCGCCAGTCAGTGATGTTGACCACGTACACGTTGCACCCTGATTTCTGCGAGGCCAGCAGGATCAGAGCGACCAGCGCCAACTGAGGAAAACGAGATGCCCATGTGTCATTTTTGAAACCCTTCCGCCGCACCGGGATGAAGGTCTGCTCATAGTACACGTCGGTCACGCCGTGCTCAGCAATTGTGTCCATGAGGAAGGTGAAGAACTTGTCGAGGTAGATCGCCTCGTCCTTGCCCCACGACGGATATTCCAGATGCCCGTAGATGGGCTGGTCAGCACCCTGTTTGAAGATTGCCCAGCCGGTACGGGTTTGGCTCTGATCGAGCCCAAGCACGACAATCATAGCTCGCCATCCTTACTCCACGTCCGCCCGATGCAGATGCTTGAGACAGCAGACTGAGTTACACCAAACATGTCGCCAATCCTCTTCTGTGAAATAGTTCCAGACTTGGCCAAAACTCGAATTTTGTTGACGTGTTCAATCGTCAAACTACTTTTGTGGTGGACGTCGCCGCAGTACCCCCTGCCAGCCTTAGACATGTCTCGCATATTGTCAGCCTGACTGCCAACGCGCAGATGTTTTGGATTGACGCAATTTCTGACATGACAGGAGTGAAGAACATACATGCCGTGCGGTATCTCGCCGACGAACATTTCATACGACACGCGATGAGCACGACAAGGCTTGCCTTCAACGGAGAACTGCCCATAGCCATGCTGGTTAATGCTGGCTGTCCAGAGCCAACAATCTGTATTGTTTGTTTTAATCTTGCTAAGGAATCTCTTTGTTAATTTTCCCGTCAATGCAACCACCTGCAATTCTTTGGTTGTTGAAAACCCCGCCCCCTAAGGACGGGGAAATCATCGGTTACTTCTTCGCGCGAATGTCGGCAGCATCTATGGCCGCCCAAATTCGTCCCGTCTTCGGCCAGCAAAACACCGCTGAACCATCCCGGACTGCCGCCATTGTTGAACCCGTAA
>Ga0222676_1000639_pt1 | contig 10472 bp, 13 predicted proteins | sample AntAcemetagen870_FD_179815 | JGI IMG/M metagenome (GOLD analysis project Ga0222676, IMG submission 179815) | Saline water microbial communities from Ace Lake, Antarctica - #870 | ecosystem: Environmental > Aquatic > Non-marine Saline and Alkaline > Saline | place: Antarctica: Ace Lake...
ATTTGCACGGCAGCCCGGCCCAGGTCTTCTATGTCGCCACCAAACGTTCTAATCTGCGCGGCCTCAATTGCAGATTTGAATGCTAGCCAGTCGCCTGTGAGCGTGTTCATCCTGATGCTGGCCTGCTCAGTGGCAGTGTTTGTTTTACGCATCGTTTCGCCTAGCTCAGCGACAACATCCTTTTGTGCCAAAAGAATTGTGGAAGCCGTGAAAGCTTCTTGGCCGAACATTTTCATCAGCTCTTGGTTGCTAAGATTTCGCGATTTTAGTTCTTCCAGCGCCCCAGACAATCCTACGATAGACGGTTGAAGTTTCCTGTCCGCCGTTTCTTCCAGTTTTAGCAGTACCTGCCTAAGCGACGTGCCGCCATCAGCACCCAGCTTGTTGGCTTTTGCTAGGGCTTGTATGCCTGCAACAGTATCAACTAAGTCAAGCCCTAGAGCATTCGCAGCAGAACCAGCATTCCTGAGTGCGTCAGTAACAAGACCAACATTTGCAGTTCCTAGCTTTGAGGACGCGGCTAAGATGTTAACCGCATCAGCGGCTTTACTGGCGGGGAGCTGGAATTGGTTAAGTGCTGCCCCCAGTGCTGCGGCAGAGGCTGGCAATGAATCGCCTGTGGCTTCGGCTAAAAGTACAGCTTGCTTTGTGACCGCAGCAAGTGCCTCGGCAGAGTCTAGCAATTCGGGCTTGGCAGACGCAATCAGCTTAAATGCTATTGCCGCCTGAGAAGCGCTTAGTGATGTGGTTTTGCCTATTTCCTTAGCTTGTTCAGAGAAAAATTCAAGGTCTTTACCCGTCGCCCCCGTGATCGCTGATAAGTTTGCTATCTCTTGCGAGAAATTAGCTGTAACAGCAATTCCACTTTTAAATGCTGAGAACAGCTTTGCAGCAACGGCAGCAGAACCAAACGCAACCGCAAGCTTTTTCATGCCGCTCGTTAGACCGGTAGTAGCCTTTCTGGTTTTATTGATCCGTCCCTCGGCTTTAACAAATTCGTCCGAGTCAGCTTTAAAGACGAGGTTAGCGAATTCTGTTGGCATGTTGTCTCCAGTAATTCATTACTATTATAGCCTCTGACTCCCATGCGTCCAAATAACAGCCGGTGAGATCTATATAAGCATTTATCTCAGTCGGTGACACGTTGTCACCTAGCATTAAAAAAACGTCCCAAGCCGCACGGCAATGATCAGGCAATTTCGGCTGACCATCTAGCTCGGCAACACGGACACCTGATTTTTTAAGCTGCTCCCAGTGCTGTCTATGGCTAACCTTTGACCCCGGAATATGCGCGCTGGCTTTAAACTCCCAGCGCGCATATTCGATAAGTTGGGCAGCTAGCCTTGCGTAAAATTTGCCCGGTTGCCAACAAACCGATTAACTTGGTCTCTAACATTGGGGGCATCTGCGTAAAGTTTCCGGCAATTTTCTTCGCTGAACTCGAATGGCTCACTATCAATAACAATGTTCTCCCAGCCCAGCGTCAAGCTGACCAAGGCGTCAATATCGTAGCCTTCCGACTTCTCGAATTCCACCGACTCGCCGGATGCCATTATTGCCAGCGTTCTAGCATCCGCATCCCGGCGCATTTTTCGATAAGCCTTTGAGTCCATCCCGCGCAATCTGATAATTACATCTGTGGGCTTTCGCGTGGATGGATCAAGAATAGTACATGCAGCACCTGCCTCGTGCGCTTCAACTGTGCATAGTTTGTTTAATTCCATTATGCAGCCGCGCGCGTAATAACTAGTTGCGAATCATCAGAAACTGAATACAGAGCCTGAAAATCTAAAGATATAGTGACCGTTCCGGCGTCTGAAACATCAGGGTTTCCGGATGAGTATTTCAGGTTGGGTATGTCAAACTCAAGATCATTCCCTGCTGGGTCGGTCAATACAAGTACGATAGATGAAGATGTCTCATTGATGAATTTTTCGTAAAGCGACTTGCTCTCAAAGTAGCTGGTCAGGCTCCCGGTCAGGTTGGACTGCCCAATTGAAGGTCGGTTTGTCAGGTCGCTGCCAATGGAATGTGTAGTAGCTAGGCTATTTTGTAGATTCAGGTCAAGTGCTGTGACTATAGCTATAGTTGACCCGCCCTCTTGTATTGATCCGGTAAAAGAATCAAACGGCTGATTGGTTGTGTCGGCGCTATATGTCGAAGATGTGACTTCAGTAGTTGCTATAGCTAAGTCCTTGCCCATCACTGATGCCGTACAAGAAACCATCTGGTTTGGTGCTACGCTAACAGATAGCGAGTCGAACTCCGAGCCAACTGTGCGGTGCCATTCGGGTGTCGCTATGTCGCTGAACTTTCGTTCAATAGTAAATGATCTGCGTGTAGTCCCCGCCTTCAGAACGTCTGATGCCCACGTGCCGCCCATTACCGCTTCGAGAATATCATCAAAAGATCCGAATTCCAGATCAAAACCAATATCCCCGGCCATTTGCTTGTTGCCGTGTCGGAAATCTTCAATCTGCCTATCGTCCCGCAACTTGTTTGAGACAATAGAATCTTTAGTCATGCCGACCGCGTAACTATTGTGGGGGAACGGTGTCCATGTGGGGGTGGCCGGAGTAGTACCATACGTGACCTCCGGTATATAAAAAACGCTATGCTGTGATCCTGAAGAAATGCTCATGTTCTAGCCTCGGTGATAGTTTCAAAATTCATGGTCACGGGTACTATATACCATGCGCCATCTAAAGTGCCGCGTCCAACAGATACAGACCTAATCCGAACCCTTGTGGCATTCTTGGTTAAAATAGTGCCGCGCTTAAAATGGTCGGCAATAGAATCCGGCTTGGTAGTCCTGCCCATCTGCGCGGGGGCAAATACATCGACCTGATAAAGACCGCGTGTGAGGTCTCTCCCAGTATCGCCAAGCGTGTACTGAGACGTGTCAGAGGGGATGAATGTTGAGCGCAAAAACTCAGTATCCGCGTCCGCCTTATAGTTAGTATTCTCCCAGGCGATTGGGGTGCTTCCCGCCAACGTGGTTAGCCGGGTATCGAATGCAGCGCGCATATCATTATAGTACGTGCTCACGCTGCGGCCTCTAAAAGAGAAACTCTAACCATTCCCTCTGGTGCCTGATCTGAGCTGCCCTCTTCCACTACCATGGCGTAAGGCATGTTGTTTGTTAGATAGTACGAAAGTCCAAAGTCCCAGCTCTCTATTTTAGATAGCTCAGAGAGTGAACCTGCTCCACTTTCTGATGGTTCGCGTGCCTCCTCTGTTGACGGTGAGCCAAAAGACACGTGCCAACTGTTTCTCAATGTTCCCCCCGCATAGCCAGGAGGCGCTGAACCTATCCAGAAGGAGGGATCGCCGACAGGTGTCCGCTGGATAACTCTAGAGCTAAGGCTCAATACTGTTCCGCGCATAAATTTATCGCCGTGATTAAGGATATTTGCAAATGCCTTTTCTGGTGTGCTCATCTTCGCACCTGTAAAATACTCGCCAGCAGTGTATCTGCTGGTTTGATTGGTCGAATGTTGACAATGCGATAGTCCAGCGAATCAATAGAGACAGTATCGCCTTTTTCATAACTGAACGCCTCCGCAATAACTTTAATATCTCCCGACTCTATAGTTCCATCTGCCCGATCCTGTGCAGTAAAGTCGCCTTGAACGCATTTCTTTGTATACGTGCTGGCCGTGTTCGCATGGACACCCGTGTCGGGATTATAAGCGCCCTGCTGATTATTAGTAAATATTCTAGCAACGCCAAACTGAGCTATTAGCTCGCTGGCTGTATCTCTAATACCCGAATAGAAACTCACGCCCTAGAAACCTTAAAACCGCCTATGCCGCCAGAAAGGAGCTTTCTAAGCGCTCTATGTATGGAAGGGCTGGTTGTTTTAGCTGAACTGTTGTCAGCATAGCTGATAGATATGTCACCAACTTTTGCAGAGCTAGTGCGCCGTTCTAAAGTGTTTAGCTCACCGACGCTAGTCTCCTCAGCGTATGATAGCTCGAACAATGCGTTTTTAACTTCGTCAGGTATGCTGGTGGAGCTTACTATGTTGCTGTCAATAGTGACCCACGATCTGGGCCATTGAAGCGCCTGAGTGCTCGTTGCCTTGTAACCAACAAAATCTAATTCCTCGAAATAATCCATTGCCCGGAATATAAATGGCTCTGCCGCCGTAGCATCTGCCGGAGCAGTGGAGCGACCAGAACCGAATCTGGCATCAGCCCAAGTAGAATAGTCGGAAAATGTTATATATGAATTAGCCCCCGCAACTGTGGAACCATCTTCAACAGTGATAGTCATTTTGTCTCCAAAGGAAAAGGGGGCCAGAAGCCCCCGTTGTTGTTAGCCTAGGAGGATAGCCACGTGCTCGGGCTTGACCACTTTAACGCCCCATGCAAGAGCCACTTCATACTGAACTTGTCGGTATTGCATGTATTGAGAAACTTCAAACGTCAAACCTGACCGGGGATCAGTAACCAGTTGACGATCTACCGCGCTATCACCGCCTTCTGGAAGTGCAGGTGCGCGAGTTGCCAGCGCAATAGCAGAGCGTGCGAACGCGACGTTTCGGGCAGCAGCAGCGATCACTGTGATTGCCTTGTTGCCAACAATTGCCTGTCTCAGACCCGGCGCGGCGAGGGTAATAGTATCGCCAGTGGCTGGGTTGGCTCCTGCAAACGATGCAGATGCAATTACATATTTGTTGGGGTCAGAAGCAAACTCAATAACATCGCCCGCGCTAACTGTACCAGTACCAACTGCGTTAGTGAGTTCAATTACAGTTGCGCCGACAGCATAGCCGCCTGTCTTGGCTGTAGCGCTGGCCATGTCGCCAGCAGTGGAAGTAACCACCTGCGCAGACTCGCGGATATCCATTCCGTGAATGGGAAGCAAAATGCCTTGGCGCTGAATACTGTCCTGCCCAGCGAGATTGACTTGAGCTTGTTTGCCTAGAAACGATGCGCCAGCAGAGGTATTAATTACCAACTGGTTGTCGGAACCTGGAGCGCCGTTGTCTTTCAAGATTTTCAGCACATTGGACGCGTCGGTGAAATCGCCAGCAGTGCCGAAAGGTGTGGCTGCTGCGGTTCCGTATGCGCGCGAAGCGTTAGAATGCAAAGCGCCTAGGTCGGTTTCAACTTCATTGACCAGAGTACGCATAGCTTGCGCGAACTGGTTGAGAATAATATTACTCACGCCGGGGCCGCCGTTATTGATCCCTCGAGACTGTTCGCCGTTCCATCGTATGGGAACTCGGCGTACCTTGGTGATAGACATGTCCACGTTGCCGATAACTTGGTCGCCATCATTAGGAGGAGTTACCGCAGGAGTAACATCTGAAGCAGCGGAAGCAGGAGCAACGGGGGACCGTACTGTCTGGTTTAAAGCGGCTCGCTCCATCGTCATATCCGCAGTTACCGCAGGAATAAATCCTGTTACTTCGCGAGATACAACATCAAGTGCGTTGTAAAAGTCAGGGATTAGGTTTGTTAGTGTGTTAGCCATGTTTATGCTCAGTTATTCGTCAGTTAAAGCGCCGCCTGATTTTGAAAACTCTGATTGTTGCTTTGGATTCAGAGAATTAAAATCTGTACGACTCATGTTTTTAACGTCCGACGAAGCCCCGCTTCTCGCACCATTAGCACCGCCCCCGGCAGCACCCGAACCATCGAAAAGAAAGGGCGCAGACTTCTTAAATTCGCCTAACAATTCTTCGGTGGTCGATACTGTGAGTTTGCCATCACTAGAAAGGACTTTAAACCCACCTTGATCCAATTGTAACCTATTCTTTATCTGTGACGCAAGCATTGCAGCTTTGCTCGTGTCTTTAGTCGCTGTAGTAGCTAGCCGCATAGCCTCACCGGAAACTTTTTCGGATGTGACAGTATGCGTAAGCGCCTCGTAATTCTTTTCAAGTTCTGCCTTTTTAGAAATGGCATCATCTAACTGCTGCTGTAACTCATCCGCTTTGCCCGGATTGGTTTTTAACTTAGAGGTTTTTAGGTCAGCGGTTAGCTGCGTCTTTTCAGCCTCAATAGTTTTGACCTGATTGAGCAGCTCGTTTGCTTTGTTTTTTAAACCGGTCACGTCCTCCGGCTCGTATGATTTAAATTTAGCCCTGACATCTTCCTCAAGTGCCTCAATCGTTGCTTCGTCTACTTCGTAAAATGGCATGATTATTACCTCGTAATATAGCAGCCTAGCTGCGGTTAATTAAACGCCAAAGGATTCAGCGCTTCTAATTCTTGTAGTGAGTAAGTCCGTCCTGTCGGGTCTATAAAGCTGTCCAGCGAAAGATCGCCACGCCTTAGCAGCTTTCCTCTGACACTTCCAAGCGCTTCGTCTTGGAATGCTGAGGACTGCTTCTTGAGCCACCCGGAGTACGTTGTTCTTGAGTCTACTAATTCCCTGCCATCGCCACCGCTGCTTGGCCGCTTGCCGCCGACATCGGAGAACTTGTCAAATTCCTTTTTTACCTGAGGAACAGTGGTTGACCTGCAACCCCAGTGGCGGGGGGGCTTCGGGTTCTTGTCATTAAACGAGAATAACTGGCCGTCTAGGGTCATACATATAACCGAAGTGCGGGCATCCAGCGTGGACACCCAGCGGTATCCATCTAAGAGTTCCATGTTTTCCTCATAGACTGATTGTTTGGCAATTGAGGATGAGGCACTGGCTGATGTGCGAACAAGCGCCGCTGCCTGCGACCTCGTGAGGTCCGTTGTTTTGCTGATCGCCGATGATATTTCAATTGGTGTCTTCCCTGTGACTATCCCGTCTTTGATTAATCGTGATATTTCCTCCGTTTTATTTACTCCCAGCTTGTCAATCGCGCTCCTGATTGTCATGGGCGATTTGAGATTCACATCTAAAAAGTCTCCAGACAATGCAGACCGTACCAGATCAGGTGATACAGCAGTGGAAAAATTAGCGACCTTGGGGGAGATTGCTTTACTGAGCAGCTGTTCGGCGAAACGAGCCTCACTCAGTCCGAATTCTTCTAGCGTAGAGAATAATTTATCTGCTACGACTTTATAAGCGTCGCCAAAAGCCGTGGATAACTCTTCCCGTAGTGCCATCATGCGAACAGTGCTGGCACCGTCCCTCGACACCGCCATTCTGCCCTCGATATCAGCAAGAATCCGGCTGACCTCCAGCTGGAATTCGGCTTCCCTGCCACGGCTATATCGCTGTGATAGAACAGCATGTCTGGACGCTGCGTTAATTAGAAACTGTGTGGAACTCACTTGTCTGGCTTATTCTCCGCGATAGAAACCTTGCCCGCTTTAACTGATAGAGTAAAATCGCCCTTGGGTACTGGCTCATTGTAGCGCGACAAAGTCGAGCGTATTTGTGACAAAAGTTTGTTGTTTGCAGTCTGATTCATAATTATTCCAGTGGGTTAAGTGTGTCAGTTTCGGCGCGGACTTCTTCATCTGTCCTGCTGTCTCTAATAAATTTAGCTTTTCTAGCCACGTCCATTAAATCTGTCTTGCCAATAACGGCTCTATCAGATAGCTGAATAGCTGCCATTACCATTTGCGGATCAACTCCTTCTTCAAAAAAACTCCTATTCATAGAAAAAACGTCTTTTGAGTTTGAGACCTCAACGCCCATGAACAATCCTGCCCACTCGATACAACGCTGGATAGCCTCTTCGACATTACCCACCAAGTCTGATAGCACCGAAGACTCACCACCCGCGTCTATTCTAGCTGCCTCAGCAGTCTGGTTGCCCCCGCGCTGCTCAATCATTTTTGCGCCGATAGCCCGCATCTGAGTTTCTTTGCGTTCCATCAGCTTGTCAGCCAGCTGGTTCGGCTGGGCTTGCACGGACGTAAAGCCGCCATTAGTTCCAAGATAATGACCCACAGGTGCACCTACTCGCACGCCATTTGGGTTTTGAATCTCCCACTGCTCCGGAGCCAAGTCTGAAGTAACGCCCAATGTGAGCTGGCCGTGGATGAAACAATTTTCTTCCAGATCAGCAGAGTTTCTAAAGTGTCCCACGTTCAAGTTGGCGATATCAGCCAGAGGAATATCATCTACAGAGATGTCGTTATTCTGTGCGCCGACAACAAAAAGAGGAATGAAATTAAAAGGCGACCCGCCAGCTTGCCTTGGCATAAAGACCTCGCCGCCTGCATATTTGCCAGTTTTAGCGTCTAGCGTGTACAGCTGCTGCGTGTAAACGCCACCTGAAAGCCGCAGCACGCGGAACTGTGACTCTGAATTAACAGCGAATTCATCTGATGATATATCTCTTGACTCTCTGAGCACTGCTAAGATTAGCATCTGCACCCCGCTCACGTTTTGAGTTTTCCAGTTTATCAGGCTGTCAGCGCCATATCTGATAATGTGCGCCTTCGGATTAATAGAAGCCTCCTCCTCTCTGCTTAGTCCGTCAGGGACGTTCGGGTAGTCAACTAGAAGTGGCTCTCTACCTGACGAAAATAACGACCCAAGAATGTCTTTTGAGAGCTGCTCTATAGACTGACCCGTTCCATCTGCATCATCTATCAGATAGTCCAATCCCTGCGGCATGTCGATTTTGGGACCCTGGCGGAAAGCAGCTCCCAGCAACCCGTTCTTTGTTCGCCCTGTGAAATTAGTATATACCGCCCTCTCAAGATACGACCTGTACCTGCGGTCATTTGGCAATCCGTCCTCAGATGAGTAGTCTTCCGGCTTGGGCAGCACATTTGTTCTTAGCTTTTTAATCTCTCTCGAGCCGCTGACACTGGCTGACACTAGCCGCCACTCTTGTGAAAGTTTGTCGTAATCTGGGTGGGTAGAGTCAACAGACATATTTTTAACCGAATAAAGTTATATTGGATTATAGCGGAAATGCTACTTTAACACTAGACAATGGTTTGACAACAGGCAATTCATATGCAATGAGATAGCCGCCAGAATCATTTAGATGATCGTGCCCACTCTTTTTGTCCGGCTCCCCGTTTTTATCATAAGATTGCTGCTCAAGGCATTCACAAGATTCCCGGCAGTGTTTTGTGCTGATCTTTAGTAGCCCATTTTTTAGAGCGGAATTCATTGCAATGACGCGGTCTTTAACGAATGGATTTGATGGCCGAGCCTTAACGGAAAATCCTGCTGCGCGCAAAAGCGATATATCAGATACAGAGGCATCAACCGACTTTCTGGAACCACCGCTTGAATCAGGATAGATCGTTATGTGGTGTTCAGGATATTTGAGTTTTATCGCCTCAATCATCGCGGGAGTGTCGTATATTTTGGTCAGATCATCCAACCGATGGAATGCCTTACCTCGGATAACGTGAACAGTCGCGCTCATATTCTCGACGTTGAAATCCATACCGATAAACAGCGGCTCTTTCGGCTTTATCTCCTCCAGCGTGTCGCACTGCTCGCGATTATATGCAGAGTAAACAGTTCCGGACGTTAGGTTTACAAACTCGCCTTCAACGTATGCCGCCAAAAGTTGATCAGGGTATATGTCCCTCAGCGAATCTACATAGTCTTCAGGAAGGTGCGGGTTTGAATATGTCGGTGCTCGAATAATGTGATATCCGGGTTGGGGATTCTTCTCCCAGCACTGGTAGACAAACTTAAACCCCTCTGGCGTTGTTGTTAGACCCACGGTATTAGGGCGGCTGTCTGACTTCTTCTGCCGGTTCCTAGCTAGGATTCTTCGCCAAACGTCAGCAGCAGAGTCCATTTTTAACGTGTCCAGCTCATCTACATCGGCATCCGCGTGCTCATAACCGATTATCCTGCTCGGCGTGTCCATCGACCTGAAATAGATCTTGCCGTAGCCGGGTATGGATATATAATTCAGCGGGGACTTGAATAGCCTGTACGGAATTTTCATCTCTGTCAGCGCCTCCTCGAAACGAGGAAAAGCAATCATTCTGATAAGGTCGTATGTTGGCTCGTAAAACCCCCGGTTAGTGCCGGGATTCCTCAGCTTTCCAATTATTGACCGCTTGACAGCCGCTTCCGTTTTGCCGCTGCCAAGACCAGCTACCATCGCAGGGTACTTGTACTCACTGGTGATGTAATCGTATTGAGGCTTAGTTGGCGATATCTCAGCCATGCGGGTTGATAATCTCTATAGTGATCGGTTGGGCTGTCGATGCACCTTCCGGTTCCCGCTTCCACCTGGCCGGGCTGCGGTTGTACAGCCATGCCATACAGGCTGCGGTGTCCGGCGGATAGCTCTTAGTTGTCCCCACGACAAGCGCCTCCCCACCGTTGTTGAATATTTTGTCCTCTGCGTGAGAGTAGCCAAGTGCTCGCTTGAATAAAGCCTGTTCTACCTGTAAATCCGCTGCGCTTTTCGCCTCTTTTATGGACTCAAAAAAACCGTGCTTGGATTTTTTCCAGTTGTTAACAGTTTGCTCTGTAACGTTGTATGCAGCAGCAAGGTCTTTATCCGTTGCCCCCAGCAAGCAAAGCTGCCGAATCGCGCTATCCTGACCTTTTGGAAATGCCGAAGTTCTACCCAAAGATTC
>Ga0222676_1000640_pt1 | contig 10466 bp, 15 predicted proteins | sample AntAcemetagen870_FD_179815 | JGI IMG/M metagenome (GOLD analysis project Ga0222676, IMG submission 179815) | Saline water microbial communities from Ace Lake, Antarctica - #870 | ecosystem: Environmental > Aquatic > Non-marine Saline and Alkaline > Saline | place: Antarctica: Ace Lake...
GTCGTAATTGGTTAGCAAACTGCAATGCCTGATCCCTATCATACTCAGTCTGAGGGGGTGCTAAGTTAGGAGCTCTAGTTGAAGGTATGTGTGACATTATTTATCTTTCCTATGCTTTGCTCTGGTTTTACCACTTTTAGCTATACCATCTATGGGTTTTCTTTTAGCTTTAACCTTACCGCCTTTTTTATATTTGCGTATAACTTTTCCAGTAGCATTATCTGTAAGAGTACCTCTAAATGAACCCGGATTTTTCATTATTCCATAACCAAATAATTTAGCTAGATAAGAACCTGGATCACCAGGAGTTGCTTTTATCTGTGAAGCTTTTGAAGCTAAATCATATAGTCTAGGACTGTCTTTAAAAAACTTTTGATTGGCAGCTGACATCCGTGTACCAGTATTAAGGTTTAAATTACCACGAACTTCGTCACTTAAATTTAATGCCTCTCCACCTTCTGCAAATTTTTTAATTTTCTTTTTCATATTAGCCTCTCCTGCCATCGGGTTTAAAGTCTACGCGAGTGACACCGAGTTGCCATTGCACTCCTACGTCTTCAGACGCAATCTTAAATGCCATCTGTCTTCCTCGTGCTCTTACAAATACTTGGTTAGTATACTGGTCAATAGTTGCTGTAGTGATAACTTCTCTAGTCAATGTATTACCCTCGACATCAGAAGTAGCTAAGCTTGAACCGGGGAAGTTTCTTACGCCTACTGTTACTTGTACTTCAGGTACTAGCGGGGCTCCTGTTATGGGGTTAGAGGTTAATGATTTAGTGAAGTTAACATCAGGTATAACTCTTTTAGTTAATACAAACAAATCACCATCTTCTATGCCCATATCGGCTGACTGTATAAATGCATCAATAGCTACCGGTGCGGCTCCTGAAGGCTGACCATCGTCATTCCCGTCTTCGTGTCGATATACGTACCCAGCATTTGTAGCAAGAGGGTAAGGAATAGTTCCTGTATCTGCCCATGCAGTTCTTGTTAATGTGCCATAATACCAAATTTTGTCTTCGTAGTTGTATATAACATATCTATCTATTGAAGCTGAACCACCAGAAGTATAGAACCATATTACCTCATTAAATTCACTATTAATCCCAGCAAAGAAGTCATCGCCCTGTGCCTTGTTCATATTTTCAAATACATACTGTTTTAGTGTGCAAGGGAGGGTGTTTACTCTACCATCGTAAGCAAAGAATTTATCCGTTCCCATCCAATATACTACATTATTTGCTTCGGCTACTACTTTGCCACCCATAATATTAATAGAGGTAGATATTTCTTGCTGGGCAAATACCTCAGCTGTTTGTGTAAACTGTAGAGTAGTAAGGGCTATATCGGTAAATATTAATACTTCCTGGCGAGCAATAAATCCAGTAACAATACCCGACCCTTGCTTAACTCGCAAGAACCCGGCTGAGTTAGTAATTTCTGGTTTCCATTCTTCAGGATTAGGCCCTACATCAGCACTGACATTAGCCCATCGGATAAGGCTCGAGTCATATGTTCCGCTACTATAATCTACCTTGTTTATAGTACCCGGCGTTGTAGCACTACTAGATGGATCATAAGGTAGATTATAAGTAAACGTTGATGCACTTGGGACAGTAGTTACTTGATACTCCCCTTGATATGCTTGGGGTGCTTGATTAGATAGTAAAACCCAATCTCCTTCTACTAAACCGTGAGAGGTAGATATGGTAGCAGTGGCTACAAGACCTGACCTTACTATTCCAGATACTACTAAACTAGCACCTAAAACTCTATTATATTCTTGAGCGCCTAGTGCTAGTAAATGTCCACTTGAGGCAAACATAGTTTTGCCTGTTTGATTAGGCACTGCCCTTGCGTTAGGTAAACTACTTAAAAGAACACCCCGATTACTTAATGTACTGTCGTATTCCCAGAAGTAAATAGGTCCATTATAAAGATTCCATATAATATTATTGTTAAATTTGTCTTGATATATAATTCGCGCAGGTAGAGCAATAGGAGTGGTGCCGCCTGATCCCCAAGTTAGTCTACTCCAAGCGTCTGACCCCCAGCCATAGCCATAAGTAATAAACGGGTAGCCTATATTAAGTTGGAATGCAGCTACAATACTAACCCCACCACCTGCAGCTATACTTGAGGTTGCGGCAGTGTCTACAGTAAAGTCAAACGTTGTGGTAGTTACGTCAGTTATTTTAAACTCTTTGTTTATGTCCGCTGCAGGAATTCCACCAATATCCACGGCTCCGCTAAAAGTAACCCAATCTCCTTCGTTAGCCCCGCTGATAAGAGTACACCGTATAACATTCGACCCTGCAATAGTGGTAAACATATTATCAGTGGAGGGGAAAGTAGTAGTAGTGAATGTTGCGCGGATAGGAGTGGTGTTAACTAAAGTAGTACCGGTCAGTACATACATTTTTTCATTGGTACCTATGCCAATTATTTGCTCGCTATCAGAGGTTCCGTAAGATATTAAACTCGACGCAGTACCTACGTAGGGATCAAAGTTGACTGTAGTCCAGCCACCTATTTTTTCAGGGTAGCCTTGCCTAAAACGTATTTTATCACCAGAATACCACCCACCTTCAGAGGCATAATCGGTTCTGTCCCGGTTAATACCCGGCTGAAATACTAATTTTCTTAGTGCCATAGTGTTATCTCATTAATAAGGCAAGCTCCGCCTGTCGTCGTCTTACTAAGCCTTGTAGTATTCTACCACCGGCTCTGCGGTATTTTAAAAGAACTTCCCCAGACCTTTTTTTATCACCACGTATAAACGCTGAGCGAACTGTACTTCGTTGAAAGCATCCCAAACCAAGATTAAAGCTAAAGCTGACAAGAGCATCAAACTCAGACTGACTTGGTTGCACAATACCCAACAGACGAAGTACTCCCAACTCGAAGCGTCGTAGGTCTTTTCTAAGTAAATCATCTATCTCCCCAATTGATAAAGCCCTAAACCATTCAAAAGGTAGCTTAGCATCGCGACTGATAAGATGACCAACGCCAACAGTCCAATAGCCGGCAGGGCAGATATAAGGTTTTTTACGTACCCCTTCAAAGTGTTTAATAAGTTTGATGCCTTCATCAGAGGTTCTCATTACCAAATTCTATTCCAATTAACTTTTTTATCCCTTATCCATTTCCTAGCTGTCTCTTGACATATATTATGAGCGGCACATAAATTATCATATCCAACAAAAATACCTAATTCTGTAATAAATATAACCCTTTTCATTGCTTGTTTTGCCCTTGCTGTTTTTATTTTTTCTATAGTTTCAGCTCTATGAGAAGTCATTATTTGCTTTGCTCTTGCTATTTTTATTCTATCTTTAGTAGTTTCAGATACTTTGTGACCTCTTACAAAAGAAGGGTTAGCTGTCTTACTCATATTATATGAATGAATGTAATTACAATGAATCAAATTATTTTCAGCTTCTATCATGTCTAGTTCGTTATGAAATGTATTTAATACTGCAAATTCAAAATTATTTTCTCCATACTTATTCCAAGCATATTGCAAGTGTTTTGAATGGTGTTTATTGTTTCGTAACTTTGATTTATGTTTATTAAATCTCCCTTTAGGATTACCAGTAGACCCATAATATTTTTTATTATTTATTTTACAGGTTATATTATATACAAAAAAACTCATTGTTATTTATTATCCCACGTACGGGCGCCAAACCAAAATCCTATAATAGATGCAACAATAGCCATTTCTTCATCACTGAATACAATCTGCATAGCTTCTGCATAATTATGACCAGACTGAATAGCCCAGTATAAACCTACAAAGTCGACCACCAAAAGAATAAAAACAAAAATATAGGTGATAATGGGGCGAACACTAGCACGGAGATTAATAACCCAACGAGACGCACCTTCCGCCAACTGCGTATCATGTTTATATAACGCAACGCGTTCTTCCGCATAGGTTTCCATTTCCACTTGATCGGTTCTAAACTCTTCAATTCTTTCTTGGGATGCATAACCTGCCTTGGCCATTTCTATAGTTCTGTCTATTTCTAACCTAGCCATAGACTGTTCATGTTTTTGGTCACCTTTTTGCTCAAAGAACTTCAGCACACTGGGTAGACCGGATGTAGCAAATCCTAATACTGCTGATAATATTGATAGCATTACAAAGCCTCCACATTGATACCACTAAACCACTTCTTTGGCATGGGAATCACTTGGTTCTGTACATCATCAGGAAAAGCTACATATATATGAGTATCCCCTAATTTAGTATTCCAACATCCTGTATGCGTATTACCATTCTCTGTAGCAATCACTTCATAGGGCATGTTAAGTAGCACTGGGAACGAACAAGCCTTCTCTGTTAGTGTTACTGTACCTACATCTGTTGTCATGACCATAATATCAGGAAGGTCTGTTTCTGCTGATACCTGTGTGTAACTAAAAGAAAGGAGCAGAGTTAGCACTAGTAATGTTTTGATTATGTAGGTAAGTGTCATACTATTCCTTTATTTAAAGTAAGGTCCTACCATCCATGTTACGCAACTGTATCGTATTCCTTTTGTTACTGGCTCTACACCATGAGGCATGTAAGAGGGGAATACTAATAGTGTTCCTTTCTCTTGCGGTGGGTACATCCTGTCATCTGAATTTTGTATGTAGAACTTACCGCCTTCAAAGTCATCATTAAGAAATGCCAACACAGTTAGCTTCCTTGTTTCATCACAGTGCTTGTGGAATGTATCCACGTGTGTTGCATACTTTCCTTTAGGTTCGTATATTAAAAACTCTGTTTGATTGGAGTGAGTAATATTATAATTCCATACATGATGGTTTGTATTTAAACCAAACGCTGTTAGCGTAGAGCCTATCCCTACATGTTGAGGAAGGATAACTCTCTGCACATTTCTAATATCTAAATTAATAGTGCCAGTATTTTGACCAATAACTGGTTCTGCCTTCGGGGTTTCTTTCTTACTGTATTCATTAATCAGGTTATCACAAAAACCATGAGTAATCCCATTAGGCATCATCCAGTATTCAGACAGTGTTATTTCACTATCCTTTGGTACCCCTAGGCTTTCTCTGCCATCATACTTCTGGTCAGCGTGTTTACCATCAGCATCAACGTAATGTAAGAATACTTGTGCTTGCCACTCTCCTTCAAACTTCTCACGCCAATGCCACTTATCCTTTCCACGATAAAGTACAGCATCCCCGACATTCATTAGTATCTCATTAGCATCCGTCTTATCTTCGTGGTCTCCCATATAAATAGCCCATTGCTTACCACTAAATCCTAGTGTGACTGTTGCACTTATTTCACATGCAGGTCTATCACGATGTACCTTTAGCTCTTCACCTGTCTTATATAACCTAGCATAACTATAGGTAGGATATAACTTCTTATCACAAGCCTTCTCAAAGTGTGGCAGTAAATCTTCTAGTAACTTATCAAAAGTTACTGTGCCGTGTATCGCTTCTGATGAAGGGCATTGCTCGTCATGATGTGTTTTCTTTTCAATTACTAACTGTGTTAATACAGTAGTTAGTTCTTGACAATTTGTATCGTCAAGGAATCCTTTTATATGGACATACCCATCTTCTTTAAACATAAATTACTCTGGTTTTGGAGTACCCTTTGGTTTAATGTATACAGCACCATCTTTGTAATACCATCTGTCAGCTATACAATCGTCAGAACAGTCTACCCAAACTAACAATGGATTAACTTCAAAGGTAGCATCATCTGCTACAACTTCAGCTATCCGCATAGTATCTACTATTGTAGATACATCTTTAGGTTTATAAGTTACAGGGTCAGTTGGTGGAGTGACTTCTTCCCACGATGTTACCCATGTTATGTCTGATACTTCTGTCGTACTAATTAATGCTTTCATATTTTTCCCTTATTAATATTCTACTATGACTACGCCTGCAGCGCCTGGTCCACCATTTCCTGAGGTACCATTTCCTTCATCACCACCACCACCACCTCCTCCATAGCTACCTCCAGCCCGCCCTGGTCCAGCAATACCCTCATCCATCCTTGCCCCACCTCCCATATGACTTGAACCACCTTCACCACCTATCAACACAGTATTTGGTGATTTCTGCTGAAGACTGGAACCTCCACCACCACTTCCCCTTATATTCAAGGTTCCTCCTGAACCAACGCCTCCTACACCAGAGTACACAGTTGGTTCCGATGGGCTAACCCTTCCTCCGCCACCTCCTCCAGTTGCAGAACAATATGCTCCAAAGCTAGATGTTCCTCCTGTGGAACCAAGGTTCGCATTTGGTGTAAGACCCGCACCTGCCCCTCTGGTAACAGAAACAGGACTAGTAGGAATCGTAACTACCTCTATAGCTGTACCTCCACCTCCACCTCCAAACCCAACCGTTCCACCACCACCACCACCTCCTGAACCACCACCACCAACAACTGTTACCTTAACTTTAGTAACAGAGCCTGGATTAGTCCATGTGCCTGATGAAGTAAAAGCTTCCATATTAGAGAATCCACCACCACCTAGTCCTGTTAAAGCAGAGCCATCAATTGCTGGCAAAGCACCAGTAAGTTTGCTAGAGGACATGGTAGCTATTTTTGCATCTGTTACATTAGCATCAAGAATTTTAGCTGTGGTAACATTATCATCTAAAATCTTTACAGTAGTCACTGCATCTGTAGCTATTTTACCGGCTGTTACATTAGCATCTAGTATTTTAACCGTAGTCACTGCATCTGTTGCAAGTTTGGCGGCTGTTACATTAGCATCTAAAATCTTTACAGTAGTCACTGCATCTGTAGCTATTTTACCGGCTGTTACATTAGCATCTAGTATTTTAGCAGTTGTTACTGCATCATCAACAATCTGACCCGTATCTACTTGGGCTAATACAGCTAAAGCACCTAATCCTAAATTAGTTCTGGCACCACCTGCTGTTGTAGAGCCTGTACCCCCTGATGAAACAGCTAAAGCTGTAGCTAGGGTTACTGAAGACATGTGTGACACCGCGTCTACAATCGCTGATCCAGTACTAAACAACAACATGGCTTTACCTGCGGGGACTGCAACGGTAGCACCGGTAGAGTTTTTAACCGTAATAGCATCGGCGCAACCATTGTTAACAAGGTAGAACTTCTCAATATCAGGAACCGTTAAATTTTGTGCCCCACCTGATGTACCTGTTAAGTTAAGACGCAGATTGCGGGCTGTTTGGGCTGCATTAGAATTAGTTAGGGTAAGTGCTACCGCCCCGCTCGCAAAGGTAACATCACCAGAGCCTGTAATAGCCTCTTGGATTGCCGTACCAATATTTGTATTAGTAGTAGTGCCCCATGTACCAGACTGTTCGCCGGTACCTATGAGCTCAAATTTTAAATCTGAATATGTGCTTGCCATTGTTATTTCTCCTAATTAGCTAGTTCCACCGCTTGCAGGCACACTTGTTACGTGAACTTTGGTATGTTGCTTGCCATTCCACGCGGCACCACAATCAGAGCAGGTTCCTGATTTGTATTCTTCGGCATCTACATTCATGCCACATTCAGCGCATTCTAAATGCACTTCGTATTTATTTACTATTCTACCATCTTTTTCCGTTTTTGATTCAATTAACATATCTTGTCCTTATATTTATGCTGCAATTTTAACCCAATTGGGGGTTTGTGATGTATCTATTTCACCCCACACTAAAGTAAATATATTGTTGCCAACTTCGCCTATGCCTTCAACCCCTATTACATTAACTGTTGCTGCACCTATAACACTGGCACTTCCTAGCTGCATAGTACCAAGAACACCTGTCACATTTACATTTGCAGCAGCGTCAACTTCTGCCGTACCTAACTGCATAGTACCAAGAACGCCTGTTACAGATATAACTTGGTCGGTCTCAACCGATATGGTACCTAAAGTTCCTGTAGCTTCTTCACCTGTTACATTTACATTAGCGTCGGCTTCGACGGTAGCTGTACCAAGCTGTGTTGTGCCAACTAACCCAGTAACAGATATATTGTTGTTACTTATTGTTGTTACAGTGCCTAATGCAGATGTAGCTTCTTCACCTGTAACGCTAATATTTTGTTGGCCTTGAACATCAACTGTGCCTATGGCTCCAGTGCTAGTAACACCGGTAACAGATATAGTGTTGTTACTTATTGTTGTGGCAGTGCCTAGTTGAGTAGTTCCTACAACCCCTGTTAATGTTACATTAGCGTCAGCAGTAACACTTTCATCTCCAACAGCCCCAGTAGCGCTAACACCATTGACAAGAATAAATATTGTGTCTGTGCCCCAAGGGCCCTCACTCCAAGGACCAGCGCCCCAACCTACATAAGCTACATCAATATTAACTGTACCTGTTTCGCCTGTAGCAGATACGCCTGATACCAAAATGTTTTGACCTGTATTTACACTTTCAGTACCAAGTTGTGTAGTGCCTGCTAATCCAGTAACAGAAACATTGTTATTAGTTATTAAACTTTGAGTGCCTACGGCTCCAGTGCCAGTAACACCGGTAACCTCTTCATTATAGATAATACTAACATTAACTGTACCTATAGCCCCAGTGCCATTAACACTGGTAACAGATATAGTGTTGTTACTTGTAGTGGTCGCTGTGCCTAGTTGAGTAGTTGCAGATACTCCACTTACACTTATATTAGCAGCGGCACTTACAGTTTCGTCGCCCAGCGTTGCAGTTGCAGACACAGCGTCTACAAAAACATCTATCATAGGTGAACCGTAGGACCCTGACGACCAGGTATTTCTACCCCACCCTTCGTAGCTAGCAGACGAAGCCATTAACCGCTCCTATTTAAGCGATTCTAATAATAGCGCTTGTTGAATCAGCTGTTGGGAATACGATTGTAAAATCACCTGCAGTTGAAGTTTTATCCCCACCAAATGCTAGTACGGCCACAGAGGTATCACTATAACTACTATTATAAATCAAAGCACCGTTAGCAGTAACTGTAGCTGATGACCAAGTTGTGTCTGTAAAGTCTAACCACGAAGTAGTTGAAGTGCTTGTAGGCACTTGTGATATAGCCAGTGTATTACCACCTGCTGAGTACCCTGTACCTGACGCTTCATTTGATGTTGAATATGCGGTTGTAGTTGCACCTAATGTTGCTGCTGATGTAAACAGCGCGATTTTAAATGTATCCTGTGTATTTACAGTTCGTGCTACGTTTGTTGTATTAAAGTTGTGACCGCCGCTAAGCAACTCAACTTTAAATGATGTACACATTGCTTGTGAAATTGCCATGTTAAATCTCCAAAATTTTAATTAAATCTGAATGTCCTGCTTCACGCAATCGATTCGCTAAAGTTGTGCGGTCTGACTGCACCGCTTGTTTTAAGTATTTTATCAGAACTTGTCTAATATAGCCCTTAAATGCTTCTGCTTGCTCTCTTATGAGAGGGTTTGCATCCTTGCTAACATACATAATCTTATCTAAAGCAAACTCTGCTACTTCTTCTGGTGTATGACCCCGACCCGATGTTGTATGTACTTCAAAATCTATATTACCTAATTCCATTTTATTCCTTTCATTTAAAATTATCCTATACGACGGCTTGTACCTGGAACGGGAATTCTAGCTTGTCCACTTCGATAAGCATCACGTCGGTTTTTACCTTCACCGAGGTTAGTTAATAACCCCATTGCTTCTTGATACCTAGCCGTATAATTAGCTATTGTATCAGGTTCTGACAACATAAACGCAGCTGCTTCCAGTAATGAACCATAAAGGAGTGCAGTATCAAAGTTATTCCCAAGCCAAGAAGTGCCAGCAATGACAATGCTCTCAGGATAATAGTAATAATGTAACTCAGATTCATAATTTGCATCAGGTGTTGGTCCTAGTATCATGGTTGTATCATCAAATATAGCGTAATACTCAGGCTTACCATAAAAAGGTGCATCAGTATCAGGAAAAGATTCTCTAACAAAATTAACATCTTTATTTAGTAAAAAGGTATATGCATTGGTTGCCGGGTCAATCACCGCAATACTAAAAGTAGATAGCCAATCAGAAGGTAAAGAAAAGTATTTATTCCCACTAGTCATAGTCCCTGTTACATTCTTACGTAAATCAGGTAACTGCGCCGTATTGTATATTCTTTGCTCAGCGTTTTGAATAAACGTATTTACGTCCGCAGTAGAATAAGAATTCTCTGTATAACTTTCTATTGCTGCAATTAATTCTGTGTAATTCATTACTTATCCTTATGCTAATGGGCCACGAGCTACTTTCCCTTTAGTAGCTGCGCCGTTACCCCTTGTTACAACGCCAGTGGTTTTAACATTCTTCTCTGGGTAACCTGCTACGTTAGGTATAGGTACATTTTGTGGTTGTGTATATTCAGTCATTTCTTTCTCCTAAGTTGTTGTTATGGTCACAGTCCCTACTTCTCCGTCACCCTCTAAATTATCTGGAATGCCGGGTAAATCTAAAGGATTAGCAA
>Ga0222676_1000644_pt1 | contig 10450 bp, 21 predicted proteins | sample AntAcemetagen870_FD_179815 | JGI IMG/M metagenome (GOLD analysis project Ga0222676, IMG submission 179815) | Saline water microbial communities from Ace Lake, Antarctica - #870 | ecosystem: Environmental > Aquatic > Non-marine Saline and Alkaline > Saline | place: Antarctica: Ace Lake...
ATGGATTTGATGCATTGCATGACTTGGCTAAAGGATTATTTAAATGTTGGGGCGGTCCCTATGGAGAGGATTGGATCGACGATTGGTTTACCTATTTGGAAAACATTCATGGATTCACCAACGACTGTTGGGGGTATGAAATGGAAGAATATAATTGGAGATCATATCCAATCATGCAAGAAGTTTTTAATACACCAAAAAATGAAATTTTGTGCATCCAAGAAAATGCAGAAATTATGCTAACTGCAACCTTCTCTGGAGAGGAATTTGATAATCCTTACTTTAAAAAGGGAATTTTAGATTTTAAAGAAGAATATGGACCAAACTTTAGAAAAGAAGATCTTGATAAATATAGTACAGATCTTCATGGATATCGGGTGAAATAATGGGAAGTTTTGATATGAGTTGTGGAATCTCGGGTTTGCCAATTGAAGTAGGAGATCCTGTAAAAATTTTGCTTTTAACTGAGACTTCCGATAGTCGTATTGGAGGGTTTGGTCCAAATGGTTATTGGACACCAAGAACACCACCAATAAGTGGGGTTTATGACGATTATGGTCATGCATCTTATTATAAAGAAAAAGAGATTCAAGAACTTTGGCTTAAAGTGTTTGAAAAAGATATTGTGGAAATGCAAACTGGAGACAATGAATATCATGATGTCGCCGTTCATAAACACATGACCTTTGACGAACTAATGAATGCCATTATCGAAAGACGGGTAAAAATAACAGATACATACACCAGACCAAAGACTCATGAGGTTTCCATGTCAATGGTGCGTCAAGATGTCTGGGATATCCTCCTTGAAATGACATTTGAAACCACATATGATGGAGAATTAAAACCAGTGCAGTCATATGTAAAATCAATGCACATTTTTCATGATTCGATATTGAAAATGAAAAATGTGGAATATTCAGCACTCCTTGGCGGTGGTTATGGTCCACTATCATTGATTTTGTCTTTGTCGCCAGCATCCTCAATAAGAGAGCATTACAATATTGCTCTTGATACGAATACGGTAACTGACGAATTGTTGCAGAATATTGCAGAAACAGCGAAAGTTGCTAGTATTTTACATTACATTCACAAAAAGTGGATGCCTTCACATTATTCTGGACAATCTTCTTATTGGAAAATAAATTCAAAATACCATAAAGCAATTGCCAAAATTTCAGACAAAAAGAAAAAAACACATGAAGACTAAAACAGCACATATTAGAGATGGTTTTACCCTTGTCGGAGTCACGCCGATTGGACAACTTTGGGAAGATATTGAGTGGTTAATATACACCCAAGAAATTGGTTGGTGGTAAAAGATTTAAGTGGTAAATGTATGAGGATGGACTATACTTAAAGTAAGATGTTTTTGTATTTAGAAATCCCAATCCCTATTCAAATTCCAGAGCCAGAGCCAGAAAAGAAAGAAGCAAAAAGTAAAGAAGATGATTATATGATCACTATCTCTGAAGAAGAGAATTTATCAACCGTTGATTTCTATATTTAAACATGAAAAAAATTAAGAGAATACATGTTGATCAACATGTAATTAGGCGAAATCGCAAACGTGAGCGCAATGAGCTTGATGGAGAACATGAACGTCCCATAACCATTCAAACAAGTCATGGGCCATACAAGTGTTTTGAAGCAATCATTTATGATGACTTTGGTAATGAAATAGCAAAAGTTATTTACCGCCCAGAAAAACCATTAAGTTGTGGTGCAAAACTGTGGATAGAAACCAAAAGTAAAGTAATTATCGATTCAAAAATTATAATATGATATAATCTCAACATGAGACAACATATTGATAATTTTTTAACAACTGAAGAGTGTAATTTCTTTATTAGCAAAACAACTGAAGGTATGGAAAAGGCATCGATTACCACACCTTCGGGAGCTAAGATAAGATCTGATTATAGAAATAATGATCGATATATTTTTGACGATATTGATTTAGCAAACAAATTATTTGAAAGATTAAAACCTTGCTTAGATGACAATGATCAAGATTGGAAGCTAAAAGGTCTTAATGAAAGATTTAAAATTTATCGTTATGAGCCTGGTCAGAATTTCGCAATGCATAATGATGCTCAATTCTGCAGAGAAAATGGAGAGAGAAGTTTTCAAACAGTGATTATGTATCTTAATGAAAGATATGAAGGTGGAGAAACTGAATTTTTTGGAATGGATACAATTTGTCCACAAGAAGGTAGAGCCATTATTTTTATGCATCATTTATTACATGAAGGAATGCCCGTAAAATTAGGCGTTAAATACGTATTAAGAACTGATATAATGTATGAGAAGAGGATTCAACAATGAAGAAAGCATATGACTTTGTATTTAATTCTGTTTCGTATTTTTCTCTAGCGCTCTGGATGTTTTCATTCTTTTTTTGTATTCTTTTTATAAGAGAATGTATTAATGTTGAACCGACAATTAATCATCCACCACCAAGCGCAGAAAGTTGCGAGAAGCAAGCGTGGTTTGAAATTCATCATTGCATTGATGAGTCTTATTTATATAAGGCGCCGTGTCTTGAAGCAGGTGCAAAACTTCTTAATCAATGTGTCAATTTGAAGACAGAAAAAATCAAAAAAGTATATATTTCGAATGATATTGGTCCCAACAAAAGACCAAAAAGTCCTAAATCCAATATCTGTGAAGAGGAACATTATGCTAATTGAAAAACTAATGACAAAAATTAGGGTTCTTAAAACTAAGTTGACACTTCTATATGAAGAAGTACAGGATCATAAGATTGTCAATTGCAATCATTCTTGGTATAGTTGTTATGATCGCGACATGCCTTCTGGACAAAAAGCCTATAACGAATGTTCATTATGTGGTCTGAAAGATTGAAAATTATGACTAAAAAAGAAACAATGAATGCAATTTTTTTCTATCCCAAACATTTTAATAAAAGCCCAGATATTCATAAAATGCAAAAAGGTTCAAATATTTGGTATCAATCAAAGACTACTGTTAACATGCGAGCAGCAGATTGTGTCATATTGTTAGATGGAACAATAATTAAAATGAAGAAGGTAGATCAACGGTGGATAAAAATGAAGATACCAAGAATAACAATCGCATCACTCGATCAGGCGAATAATATTCTTCCACTGAATGGGAAAGAAGGTGAGCTTGGTAAGATTGATTATAAATACCTAATTTCTATTGGCTCAGACGCACCAAAATGTATCCATTCATTTAGTGGAAGAGTTTTTCGTTTAGAATTTGATGACATTACACATGCCGATGCAAGGTATAACCTTATAACTCATTATCAAGTTCAACAAATAATTGATTTTTGTCAAGAAATTATTAATGCTCCGGGCGATGTATTTATACATTGCGCCCAAGGCATATCAAGATCAAGTGCATGCGCCCTCATTCTTCTCTCAATGATTTTTGGCAAAGGCAAGGAATCAGAAGCCGTTGCTTATTTAGAAAATGGTGAGATGTGTGAACATGACCCAGATATCCACCCAAATGAATTGATATTAAGTTATGCAGATCAATTGCTAAATAGAGAAAATTTATTGCTATATGAATACAAAAAAGTTTTTCCCAATTTCATTGAAAGATACCTAAAAAAGAACATTGCAAAAATACCTAAATTAGATATTGTAATCGAAGAAATTGATGATAGTCCAAAAATGAGAAAATTAGAAGGACAATGGGCTACTAGAACATTGGAAGATGGCTCGTGGGAAGTATATAAGAAGGAATAATAATATTTTATGTTAGACAATCCAAAACTAAGAAAACTGTGTAAAGTTGGAGATTTAATTATCTATCAAGATTATCATGAAATTTCTTTTGGATATGTGAAAAATATCAAAATGAATGGAGTTATTCTTGAAGATGGAAGATTTTATCCGCACAGAAGTTGTCGTAAATTTATTAGATCTTGGAAATTTTTGAATGATTCAAAGTCTTTGACGGTGAGATAGATTGAGATTAAAAAAAGCCACTGGGAAAAGGCAATTTATTGGTATGTGAATATAGAAAAGAATTTTAAATCTATTGACGAGCAAAGCGATAAAAATGTAAGATAAAGACATGAAAATCCACCCTTCATAGAGATAAGAAAAATTTATGTAACGAATCTGGGTCGGGCATTCCAACTCCAAGTTCAAACGATTCAATTATATTGAATAGACATTTAGTGTGCGCAGATTGTTTAGATGAACTTAACGGCAGAAAGAGAATTTTGCTTGACATTACTAAAAGTGCAGGATATGATATTGGCACACAATACATGAATGGATTTACCAAATAAAGAAAGAAAAATAAAATGAAAGCATTTACAAATAAGCCAGAATCTAAACCTGAACCAAAAATTAAAAAATATAAAATGAGATTCAGTTGTGAAATTGAAATCAATCCAATTTATGTGATGAATACACTTGGAGGGGATTTTGAATATGACGAACATGATAATATGATTGTTCCAACTGTTGAAAAATTCATCAAGATTATTGAAGACAACTTTTGTGGCGCACTAGGTTTTATTTCCAGTATGCACTACGAGCATGAGGACTATGAGGACTATACAATCATTAGTGAAGAATTAGAGATTGTGGAAAGTAAAACGATAGAAGAAATAGTTAACAAAATCATATGACTTGACAATCATTGATGTGATGTCATCATGTTCTTATGATTCGTATTCTTGGGCAGATCCCAGACAATGCCATCGTTGCCTGTTCTGGTGGTCCAGATTCAATGGCCCTTGCTGATTTTATGAGGCGTGGAAATAAAAAGTTTAGTGTAGCTTTTATCCATCATGGAACAGAAGCTTCAGATCAAGGACACTTGATTGTCCAACAGTGGTGCAATGATAATCATATCAATTTTCATTTTCATAAGATCCTTGAGCAAATTCCTAAAGGAAGATCCAAAGAAGAATTTTGGAGAGAAGAAAGATATAAGTTTCTAACTTCGTTTGGACAACCAATTCTCACTGCTCACCATCTTGATGACGTTGTGGAAACTTGGATCTTTACTGCACTCAATGGAAATCCTTTTCTTATTCCGTATCACAATCATAAAAGAAATATTCTTCGTCCATTTTTAATTACCGAAAAAAAGACATTGATTAAGTGGTGCGAAAATAGAAATATTAAGTTTGTGATCGACAAATCTAATAAAAATGTTTCATTTGCACGTAATAGGATTAGACACAATATTGTGCCAGAAGCTTTAAAAATTAATCCTGGGATTAAGAAGGTTCTCAAAAAGAAAATCCTTGCAATCATGGTTTGATGGCGTATACTTAAACTACAACGAGTTAGCAAACATATAGACCTGTAGCTCAATTGGTTAGAGCGTTCCCCTCATAAGGGATTGGTTCAGGGTTCAAGTCCCTGCGGGTCTACTAAATGATTTAGTAGAAAAATGCCAGAATGTAAAAAATGTGAAAAAGGATATCCAGCAAGAATAAAAATTGATGGAAAGGTTAGGAATCTAAAAAACAGAAAGTACTGTTTAGATTGTTCGCCATTTGGCAAACACAATACCAAAACCTTAGAACCTATTTCAATGGTATTTGAATATTCAGAATGTTCTGATTGTAAAAAGAAATATTCATACAAGAGAACAAGGGGAGATTCTAAACAAAGATGCAATTCGTGTTGGCAAAGAAAAAGGCAAATTAAAAATAAAAAAGAGTTGATTAAGTTATCTGGTGGAAAGTGTCAAGTTTGTTATTATGATAAGTGCATAGCCGCTCTTCAATTTCATCACTTACCACATGAAGATAAAAGTTTCACAATTTCTGGAAAGTATAATTTAGCTTTTTCAAAACTATTAGAAGAATGTAAAAAATGTTTGCTTTTATGTGCAAATTGTCATGCCGAAGAACATTTTTTCAATAAAGAAAAATACTCAAATAAAAGATTTCAATATGACGATTCATAATCACCCTGAAGCTCTTACCCAACTTAGAGCCGACCATGTAGAGGTTGAGTATTCGCCTCTTGAGAAAATTGCAATTGAACTCTTTGGAGTTAAGGTCAATCCATTTAAGACTCATATGCAGTCTCGCGGGCACACACATCCTAAAGAAGATTGGAAAAGATCAGACATCTATGATTCTGGTGGCTCTCCTTCGGATGTTTTTTATGATGATGGAGAAATTTTCATTAATGCTTCTGAGATGAAAGTTTTACTTCATGAATTGTGTCACTTTATTGTTGCAGACGATTCAAATTTTCTTGATTTACCAAATTGGGGTCTTGATGACGGCCTAAGTCATCATGACGAAGTTCTTGCTTGTATGCTTGATTTTTTCTTTGGGTACATGAGTGGCCAATATAACTATAGTTCCACTTGTCTCATGATCGATGATTATAGTTTCGGTGATGAAGCACAATTCCCTACCTTCGTAAAAAATATTGAAGACGTTTATCATATTTCTCCAAAGATTTTATCGAATTGGCTTTTTGAATGTGCAAAAGAAGCAAATAAATTTCGTTTAGGCAGAAAACTTGCAAAGAAGCTTAATATCAAGTTTACGCAAAAAACAATTAAAGAAAAATGCGAAAAAGATTTTGCATTCTTATGGACAACATAGGGAAGAATTATGAAAAAGAGAGATCAAAAACAAAAGGGCAAACCAAGTCAACTTGAAAGAAAAATTCATTGTTTAACTTGCACAGCTAAAGGTGAAATTATGAGAGGTTTTAAAAGTGGAGCTTATGATTTTACAAAATTTTCAGGCTCTCCTCAGTATGGAAGTAAACATGATTTTTGTTCTAGCCACAAGTTGGAGTTTTATATTTGCGATGATTGCTTAAGGGAACGAAGTTGTGATATTGATATTGTTGAGAATCATCCTCAACCACCAAAAATTAAAAGAGCAAAATGGGATCCAAACAAGGATACTTCGCAGCATTTTGGCGATATCGAATCAATCACGGATGGAACAGAAAAATCCGAAAATTTGGAGATGAGCACGCTGTCTAGCACTAGAGCCGCATTCAATACAGCTGACAGAGTGTTGGAGAAAGCTAGCAAAGCTGAGCTATACAAATGGGCATGCGCGACTGTGCTGTTATTGAATGTGGAGGACTGGCGGTGCGCCGAACTTGACTGCCGGGGTTATCTGGGCGTTCAATGTAGGGCAACGGTTGATGGAACTCGGGTTGATGCAATGCGGAGTTATGTGGGCTGAAACCCCGTTCGGCAGCGAGATCGCCCGCGTGCTTCGCATTCTCCAAAAGAAAGCATGAATATCATATGAAAAATTACGAACCCTATTCTTGGCGCGTGACTGATCTACTCGCCGCTGTCCTATTTGTCGGCTTCCCGCTGGCGCTTCTCACTGCGCTGCTGGTATTGCTTGCTCGTGCGATCCAAGAGGCTGGTGCGTTGTGAAACGCGGTAACATGGCGCGTGTAAGTTTGGTCGATTGAAAATAAAATGTCAAGAAAAAAAGTAAAAGACTTAATCTTAAAAAGAGATCAAATCAATAGATTTATGGCCAAATGTGAGGATATGAGCGAAGATGAATTATTATCCAATGAAGAATATTTTGATATTGAAACTGAATATTTTAGAATTGAGAAAAGACTTGACGAACTAAGTTTATTGGGATATTATGCCAAAGGTTACGAAGATGACAAAACCATTAAATTTACTTTTTGATCTTGTTCTCACCGAATGTCATACTGGATTCTCCTACGAATGGCATGATCAACATGGAAAAATTGTTTGTTGTGGTCACAATTCTGGGACAAAACAACAAGTTCAAGATAAAGCAACAATTCATTTACTAAATCAAAAAGAACTATGACACCAGAGAAAGATAAGAAACTATGTGAGGATTTTCCCGAGTTATATGCTAATCGTTCTGGAGATCCAGCAAAAACTTGCATGACTTGGGGATTTTCATGTAACGATGGATGGTTTGATTTGATTTATGCTCTAAGTAAAAACATCATAGATTTAATAAAGGATTTGCCAGATGATGAAAGAAAGCTTTATAAGGCAAGTCAAGTAAAAGAGAAATATGGTGGACTTAGTTTTTACATGGATTTTTCTAATAAAGAGATAGATGAGTTAATAAGAATAGCTGAATATAATTCATACAATATTTGTGAGATGTGCGGCGAAATTGGCGAGCTTCAATCAAACAAATGGTGGCGAACAGTTTGTGAAAAACACAAAAAGGAAAGATTAGATGACTGAGGAACACGAAGAAATTACTCCTAAGGAAGCGCTGAGAAAATTTACAAGGGATTTAACCAAGTTGGCAGCCAAGGGCGAACTTAATCCCGTCGTCGGTAGAAATAAAGAAATAAGACGTACCATTCAAATTCTATCAAGGCGAACAAAGAATAATCCGGTTCTATTGGGCCAACCTGGGGTTGGAAAGACCGCAGTTGCCGAAGGCATTGCTCAGTATATTGCCGACGGGAAGGTTCCAGACAATTTAGAGAACAAGAGGCTTCTCCAGCTTGATCTGACGGCATTGGTTGCTGGTTGTCGCTATCGTGGAGACTTCGAAGAGAGGCTCAATGCCCTTATCGTTGGAATCTCAGCATCCAAAAGAAATATCATCCTTTTCATTGATGAACTTCATATGCTTATTGGAACGGGATCGGCTGAAGGGGCACAAGATGCAGCTAATATTCTTAAGCCAGCATTGGCTCGGGGTGAGATCAGTTGCATTGGTGCAACAACAATCGACGAATATGACAAGCATATTAAAAGAGATAAAGCATTAGAGAGAAGATTTCAACCTGTACAAGTCAATGAACCAAGTCAAGAAGAAACTTTAGAAATTTTATCTGGGATCGTTTACAAGTTTGAGGAACATCATAATGTCTTGGTTCCTAAAGATGTATTGAAAAGAATCATAGAACTTGCAGATACCATAAAGGACAGATATTACCCAGATAAGGCCATCGATTTGCTTGACGAGACGGCAGCAAGTGTTAAGATGAATATGAGTCATCCCGACGAACATGTCGATATGCAACTTTGGGAACTTGAAAAAACAAGAATAAAGAAAGTTGAAGAGTTATCAAACACTCTTGATGAATACAAGATAACAATGGAACTCTGTTCAACAAATAAAGATTATGAAAAATATTTGGAATTAGAACATAATATTGTTCCACAATTAGAAGAAGAATTAAAGAAAGCAAAAAAAGAAGTTGATAAAAATACCATTATAAAAACTGTTCTATCTGGAGAAGATGCAGAACACATTATGAAAGAATGGTATTCGTAAAAGGACAAAACATATTATGTCATTTTATATGAAAAGAGATCGGCCACCTTATCCATTAACTATTGTCGAATTAGAAGAACAATATATATCTTATGTTCCATGGAATACAAATGATTTAGAAAAAGCCATTTGGGCAACTTGGGATCTTGTTGAATACATTGCAGAAGAATATTCGGATGGAATGGAGCTAATTGATGACGATCCATTGCCGGATGAATATGATTTGGAAAGTCATATGAATGAATGGTCCATTTACAATTGGACTCTTGACAGGACAGTAAGTGGCGGCTATTCTTCATACAAGGCGGCATGTCGTGCCGCTTGGGCACATTCACAAGGACTAGTTTGAATGAACAAAGAAATCACAAAAAGTCTTTTTGCAGTTATTGAAACACCAAATAGTATTGAATATATTCCCATATCATCGAATGACAAAGAAACACATATAAGCATTTCAGAAGGAAATGAGATGCTTTACATCATTAGTGGGTATGGAATCAATTTGAGTGGAAAATGGGAAGTTTTTGATACGCAAGATGAATTAAAAGAATTTCTTCAAGAGATTAAAGAATGGGCAAACTAAAGCCCTTGACAAAGCTTAAAATAAGAGGATATACTCAAACCATGGCAAACGGACTATGCGAACAAAATTTTGTAAAAATGTGTGATACTGTTCTTGAAACAGTTTGTCAAAAAAGTTCTAAAAGATTATGCAACAATGCTTCGCAAAACATAAACAAATTATGTGAACTTTATGAAAAGTTGCATGTATCAAAATCTAAGATTAAGAAATATAAACTTATTGCTTATTCACTTTTAAGTCAACCAACAACAACTAACAACTAAGGAAAATGAAAATGAATTTTGTAGTAAAGAATTGGGAAGATACTGTTCTGTTTACCGGCAAGCGTCACGAAGCGATTAAGTGGTGCAAACGCTATGGAGATACGTCCTGTGAGGTTTCTCCAGAATCAAACCGGCGCAACCCTGATCCAGATCCAGTTTATAGTAATTGGCACATGTTGGAAAACTAAATTATGAAATGCCCCGAATGCATCAACACAAATGGTATGTATGTTTCTTTATTCGTATCAGAACCATGCCGCACATGTGGTGGAACACAAATTATTGAAGATAGATCATCATTAAAAGATGAAGAAAGAATTGAATATTCAGATGGAAGCAAATATTGGTTTC
>Ga0222676_1000650_pt1 | contig 10389 bp, 11 predicted proteins | sample AntAcemetagen870_FD_179815 | JGI IMG/M metagenome (GOLD analysis project Ga0222676, IMG submission 179815) | Saline water microbial communities from Ace Lake, Antarctica - #870 | ecosystem: Environmental > Aquatic > Non-marine Saline and Alkaline > Saline | place: Antarctica: Ace Lake...
CAATCTTGGGAGAGCATGGGGAAGAATGGTTTGAAAATTATTTTCATAGTCCTTATATGGGTTTTGTTTTCAAAATAAAAGAAGATAAAATTGGAAAAGCTCCAGCTATTGAGCACTTTAATCAAACCGCGAGAATACAAAGTGTAACTAAAGAAACAAATCCCTGGTATTATGATCTTATCAGTTACTTTTATGAGATAACTGGGGTTCCTTTAGTTCTAAACACATCATTCAATGATAGGGAACCAATTGTTGAAACACCTGAAGATGCCTTTAGGTGTTTTTTAGGGACAGATATCGATTATCTGTATTTTGCTCAACAAGGAGATTTAGTGAAAAAAAATGAATTTGAATGAAGTTTTAATTAAGTTTGGAAAGGGATTTCCAAAATCCGCATACCTAGAGTTGGGAACACAGTCATCTGAAAGGCTCATAGCCATAAAGGATCACTTTAGCTCATTATATGGTGTTGATGAAGATCCGCAAAATTTTACAAATGTATGTAGAGACGTAGTTAAGCATAAGAACATAACCCTTCTTTGTGGAAAGTCCTTTAGAATTCCTCCAAATAAGTACAGTGTTGTTGTCAATAATTGTTCTAACTTAAGAGAGGGCTTGGAGTCAATACTTGTTAAAAACATAAACCCCGAACCTTTTCTGATGGTATTTTTATCTCCATTAACAAAATCTTTTATTGAAGATTACTTTAGTGGAATAGTGGTTGATTTAGTTGAAGGAGCGTCAGTTGTAGCTATATCTCAAGAATATCGTCTTGATTTGTTGGAAAGATTCAAGAAAGAGGGTATATAAAAACTCTTTTGTATAATGTAAATTAGGTTATGAGATACTTAATTTTTGGAGGAACTGGATCGCTTGGAAAGGCCTTAATTAATCGCCTTGGTCCGAGTGATGATGTTGTCGTATTTTCTCGTGATGAAGGAAAACATTGGACAATTAAGAATGCAATACCTTCAAAGTGGGAGGTTCAATTTATTGTGGGTGATATGAGAGACTATCAGGCAGTAGAAAGAGCCATAAAAAAGGTAAATCCTCAAACAATAATAATTGCATCAGCACTAAAGCAAGTTGGAACATGTGAAAATTTTCCAAGCGAGAGCATAAAAACAAATATCCTAGGAGTACAGAATGTTGTGGATGCTTGTGAGGCTGTCCCTATGCAGACAGACATGGTGCACCCAAGACTTCCTAGGACAGTTTTGATGGTATCAACAGATAAGGCGTGTTCTCCAATAAATGTTTATGGTATGTGCAAAAGTATTGCTGAACGAGTCGTTACTGAAAGGTCTCGCTCATCATCTGATACTAGATATATAGCCGTCAGATATGGCAACGTTCTAGAGTCTAGAGGTTCTGTAATTCCACTATTCAAATACCTTGGAGAGAACGCTCCCGCAATAACATTGACTCACGATGAAATGACTCGATTTATCATGACACTAGATGATAGTATTGATCTAATTTTAGATGCTTTGAAAAAGGCAGAAAATGGAGATATGTGGATTCCAAAACTCCGCGCAATGAAAATCAAGGATTTAGCTGATATTTTTGGAGATATTTACAATAAGCCAGTAAAGGTAACTGGAATAAGGCCAGGAGAAAAGCTACACGAATCCCTGATAAACACAGTAGAGTCACTAAGGGTTGTTGAGGATTGTGGTAGATATGTCGTAAAGCCTGCTTGGGATAGCAAGGTCTACAATTATAAGACGTTTGAGTATACAAGCGAGGACGATCTTATGACTAAGGATGATTTAGTGAAGTACCTAAATTCTCTTGGAATTTTAGATTGGGATTTGTCAAGATTTAAGGGCGCATCTATTGAGGAAATAAGGGTAGAAAAGGAATGATTTACCCCTTATTCAAAGTTCATGTAGATATACCAGAAGCCCTAAAGGGAATTGAGAAAGTTTTAGAGTCTGGGTTTATTAATGAGGGAGATCAGGTTACAGAGTTTCTTAATGGAATGAGAGTGTGGGTTGATGGATACCCTGTTCTTATGAATGCGTGCACTAGCGCACTAGAAACAGCACTACACTTATTGGATCTAAAAGATGGTGATGAGATTATCACAACAAGCATGACATGTATTGCCACGAATACACCAATTAAGAATTCGTTAGCTAAAATAGTTTGGGCAGATATTAATTCCAAAACTGGAACCTTAGATCCAGAAAGTGTCGAAGCTGCAATAACAGATAATACTAGAGCTATTATGTGTATGAATTGGGGTGGATACCCATGCGACCTAAAGGCATTAAGGGAAATTTGTGATAGATACAATCTAAAACTTATTCAAGATTCGGCACATTCTTTTGGTGCAAGATACCAAAGGAAATTTGTAGATCATTTTGCTGACTATACATGTTTTAGTTTTCAAGCAATAAAGCACCTGACGACAGGCGACGGAGGAATGCTTGTGTGCAAAGATGAAAAAGATGCTCACAGGGCAAATTCTCTAAAGTGGTTTGGGATTGATCGAGAAGCAACAAAGGATGAGCAAGGTTCGTGGAAAGGCCAGGCTTGGGATTTCGACGTATTGGAGGCTGGATTCAAATACAACATGAATAACCTTTCTGCGGCTATTGGAATAACACAGCTTAGAAAAATTAGATCGATAATAAGTGTTCATCGAAGGAATGCTTCGATATATAATGAGATTTTGGACCCTGCTATTGGTCGACTTCAATATCCTAAGGATGCGTACCCAACGTGCTGGGTTCATACAATCCTAACACCAGAAGGTACTTCAGTTGAAGATCGAGACAATATTATAAAGCAATTAAATGATGATGGAATACAAGCAGGACTTGTTCATGTCCCTAACCATTATTATAGTTGTTTTAAAGATGAGTATGTAGATTTGCCTGAAACAGATAAATTTTACGAAAGCCAAATATCTCTTCCATGTGGATGGTGGCTTGAGAAGTCAGAAATAGTAAAAATTGCCAACAAGGTAAATGAGTATGTATTATCTTAGAGATGTTGAAGAGGATGATCATGAATGGCTTGTTGAGCTTCACAATGATCCATTGGTATTAAGAAACTTAACGGATCCATCTCCTATTACCATGGAAAGCCATATGAATTGGTGGAAGTCTCTTAATAAGAAAAAGAATCCTAGAAAAATCTTTTGCGAACAAATATCAGATCCATTAGGGAAGAGTATTGGTTTTTGTAAATTCTATAATGTAGATACTGAAAACAGGAATTGCGTTTTAGGAGCAGATATTCACGAAAGTCATCGTGGAAAAGGTTTGGCAAAAACAATGTGGAAGACAATGCTTAATTATTGTTTTTCAGATCTTGGATTGCATCGAGTAGGACTAACAACAGCAGAATATAACACAATTGCAAGAAGGGTATATTCTGATATTGGTTTCTCGGTAGAAGGAATTTCTGTCGAATCTTTATATCGAGATGATAAATACTACAATCAGTATTGTATGTTTCTAATGAAGAAAACGTGGGAAAAGACTATATGAAAAAGACTCCAAAAGTATTTGTCGGAACACTTTATGTTAATGAGCCTCAATTTGAGAAGTGCTGTGATGCTATATCTTCTCAAAAAGGAGTGGAGGTAACACACTCCATAATCAAGGGTAAGTCGGAGCTTGAGGCTCACAATATTCTGTGGAACCAGTGGAACACTGTTAGGAGCTGCTACGACATGTTTGTTAAGGTCGACGCAGATACTGTCTTGAGGGAGGGCGTTCTACAGCAGGCGGCAGAATTGATGACAAGTGATAAGAGGATCACGGGCATGCAGATCCCTCTTCATGACTATTCTACAAATGTAGAAATAGCAGGATTAAATTGTTTCTCCCAGACATGACTTTTAGCACATCGAAAGACAGCCTATTTTGTGATCGAGGAGCTGAGGTTGGTCACGATATTGTTTTGAAGGGCCGTAAGGTCGAGTTCATGGCACCAGCTGGATATCACTGTCAAGATCCAAGCCCAGAGCAAGCTTTTCATTATGATCTTCATAGAATGGCAAAGGGACAAGATCGAACTATGGCTCTAATCAAAGATGCTCACGAAAAAGAAGGTGGCATTGCTAGGATATGGGCACTTAGGGGTTCGGAACGTTGCAACGACATTCCTCATAACAAAATGAACTATTGTGACAAAGAATTTATTGATCTTTTTGAAAAGGTTTATAAGGAAAAAACATACTACCTAACATGAAATTATATTGGCTAATAGACAATATTGATTACATTTCAACGAACTGTTTTCAACATCAAATGCGAAAAACTCTAGAGAAAGAGTTTGACGTAACTTTTATAAATTTAGATCAAGTTAAGAAATCTAAATGTTATTCAAATAATGCAAAGTTTTTTTGCTCAATGAAGGCACGAACAGTTTTTCAAAACATTGACTCTTTAGCCACGTTTCTAAATGGAAGTGAGGTAATTCTTTATGACCAGGATCCTTGGGAATGGTTTGTTGACAATGGTCCATATAAGGGTTCTTACCAGCTTGCCAGCGAAAAACTTAATGTTAAGTCTTTCTTTGTTACGTCGAAGTGGTGGGCAGACTTCATTAGAAAAGAATTAGGTGTTCACACCACATTTGTTCAAATGGGTGTATTGCCTGAATATTGTCAGTGGAGACCATGGGAAGATAGACGTGTAGATCTAGGATTTAAGGGAAAGTTACATCCTCATAGAAAAAAGTTTTTTGAAGAGTTAGATTATTCGTTCGGAATGTCTTCAGACCCTCTTGAAACTAAGAAGAAGGTAGAAATAGATACGACTCCATCAAACTATAGAGACTTTTTAGATGCACTTTCTTACTATAAGATTTACGTACATAGTGAAGAGCGAGTATTCGTAATTGATGGTAAGCCCATTCCATATAATGGAATTTGGGTTAAGGAAATTGAGGCTGCAAGTCAGGGTTGTTTCGTTCTCAGAGATTACGAAGAAGAATCAGAGGCTTATGGGGTGAGTGATATTCCAACAATAATGACATTTGAGTCTGTAGCAGATGCCAAGTGGAAAATTTGTGAAATAATGGAAATGTCTACTAGTAAGAAGAATGAATTAACTAAAACCGCTGTCGAAAAAATCCGACAACAAGATAGTTGGAAGAACTCTTTAGCTAAGGCAGTAAAGGAAACCTAATGAAAAATACTCTTTTTATGCTTGTAACGTGCTGTATGGAAAAGACTCGCTTTGATGTCTTGGAAAAGGTAGTTGAAAACCTCGTTGAACAAAAAGATAAAAGTTTTTTTGACAACCTAATTGTCTGGGATAACAACTCCCAGTATCCTGGTACGTTAGAACTATTGAAAAAGAATTTTCCAAGAATATTACAATCTAAGGACAATGTTGGGTTGTGGTCAGGAGTGCACTGGATGCTCCACAACTATAAGGAAATTATTCCAAAAGATTTAGAATTTGCATACACGATAGAGTCTGACTGTTTGCACTACGACTTAGAGCAGCTACCTTATTGTGAACAGGTTTTATTAGATCATAAAGATCTTGGGTCTGTTAGGTGTCAAGAGTTTAGCGTAAAAGACCGAGCATTGTATGATAAGAATAGTCAAAGTAAAGAATCTAAAAGGTACGCATGGGTTACCCAAATAAATTCAGTAACGGGAGAGCCTGTTTCCTTTGAGAAAATTAGTGGCTACAATAACAGGATGTACAAGTCTAACTTTCTAGCTCAAATACCCAATCTAAATAGGATAGATGCAACAAAGGAGATTCTTGATGAGCTTCTTATAAAGGGTGAATTTTGCGAGCAAGATTTTAGAGACAAGTATCATGAAAGATATTCTCACTTATGCTTATTAGATGGTGGGATGTGGGAGTCTAAGCTTGGAGCTTTTTATGAAAAAACAATTACAGCTAGTTTTTCTCCTGTAGATACTGTCAAGAAGGCTGGATACAGAACCACAAGACAGGCTACGATGGAGCCTTTAGACTCTTTTGTCGTTGAAGTTGTAAAAAAATAGTTATAAAAATAGTTATCATGTTGTATAATTGGGAATATGTTAGAATCAGTAGGCATAATTGGGCAAGGTTTTGTAGGTAGTGCAGTTCGAGAAGGGCTAAAAGACCATTTCAACGTATTGACTTATGATAAGTTTGTAGAAGAATTATCAACTGAAAAAAGCTTGAAAGACCTTGTTCGTAAGGCGACCACTATATTCTTATGTGTTCCAACACCCATGAAAAAGACCGGCGAGTCTGATATGTCCATTGTGGAAGGTGTTGTGAAGGAGTTGTCAGATTCTTTTAAAGAAATTATAAAAGAAACTCAAAGATTCCAAGTAAAGACAATTGTTCTAAAATCCACAGTTCCTCCTGGGACATGCGTTTACTTAAGCGAGCATCTTGAGTGTGGTATAGAGTTGGTCTTTAATCCCGAGTTTCTTACAGAGGCAAATTCACTTGAAGACTTCAAGAATCAGGATAGAATTATATTAGGTGGTCAAGATGATCGTGCGCTTACAAGAGTAGAAGGCGTGTTTAGAAAGGCGTTTCCATATGTTCGAATAGTCAAAACAGACACGACAACTGCTGAGATGGTCAAGTATATAACCAATACCTTTCTATCAACTAAGGTCTCATTCGCAAATGAGATTTATCAGATTTGCCAATCAATTGGGATTAATTATTCTGACGCAATAAAGATTTCACAATTTGACAAGCGGCTAGGAGAATCTCATTGGAACGTCCCAGGACCAGATGGTTCGTTTGGATTTGGTGGGCACTGCTTCCCAAAAGACCTCAAGGCTATTATTTATTTAGCTTCTACGCTTGGTGTCGACACTACTATGCTAGATGCTGTCTGGGCTAAAAATAATAGCGTGAGAGACGATAGGGACTGGGAAGGTATGAAGGGGCGTGCTGTAAGTGAAGAAGAATAAAAAAAGAATTGCTTATAGTATAATAGAAAGTGGTTCATATATCTGAAATTGAGTTAAAGACAAAGAAGGGGCATGTTTCCTTCTCAGAAGTTAAGGACTTCGTAGACTGTAGTTTTTTACACAAGAAAAAACATATTGAAAAGCTAGACTTCTTTGAAGAGAATGTTTATACAAATTTTGGAACAGCTGTTCATGCATCTTGTGAAGATTATATAGAAACAAGAGAAATGAAGCATGAGATTTCATTAGATCTTATCAAGGAGTCTTGGGAAGAGCATGAATTGCCCGAGATGAGTCTTTGGCTTGAGCGTTCAAACCTTATTCTTGATAAGGTCCCTGAATGGTTGGAGGATAGATTTCCTGGTTGGGAAGCTGTCCGTGCTGAAGAAGATTTGATGGAGCCGATTCCTGGCGTTCACACAAACGTAAAGTTTAAGGGATTCATTGATGCAATTATTAAGCATGGCGATGAGTACTGGATTATCGACTGGAAAACTTCCGCCAATGGATGGAATGATTACAAGCGAAAAGATGATAAGCTAAAAATGCAACTTATCTTTTATAATCATTTTTGGAGCAAGAAACACAATATAGATCCTGAAAAAATAAATTGTGGATTTGTTATTCTTAATCGTGAGTTATTAGCTCCCGAAAGAATTGACTTTTTCACCTTTAAGATAACAGAAGAGGATAGAAAGAAATCAATAACTGTATTGAACAATATGCTTGGACACGTTAAGCGTGGAAAGTCATTTAAGAAATGGAAGTATGGTAATCCTCAATACCAAGGTGCATGTAGATTTTGTGACTTCAATGGAACAAAGCATTGTCCATAAAAAACTTCAATAAGTATGCGTTAGTATTGTAAACATAGTGGTCCTGCTTGTTATAATGAAACGTGCGGAAGAAAAAGATTTTATTTATATCAGATCATCCACTATCAACATCCGGCGTAGGTTGTCAATCTCGGTATCTGATTGAGGGACTTTTAAAGACGGGTAAGTATACGTTTAGATGTCTTGGAGCTGCGATTAAGCACAATGACTATAGAACAGTAAAGGTAAATGATGACTGGATTATTCGTCCAATCGATGGATTTGGAGATAAGAATATGATCCGATTTCTCATGGCGACAGAAAAGCCGGATGCAATAGTATTATTTACAGATCCCAGATTCTTCATGCATATTTTTGAATTGGAAGACGAAATTCATCAAGTATGTCCAATAACTTGGTGGCATGTTTGGGATAACGATCCTTGGCCTGCCTTCAATAAGCCAATATATGAAGGTGTAGATCTTTGTAATTGCCATTCATATAAAACATTTTCATTGGTAAGTGAAAATTTTCCAAGAATGACAAATTTTATACCACATGCAGTTCCAGAAAGAATCTTTAGCCCAGTACCAAAAGATAAAGAGGAAGAGTTAAGAAATGCGAAAGCACAAATTCTTGGAGAATCTAGAAAAGATCACTTCGTTGGTTTTTGGGTTAATAGGAATGCTAGAAGAAAGATGCCAGGAGATGTTATTGCCTCATGGTCTATCTTTCTAGATGAACTTGAAGAAAAGTACGGTCATCGTGATGCAACTCTTCTAATGCATACAGACCCAATGGATAATGAGGGTCCAAACTTATTTAAGATTGTTGAGCATTTTGGACTTGCAAACAATGTTTCTTTTTCAACAGATAGAGTTGATTTTCAACAGATGAATACTCTTCATAATATTTCTGATTTTTACATAAATATTTCTTGCAATGAAGGCTTCGGCCTTGGAACGCTTGAGGCAATGATGTGTGGTAAACCTATTATTGCTTTGAAGACGGGTGGAATGACTAGACAAGTGGAGGATCATCGAGATGGTTCCTATAATGGAATAGGACTAGACCCAGATGTTAGAAATCTTGTAGGTAGTCAAATGGTTCCATATATCTACGAAGATCATGTTAGCAATGAGAAGGTTGCTAAATCTATTCTGGAAATGTATGAGTGGGGACCAGAAAAAAGAAAGGAGATTGGACTAAAGGCTATGGAATATGCCAGATCTGAATTTTCTTTAGATAAAACCATTTCAGAATGGGATAGAACACTTAGTGAAACAATGGATACTTGGAAAGAATATCGTGAGGATTGGACATGTCAGAAACTTTAAAGAATCTAATAGTAAAAAGTGTTTTTGATACAGAAATCAAGGCCAAATCTATAATTGAACTCTTAGAAGACCTTTACACTACTGTGACTTATAGTAGTGACAATCTTAATTTGGAAACTTATTATAATAAATTGTTGTCTGCTGGTGGAGAACATATATGCCCCGAACTTACAGACTATTTAGGAAATGAGATATATGGAAAAGAACTTTCATTAGAAGAATTGATGGAGTCGTCTTCGACCACTTGGTTCTGGTCAGCAAATCTTGGAAAATACCTCATACCTGAGACAGGTGAGTCTGTAGAAGAAAAGACTGGGGTCATTCTTCCTTTGTATGGTGGAACTATAGACGATTGGAATAGCGAATTGTTCTTTCTTATTAGCGCGTGGGCAAAAGAGGCAAAAACTATTGATGAAAATATTTTAGCTTATATACACCCAACATCAGCAAAGCTTCTAAGAAGGTCCAATTTTGGACTTATTGAAACATCAGAGATTGATGTGGGAACTATTTTGCTAAGGGCTCCATCCAGCGGGACTGTTGGGACTATAAAGATTAAGGACATTGTATGAAAAAAATTATTTTAAGAGCACCCGTATTAACAATCTCTGGCTATGGAGTCCATTCACGACAAATATTTCGTTGGCTTATGACAAAGAAGAGTGAGTACGAAATATATGTCCAGACTCTTAGTTGGGGAAATACTTCTTGGATGATCAATCAAGATATGTGCAATGGACTGGTAAAGACTATTATGGAACATACTGCACCAAGTCAGAGCGCCGCAGACATTTCTATTCAAGTTCAATTGCCTAATGAGTGGGACGCTTCTATAGCCAGATTCAACATTGGGGTCACAGCAGGAGTTGAGACAGATATTTGTAATAAAGAGTGGATTGACTCAATAAATAAGATGGATTTAGTAATTGTTCCATCTGAGCATGTAAAGAGCACCTTTGAGAGAAGTGGTTCTGTACAAAAAAAGATTATTGTAATACCTGAAGCATTTATCGATAGCATTCTTGAAGAAAATCACTCTGATCTTGATAAGTTATCAAGCATTGATACTGATTTTAACTTTTTGATTTATGGACAGTTGACTGGAAATAGAGACTCAACAGATAGAAAAAATACATATAAGACACTAAAGTGGCTATGTGAAACGTTCAAGAAAGATAAAGATGTTGGAATTATCATTAAAACCAATAGTGCTAGAAATTCAGCATTTGATAGAAGTATAACAAAGGACACCATTAATAAAACATTGTCTCAAATAAGGGGAGGTTCAACTGATTTTCCTCCTGTTTATTTTTTGCATGGATTTATGAAA
>Ga0222676_1000656_pt1 | contig 10349 bp, 12 predicted proteins | sample AntAcemetagen870_FD_179815 | JGI IMG/M metagenome (GOLD analysis project Ga0222676, IMG submission 179815) | Saline water microbial communities from Ace Lake, Antarctica - #870 | ecosystem: Environmental > Aquatic > Non-marine Saline and Alkaline > Saline | place: Antarctica: Ace Lake...
CAAAACTATTTTTAAAGACTCTTAGTGATGGGCCACTCATATCTTTAGAAAGATTATTAAAAATCTCATCGGACTTTTGATTATACTCAACATCAAATTGGCTATAGTCAGTACGACTACTAAAAGATGAAGTTAATTGATCTATCTGTCTTGATGCCTCTGTGTCTGCGTTTGCTAGAGCGGTCTGTTGTTGTGCTTGATATATTGAATTAGTAACAGATGCGACACCATTCATTACGCCAGCCATAGGGCTCTGAGAAGCTAAATTAATATTAGTAAGATTGCCGCCTTGGGGCAGCACTCTTTGGTTGCCTTGAAATGGTATTTTCATTTAATTCCTGCGTTCTTTAGAATGAGTTTGCAAAAGTAACTCCACCAGTCAACAAGGTATTAAAACCTTCTGATCTTTTTCTGTTTCTTGCGGCTTGCCCTGTAGCATTAATAGTTCCTACTTCAAAAATAGAGTTGTTTAATATATTTAATGCGTCTTCTTCTCCTGCTTGCAATGAGTCAGCTTGAAGCAACAAAGGCGTACCTGTATTGACACGAACACCTGAAGCGGCAAACGATCCTCTTTGTCGTTTTTTTAATGACTCCGCATCTTGTCTACGTATTCGTGCTTCCGCTGTAGCTCTGTTTCTTTCCTTTTGAGCTTCTATGCTTGATTGCTCTCTTGCGTCATCACCCGCGCTAAACGAGCTGACAGCAGAAGCAACTGAAGCGAATGCGCTTATATAAGGTAAAAGGGGGGCTGCTGCTGCCATTAGGTTATCCTCGCGTACAAGTAATGATCGCCACCAATAAATTTTCTCATAAGACCTTCCTTTTCAAACCCTAAGTATTCAATCCACTTTTGAGCTTTGACGTTTTCTTTTAATACGGTTGCTTGTACTCTTTCAAACTTATACAGATCTGTTCCTGCATTTAATAAATTTTTTATTGACTTTGTAAACCAGATAGGATGTTTTTCTATTAAAGGCGTGGTGTAAACCCATACTGTCCCCATGCCTAAGTTGTTTATTATCCCTGCGCTAAAAGCATAAGAGCCATCAATAAACCCAGAGTAAGAAGGTGATTTTTCATTTAACCCTCCTAAATCTAATAACATTTGATCATCAAGCCTTAAGTTTTCTACATGTTCTGGCTTAAACGGTTTAATCAAATACACCAAGCGTTCCTGTAATCATAATAATTGACATAGGCAAAGGGGTGTCTTGTGTAATAGTGTTTTGACCCTCTTTGTCATAACCAAGGTTAGATATTCTTTTATCCCCTGTGAATAAAGCAGGAGCTTGATCCATTTCATCAGCAGAGGTTCTATAATCAATAGGATCCCCGTTTATCTTTCCGCCTAATGTTTCGTGAAACCTTACAATAACTTCATTCCATCTTTTAGATTTGCCTTGGATGGTGTTTAAAGGTTGTTGTATATCAGGGCGTAATGTTTTTAACGTAGAGGTGTATGAAAGCCCTACTTCAATCTCTGAAGCCGATCTATCTAAAGTGACTGATCCACTAACGACTGTCTTATCAGGATGAAGCGAACCGTCTGCAATAATCTTTACAGTTTCACCTTCTAAGTGATTTAACCCTGTAACAGTGGTAATAGCTGATCCGTCATAAGTTAATGCTGAATCAGTGTTTAAATCTTCCCACTGAAAAGACGTTGCGCCAACCCATTGCTTTTCATCCATGTATTCAACATAACGAACTGTTGCGCTATTGATTGTTCTTTTATTAATGACCCAAGTTTGATCTCTATCTGAGATAGGAATAGAGGCAGCAGACTCACATACTGCGCTACCTGTGCTAAATACTCCGCCAAATATTTGTCTAGCCCAAGCAACTATGTCTTGATCTCTTTCGTATGTCATAGAGAGTAATTTGCCATCACTTCTAACCGCCCACACTAACGAGTCACTTTCTTGCTTATAATCTAATGAAGTAATAGAGGGCTTAGTAATATGCTCTGATAATATAGTTATGTCAGGAGCAACATAAGAATCTTGTTCAAAGCGAAAGAAAAACTCTCTTAGCTTTCTCCCTGCTCTTTGTACAAAAATAACGATGTTTCTAATTTGTATAGGCGGGATACTGGAAGAACCGTAACTTGTTTGTTTCTTAACTGATACGTTACTAGGTGATAAAGGAGCATCGCTTGTTGATGTTACTGTAAACTCGCCTCCTGCTGTTCCTACAATTAATCTACCCGCAGAAGCCAACCACCTAATTACATTAACCTTGTTAGAAGCGATAGTATAAATAATAGCGTCGTCAGTCTCGACTCCTGCTTTCATGTTTTCAAAGTCTGCTGAAACCGATCCCCATATTGTTTGGGGTTGATTTGTTGACCCTGCAAACATTAACCTTTGCTCATAAAAAACTATCGCTGCGGGATAGCCTCTGTAATCAGACCAAGACCCCTCAGCCCATACCGTTGTAGCTGTAGTTGCTGATAGGGTTGCTTGTATTGTTATGTCTACTACTGTTGTACTTGTGTAAGCGGTAACTAAAGCATAACCACCGTGAAGTTTAAAATAACCACCTACCATATTAGCGTTAAAATAAGCGACGCTTGCTGTTAATGTTCCTGTACCTGTTGAAACAGAAGGGTTCATTGTAGTAGCTGTGATATTGTCGTCTTGATATGGGCCGTCAATAAAAGTAACGGTTGTTAGTGTCCAAGAAGTATGGCCTGTTCTGGTCAGTTTTCTTGGTGCATAACTAGGGTGAACAAAATACATAGTGTCTGCGCTTTGTACAAACTGTACTTGAAATAAGTCTGCTTCTAAATAAGGCGTTGCTATTTCATAAACTCTTGCTGCTGTGCCACCAGAAGAATAAGCAGTATAAGCGGTAGAATCTTCACCTGTTAGCTCAAACGTGTCTGTTGCTTTATTAGCTACAGTAAATCTCTTGCCGTTTAATTCTGTCATCCCCGTGATAGACGCTATATCAACTACGTCACCATTAGAGTAAGGATGCCCCGCAATTGTTACTACAGCAGGACTAGCTTGAGTGATACCCGTTATAACTTGGGTCGCTTCGTTTATTACACCGTTATCTTTAAAGAATCTAAAGTAGGTGTCGCCCATCTCAATAATATAGGCTTGGTCGGTATTAAACTCGAAAGGAATTAAACGAGTTGATTTAGTTGAATCTTTTACTTCTGCTACGTGGTGTGTTCCTGCTCTTCTCTTTACGCCACCATGAGGCAGAACAATAAAGTTTTCCAGTGTCTTAACACCATTGTAATATTTAGCAAAGTCAACTCTCCCTTCTAATCGTGGCGAGAGTTCCCCTGATGTAAAGTTAGTATATACAGGCGATATTCTAGGCATTAAAGAACTTCTGCTCTAGCTATAATTAAATCGTCTGCATCCCATGTTTCGCCAAAACCTTCTTGCGCGTCCATTGTTCTTGCCTCACTTAGTTTTTCTTTAAAGAGTGAATTAAAAACTTGAACAGATGTATTGTTTTGAGTGATAGGCCAAGCCATTCTTTCGGCTAATCTATATTCAAGTGTTTCAGTAAATAATAAATCGAATTGATTAACGTCTGTTATTCTTGCTATGTACTGTAAGTAGACAGTAGAAGAATCAGTTACTAATTTCCTTCCTTCTATTTTCCATTTCTCATAATCATCATCTGTCTTTAATGCTCTTAAGCAATAAGGGTCTTCAGGTAATGCGTATTGATAGGTAAACTCAAAGGTGGGAGTAGCAACTTCTTGTGAAAGTTGTTGTCTCGTTATAGAAAAGTTCCAAGGATACGATCTTAATAAAGAATCCCTAGTTGCTGCGTAGAAACGATTACATAAACGAGCGCGAGTAGAATCATCTGTTAGTGACGTAATTGGATCATCGCCTAAAAGAGATAAAGCGTTTGAACAGATAGTAGCTTCAGAAGTCATTTGAGCCTCAAAGAAAAGGGGCTATTGCTAGCCCCAATTTGGTTTAGTCAACTACATAAAAGAAGTAACCAACAAGGTCATCTAAATCGGCCATTGCTCCAGGTGACGTTGCACGAATAACAACGCCTCCATTACTTTCAAATACATAAGTACCGCCAGTTAAAAGGTTAGCTGCAACAGCACCTTCAAACGTCCGCATACCTACTGCGTCAACATCTAAGCCGTCTACAAGTCCATCAGGATTGGCTACAACAGCCGCTCCATCAAGATTAGTATAAGCATCCCAACCTAAGTCGAGAGTAGCTGAAGATGTTGTCCAGTTGACGTACGCTTTAGACTGAGAGCCTAAAAGACGTACTTTACCCGCAGGGAGTTTACATAGCGCAACGCTTGAACCTGCGTCACCTGCTCCGTCTTGGGTGTGAGTGAAAAAAGCACAACGAACACGACCGTGCATTTCTGTCGTTCCATTTTTAACGACAGGAGTAGCGGTAGCGTTTGCGTACTCAGTTGATTTTTGAGTTGTAATAGCCATTTATAATCCCTCCTTAAGATGGGTCACAGGCGATTTCAACTACGCCTTCGTCTTCTACGCGAGTCGCGCCTAAATCCATTTCAGTGAAAACCTGAGTGGCATAGTTTTTATCTGCTCGTTCTGATATACGGACTGAAACATCTGAGCCGTTACCTAAACAGATTGCGGGTTGCGAGTAGCAAAGAACAAGTTGATCTGCGGAACTATCAGCAGCTATTCGTTCAGTACGAATAAAACTAAAACCCATAAAGGTATTAATCTCACCGTGAACAAGAGCTTTGACAGAGTTATAATCGCTAGAACCTATTTCCGTAGCGGTCAACAAGTTAGAAACTTGCTTTGCGTTAAGGACACAGAAACGAGGTGCATCAGAATCAATTTCTGAAGCATCCAATATTTCCCTAGCAGCGATTAACTTACCTACTGTTAAGCCAACATCACCAGAGCCACTATCATACGTGTGGTTAGCAACAACGACTTTCTGTGCTGAAGGTAGAGCTACAGTCGTAGCACCCGCAACACCAGAGTAAGCATTGCCAGAAGCAGCAGCGATAATATGATCATCTTTACGACGACCCATTGCAGCAACAGCGTTCATAGCATAAGGAGACTCAGGACTAATCAACATACGAACCTTATCAGGGTTATCAATCAAGTCTGCCCAACGTGAAGTTACGAGGCTTAATCGTCTGCGTGAATGAGGTGTGTCAATCTGAGGTGTATCATCATGGCGTGAAGTCGCATCTACTGCGGCTGTAGCACCTATACGCTCGATGTAAGCGTTCTTGCCTGTTACAGCTTCGTTCTTAACGGTAGCAGCAAGGCGCGAACCCTTTTGCTGACCTAACATAAGAATGTTAGCTTTATACTGCTCGACAAATGCAGTTGTGATTTGGGTACTCATAGGTATCCCTCCAAAAGTTATTTTTTTGTGTGAACTTTTTTTGGGCTACCTGTGGAACAGACCCTACAACCTAGCGTGGTTAGCGTACTAATAAAGGACTTTTCAGCTACCCTTCAGGATGAGCCTGTTGAAACAGTTTTTGCATTTCTGCTACGGCTGTATTGTGTCCAGGCTTCATCGAATTATTCGGATGATATAAATGATTTGGGTTATTCATAGCTTCCGCAATTTTCATTTGCGCTTCAGCAGGGGTTAAGGTTAAGTCAGATCGACCATCACCAAGAGCATTATCTTCTAATAACTCTTTGCCTACTTTATGGGCAAACTTTAGAAGTTCAGGGTTATTGCCTAACCCTGACTCATCTAAATACTTTTTAAGGTTGTCGCCACCAAATTCTTCTATTGCTTTTTTAGCAATGGATAAGTTTTGATCAGCAGCTTTGCCCCATTCTTTATTCATAGCCTCAGTCGCTTCTTTTAATGCGTTCTGAGATGCTTCTTCATTTTGTGTATTTAAACCACCAGCCATTTCATTCCATTTGTCATACAGGCTGTTAGCTTGCGCTTTAGTTAAGTTAGATTCGTGTGCAGCAGTTTGAAACCAATCTTGTAAGTTTGTATCTGCGTTTTCAGGTGTTTTAAAATCATAGCCACTTGATTCTTCAGGCTTACCTAACTTACCCCATACTTCATTCCATTCTTCATCGTTACCCGCTTCAGGTATTGGAACACGACCCCCTAGCATTTTTTGTGAACTAACTAATTGGTTAGCTAAACTTTCTATATCTTTTGTTTCTTGTATTACTGTATTGCTTTGTAAATCTTCTGATAAACCTTCTTTCCAGTCGGACACTTGTTCAGTGCTATCCATTCTCTATCTCCATAACGAGGTCTTTTATTTTTGATGTAATGCGAAGGACGATAGATCGCTGCCCCTCATTAAATGCCGTTTGATGTGAGTCTTTATCAAACGATATGCGGTCACGATAAGTCAAGAGATCGGTTAAGACCCTTATACCTTGCTCAGAACCAAACGTAATCGCGTAATCTTTATTGGTTACCTTCTTGGATGCCAAGATTTTTCACTCCTTCTGTAACTTGCAAGCCTTGTTCGATAGCTTGTTGTTGAGCTTGTTGTTCTTGCCTTTTCTGTCTTATAGTTTCTTTCTCAGACTCAGAACGTCTTAATCTATCGGGTATGCCATAAAGGACACCTGATTCTTCAGCTATTTTGTCAAAGTCGATGTTGTCTAATACTTCAGGATTGAACTCTGCCATTGGTAGGATTGAACCAACCCATCTTTCTATTGCGGCTATTTCATTTAATCTTTGCGCTCTTGCGACAGGGCCAACAAATTTAACCCTTATATCTTTACCTTCTAATACTTGTGGTATTTCACCTAATGCGCCTTTGCGTAACATCAGGTTAAAGACGCGATTAAGAATAGGCTTTAGGTATTCCATTTCCATGCGGCCTAATGTCGGGCCGATTAATCTTTGCATTAACTCAAACCGAACTTGTACTTCAGTCGCGGTCATTTGCGGGCCTTGATTAAGTTGTAATTGATCAGACATAAATATCTGTCTAATAGATTCTCTTAACTCAGCTGCTTTAATTTGAGATACATCGTAACGAGAGTTACTTAACAAAGGCTTAATCTTGTCTATAAGATCTGCTCTTATATAATTCTGAGCTGCTGGCGTTAATTTTAATTTACCGCCCACCCCTTCATCTGGTACACCTAAAGGCGGATCAATATCTTTCGCCCATGCTTTTAATTCTAATTCTATTGCTCGGTTTAATGTTCTTATGTCGGGTAAAGCTGTAAACGCAGGACTTCTTGCATATTTTTCTCCACTCGCTTTACTCCAACGTGGTACGGCATAAGGAAACTCTTGATAACCGCCTTCATCCAATAAGTGTTTGTTATCTTCTTCATAATAAAATGAAGCGTAAGGCATGTTCTTCTTAGTTTTTCCATTCTTATCTCTTGGCTCTACAACATGAAGGAAAGGGAACAGGTCATCTGGCTTGTTAGCAAGGGCTTCTTTCATCTTGTCTGAAAGAGAATCTTCACCCCACTTTAAAGCGGCTTGTCTTGGAGTCCATTCAAATGAACGGTAAACAGTATCGATAAGTCCTTTTTCGTTTTCAGAGGGATAAATATTAGATATAAAGTAAGACTTAAAGTTAAGTCCGTTAAACCCTTCTTCACTCCCTTTTGATTCTTCGCATAGTAAGGTTGCTATTCCTACTGAACTCATATCTAAATAGTTTTCGTGTGATTCAGATCGAAAGTTAGAGTTGTTAATTTCAGCAAACATTAATTCCGCTGCTTCTCCCTGCCAGTCTTTTACTTCTTCATCATCCCTTAAGTCCCTATCAGCTACTTCCACACCAAACCATAACGCTGATGATGGGGTTAAAGTTCCTTGTAAGGACGCTGCTAGTAATTCATTAGCATGAACAGCAGTAGCATCGAATAAACGAACTACTCTTGATTCTCCTTTTCCTCTTTTCGTGGTGACTTCTGCTTTACGAGGTAGAACGTAATCAGCGATGTTCTGCCACCGTGATTCCCAATTACCCCTTTGTTTAAGACCCTCAAGCCTTTTAAAATGATTCATCCTAATAAAGTTTTAACATTTGAATTGCCTGATTCACCCAAGCCTTGAGAAGATGTTGCTATCGTTGCGGCAAACCCTTTTCGTTTTTTCTTTTCTTCTGCGAGTTTAGAAGCGGCTAGTGCATCAGCTTGATCTGCTATTTCAGCAGGACTTTCTGTTGTCACAGGATTAGGTTTAGCCCCGCCCCCGCCAAATATTTTTGCTATTCCACCCATTTAAAATTCTCCATAGGGATCAAAATCGTTATCAGATATTTCACTTCTTAATAGAACTTCAGAAGTTCTTGCGAAACGTAAACTTTGTGAGGCGTATCGAGTGGCAGACATAAGATCATCTCGTTCAGCTACAATCTTTCCATCTTTACGGTGATACATTCTAAATTCTTCAAACCATAAAGGGCAGTTTGAGAAAACCTTAAAACGTCCTGTTTGCATCCGAGTCATTAATTCAAAGATGCCTGGCTCAACTGAATTACCGCCCTTACCCTCTTCTTGTCCCGGTGCGGGGGGATTACTAAATTTCTCGTAGTGCATCCTTACACCAGACTTTCTATATTGATCTGCGAGTGTTACGCCTGAAGTCTGCCCGTCTTGTCTCATGCCATCGTGAGGCCACGCTACAGGTATCCATTCGCCTCTTGCTTTAATCGCGGCAGCGTGAATAATTGGGCTTTCTTTCCTTTGACGGTAAACATCATAAACATAAACAATGTCAGTATCAGGATCGTAAGCTAACCAAACTGCGGCTGTAGGATGATCCCAACCAAAATCTAACCCTACTAATTGCTTGTAGTAACTTGGGATAGGGAAAGGATCAATCTTTAAATCATCTTCAGAGATAGGGAAAACTAAACCCGACCCCAAAACAGGAACACCCCTGCTTCTTAAGTCTCTCTCATGTGGCGGTAAAGCCCCTAAGATTTGTTCTTTTACTTTCTCGTCTAAGTGAGGCGCGTCATCCCAAGTCGCGTGAGTTAAGCTCTGACCTGGCTTTATATCGTTTATGAAATTAGCAACTACCTCAGTTACCCCACTCTCAGGAGTAAATGTCATGTAAACAATTCCATTCGAGTCGGCAGTACGGGTAATACATTGAGAATAAATACTTTGGTCGGGTTCTTCATCTAACCAGATGACATGTAATTTCTCTGCCATCCATTTTGCATACCCTTGTTCGTATGCTTTAAACCCTAATCTCGAATTACCCCCTGATACATGTTTAACCATGACTGAGTTAAACGCATTAGGTACTCCAGGTTTACGAGTCGTTTCACCAATTAATTCTTTAGGTACTGCGCCAGTACCAAACGCATTAGGATCGTCAGGTTGTCCAAATAATTCTTTCTGACAAATATCTCTTGTTGTTTCGTTTGACTCACCCCCTGCCCAAGCACGAACAGGATTGTGAAATTGCCTACCATTCCACCAATCAGGATATAGCCCTGTTAAGTGATAAGCCATCTCAGCAGCACCGCAAAAAGTTTTACCAACTCTATTGGCTGCCATCAATAATCGTTGTGCGTTTTCATCCCCTTCGTTATGAAATTGTTTCTGATAAGGATAGGGATCGTAGTAACTTAATTTATTATTTAACTTGTGTTCTTCTAATTGTGTACTAATATCAACTAGACGCTTTTTATCTTCTAAGGAGAGAGCCATGAAATATTTGTTATTGTTGCTACCTATAGTTTGTTTTGCTTACGACCAAGAGCCGATTTATGTTCCTCTTGATGTTCAAAACGAAAGCGTCAATGAGAGAGAAACGTATCAGGCGTATGAACCTATGGAGTTAGAATCTAATAATCACGAATACCAACTAGATGGTTCTAACCCTAGTGGTGCTTATAATGATGACTCTTATGGTACGGCTATCGACTTAGGTTATTAATTTACCCGTCGGTGAGAGAAGGTCATATTAGTATTGATTTATAAGGAGTTTTTATTTAATGCAATTCCTTTTTTGTGGTCTTTTCCGTAACAATTCGCTCACATTTAGCACATTGAACCGCCCCATCACAATAGAATATAAAGGTAATATTCTCACAATCATCACAAGCAAAGACTTCATTTTCCATATAAGTAAGTAATATTCCCTTCTGTTTCATGCTTATCCATCGTCTCAATCCACTCATCAGCTTCTTTAAGAGCTTCGTCTAGCTTCTCAGCCGCTTGCTCTAATCTTTCTATTATAGTCATAAGAGTACCTTTAGAGAATGTTATAGATGCCCCTGAGAGCTTATTAGAGGCTATTTAAGCAATGTTTATGTAAAAGTAATACTAAGTGTAGGGGTAAGGTTTAAATGCTCTGTAATCCTCCCCCAAAATATTTTAAGGGGTAAGGGAGTGTTTTTGCCTCCTCCGGTGTGGACA
>Ga0222676_1000659_pt1 | contig 10276 bp, 13 predicted proteins | sample AntAcemetagen870_FD_179815 | JGI IMG/M metagenome (GOLD analysis project Ga0222676, IMG submission 179815) | Saline water microbial communities from Ace Lake, Antarctica - #870 | ecosystem: Environmental > Aquatic > Non-marine Saline and Alkaline > Saline | place: Antarctica: Ace Lake...
TTGTAACAGTTCTAGTTCCTGCTAGGGTTCCTGTAAAATTAAGGACCATATTTCTAGCATTAGAAATAGAAGCATTAGACATAACAAGAGCTACATCAATTGATGCTACATTTATAGATTGGTACCCTGCAATTGCTTGTTGTACTAAATCTAGGTTTGTATTTGTCTTAGTTCCCCATGTACCGGCATTTTCGCCAGTTGCCATAAGTTCTAATTTAAGATCTGCTGAATATGTTGATGCCATAATTTTGTATTATACCTTGTTTAAGCTGCCTTATCAACTTCCACCCAAATATTGGATACATCCTTATTAACTTCTGTCCATATATTAGTTACGTCTAGGTCTACAGTAGACCATGCTGTAATTAGTGGACTATTAATTGAAGCCGTTAATTGTATTCCAGTAACCTGTACCTCTACTCCAGGAACGGCTACTGCTGTGCCAATAGAAGTTGTTAACTGAGATCCTGTTACATCTACAGGGGTATTTAAAACAACAGTTTCTTCCCCTAAAGTTCCTGTTAATTGTATACCAGTAACATCAATATTTGCGTCTGCTGTAGTAGTTACGTCATTGGTTGACATTACAAGATCGTGCTCTGTAACAATAATACTTATATTACCATTAGCACTTACAGAATAAGTTCCTATAGTCCAATTTAATTCAGATCCTGTAACAGATACAATTGCGTTTCCTATAAGTGTTTCGTCACCCATAGACATTGTTAGTTGAGATCCTGTAATATTAACAATAGTGTTTACATCAACTACTTCTTCACCTTGAGTAAGTGTTAACTGAGATTCGGTAACATTAACATTTGCATTTGCCTGAACTGTTGCTGCATCTATAGCACTTGTTAATTGTATACCTATTACTTCTACATTAACATTAGTTCCCCCTAACGAGGCAATGGGTGATTGGGCTAGTGCGGTTATACCTAACAATTTAAACTCCTATAAATTTTATGAAGGAAGCAGCAAGACATGTGGTGGATGCCACTGCCTCCATCATAAAATTATATCATCTCTTAAACCAACTTGGAAGACCTAAATGTGGACGTTTGTCAAACATATTATCTTTAGACCCTGGAGTTTTTCTATTGTTATAATGAAGAAATACTTGAGCACAGTCTTTGCCTTTAAACTTTTCTCGCCAATGTTCTAATTCACAACCAGAATAGACTAACATATCCCCTGGTTTTAAATCTACTTTAATACCTTTTTTGCCAACTTCTCCTGATGGCTCTAAATAAATAGTCCAATCATCTCCCCCTAAATTCATAGTAGTAGATATTTCACAACTGAATCTATCTTTATGTCTTTTAAGAATATCACCTTTTTTATAAATTCTAGCAAAAGTATAAGCTGGATATAGTTTTAATCCCGTAGTCTTTTCCATAATAGGTTGACACTTCAGCATTAAAGTCTCCATTGCTATATCAGAATAGTTTGAGTAAGTATGTGGAATCTGACCATCTGCTCCTTCATACTCACCTAATAATGTTTCATAAGGAGATATAAATCTAGCATTACGACAGGTGTCTAATACTTGTCTTTTCATATGAAAGTAATTGTATAAAAACAAAGCTAAATCTTTATCTATTGCTTGTTTTATAACTACATATTTATTTTTTTTAAACGACATCTTTAGCCATCTCTTTCGGTACTGCTTGAATATTCCAATGTATAAATCTAAAAGGTTCTATTCCAAAATCTACACTAAACTCATGTTCTAAATATCCTGGAAATATAATTAAAGTTCCTGGTGTTGGTTTAAAATGAATAAGCTCACTACCAGCCAATACACCTTTTTGATCTTTCATTTTTAATTTAGTAGATCTAGCCCCGGTCCGTGGTTCGTGAAAAACGGGCATTGATGTTTTATCACTACACTTTAAAAAATAGAATCCAGATACGTGTTGATTCCAATGGACGTGTGCAGAATGATGTCCGCCTCCCTTTTTTGCAAACTCTTGTACCCACATCTCACTGAACATAGTTACATATTGTTGCATATCAAAACCTTGATGATCTAAATATTCCCAAGACTTTTGACCAATGTAATCTCTAAAGTCTCTAAAATCGTTGTCCGCTGTAAGTGGAGTTGAATGATAACTTCTTCCAAAGTCTCCGAATTCTTTAATATGTTTTTTAGCTTCTGGAAAGTTTTTAGCATCTTTAATATATTTGTTAGTTGCTTTAGTTAAAGATTTTAAAAACTCTGGTTTTTGTTCAGACCAAATAGTTGTGTTAAAGTAATTATTTATATACATATTAATTTACGTCCTTTCTATATTTGTTTATATATTTTAACATTTCTTTTAGGCGATTTTCCACTACAGAAACATCTGTATTACACGTTAAACATAGAAGTCCTCTTACTTTTTTTGTTTTATGGTTATGATCAACACATAAAGTTCTAGTAAGATCTTTTTGATGTCTTTTACAAATAGCACATTTGCCTTTTTGTTTTTCAAACATTTGATTATATTGATCTAATGTAATTCCATATACATTTTTTAAAATAGCATTTTTTCTTTTTTCAGGATTTTCTTTGTTATAATTTTTTATTTTTTCATTAATTTTATCTTTATTTTTTTGGTAATATTCAGCATGGTTTTTCTGTTCTTTTTCTCTATGTTTTAAATATTGTTCTCTTCTATACTGCTTTTTCTGTTCTATTGTTTTAATCATATTATTTAAATGGATATCCTAGGTTCCACATTACCAATGAATATCTCGTTCCTTTCGTTACGGGTTTAACTCTATGCCATACAAATGATGGAAAGACAATAATACTTCCTTTAGGTAATATCTCTTTTGCTTGTTTTAAATGTTTAGCTTCTTCTCTCATATGCGGATCGTAGTTTCTAAAATCAAATTCTAGTTCACCACCTTGATATTCTGAACCATCTGTTAATTGACAAGTCATAGATAGTTTTCGAACTTTACCGTGTTCTGGAGTATTTGGTCTATCATAAACTTTATCAAAGGAATCACAATGCCAATCGTAAAATTGCTGGAGTTTATATTTTGTAAACTGACAAGATTCACTTCTATCCCAATCAAAATTCCAACCTGCAGCTTTATTAGCTTGATGAATGTAAGGGTGTAGTTCTTTATAAATCCACGTATCATTTAACCAAACTAAATCTGATTTTCTTTTTCTTTGCATATTTTTAATTTGGTCTTTAGTTAATTCTTTATCACCATAGCCACCTGTTCGTGCCATAGTTTCTGCTTGTGATAATCCATGTTTTATAATGTCATCACATATTTTTGGAGGTATAGCTGATTTAAAATACCAGTAATAATTAGATATATTCATAGGTAATAGTCTGTACAAAATTCAAACTATCCTTTTGATTATTTGTGATGTAATACATATTCGTTGATGGAAACATAATAAACATATTGTTTTCAAGTTTTATATCCCAACTTCTTCCTTTACGTCTATTATCTTCATAGTGTATTCGAACAAAACAATCTTTAACTTTAACACCGTAAAGCATAGTAAAGTCTGGAGAGTTACGTAGATCCACTGGATCAATATTTAATAAAGGAATTGTTGTCTCATTGGGTTTATAAATATTTCCCCACGTTGATTTGTTAACTAAATTAATGCTGTGTTCAAGACCAATAAAGTCTCTCATATATGTATTTAACATATCCCAAGTTCTTGAGAATGGAAATTCTTTATTGTTAAAAGTTGATTGTAAAATATCGTTAGTAAGTTTTTCTTGGTCTATTTCAAAACCTTTCGGCATATCAATATCACCGTAGAATAAACTCTGCTCTGTTAATATTTTTTTTTGCATACCACCACGTATTTTTATATTATGCTAAAGAGTCTGTCAAATCCCAAGTTGTATTAGCTTCGTTCCAGACGTAAGACCAGCTATGAGTAGCTGCTGTATTTTGTGAAGTTTGTTCAGCTGTAAGTTCTGGTGCATCACCGATAGGTGATTTCCAAGAAGCCGATGCATTATGTTTTACCCAAGATGCATGAGGTTTTTTAGGCCAGAAAATATTATCATCTTCGTCCCAAGTATAACCTATACCTGCGTAGTTTCCTCTAAAAGGTGTACCACCATTTCTGTGAGTTCCACCAGAAGTATTGTAAGATGTTTGAATCCACATCTGTGCTGGCCAGTTGTTGTGTGTTTCTAAATATTGTTGACCTACAGATTCATCCTCAACGCCGTCAGCGTTCAGCATATCGCCATTATTCAAAGTTAATACTTGAATAACTTTACTGTTAGATCCTAGTTTTGCAAAATGTGCCATAATTATTCTCCTATTATATATTAAATTTTAAAGTTAGTAAATACATCTTAATTTTGAAATTTGTATCTTATTATAACGATTCCTGAACCACCTGCTCCACCATTCCAATCTGTTACCGGATTACCTGGAGGTCCTTCAATAGAACCACCTCCACCACCACCTGTGTTTGTTGTACCATTTTCTCCAGCTCCATACGGTGGAGGACCAAACTGACCTCCATCTCCACCACCACCCGTTCCACCTTCTCCAGAATTTGTTCCCCACGTTGAAGGAGTATTTGTATATGAGCCTCCACCACCTCCACCACCTCTTGTGATTGCAGAACCTGTAATAGAAGATGCTAAACCATCTCCACCATCTGCTGCATTAGCAAAAGGACTTCCTGTTGTTCCGGCTGTGCCAGTTGCTCCTGCACCACCACCTCCTCCACCGATATATACTGATGCTCCTGGACTTTGGTTACCTGCTCCACCTGGATTTCCTTGAGATGGACTAACAGGAGGTGTATTACCATTTCTTGCTAAAAGTGAATTTGCACAGTTACCCGCTGAACCACCAGCACCTGAACCACCTGCTCCAAAAGATGTAGAAGCAACACAACTTGGTGCAGAAGTAGCGTGTCCTAATGAACCACCTCCACCTTGTGATGTAATAGTTGAAAATGTAGAGTTAACTCCATTAGACGCACTGGTACTTGTGCCTGCTGGTGCGGGAACTCCAGCACCACCTCCACCTACTGTAACTGTATAAGGTTGAACTGAAACTGGTAAAGCTGATGCACCTAAAGGTGATGGACCAGCGGAGTAACATCCGGATGCTGTTCCATTTGAAAATCTATAACCACCTGCTCCACCACCTCCGCCTGCTCTCATAGCAGCTCCTCCACCACCAGCTATTACTAAATAATCTACTGAATTTGATCCTGCTGCATTACCTGCACAAGATACACATAAAGCTCCTGGTCCTGTGAATGTATGAATTCTATAATCTCCAGAACAAGTAATTGTTCCACCTGTAGCTGTAACATATTGAGATGTTGGTGCTGTATCTTGTGTACCATTATCTGTTACTAACCAACCTTTTGTTGCATCTACATATACTAAAGTAACAGCTAGTCCTTCTACTTCTAAAGAAGCATCAACTGCTACTCCACCAATTTTATCTGAACCATTTCTAACTAATGTAACTGCATTTGTATCAAATGTATTTGCGTAATCTTTTATTGCAACTACATCACCTGCAGTACCTGCTGGTAAATTAACTGATATCGCTCCACCTGTTGTATTTACAAAATATCCCTCACCAGCAACCGCTGTAAAAGTTGATGTCTTAACTGTTGTTACCCAAGACGCTGAACCTGTTGCACCAAAGTTTACTGCTGTACCTTGGTTATTGATAGTTGCACCAGCAGGAATTGTGAACGTATCTCCACTATCCCCTAATGTGACTGTACCACACGCTGTTCTTGGACTAATTTTATTTACTTTTACTTCACTCATAATATTTTCCTATTGAAACTTATATCTTATTACTACTATACCTGAACCGCCTGATCCACCAATTGTACCTCCACCATGAGAAGTAGTTCCACCACCACCACTACCACTATTAGCTGTTGCATTTCCACCATTTCCTGTGGGACTTCCATTTCCACCACCACCGGCACTTGGTGCTCCACCAGAAGGTGAAGGACTAGGTGGATCATTTGCTCCACCACCACCACCAGAATACTCTACTGAACTTGCCGTAATTGAAGTTGTTGCACCACCACCGCCATTTCCACCAGAAGAAGTAGTTCCATTAGCACCACTTGCTGTAGCTCCACCACCACCTGCTGCACCATAAGCTGGTCCTCCACTACCGGGACCACTTCCTCCGGAAAAACCTTGAGCTGGACTGACGGGAGGTGTATTTCCTGCTCCACCAGAAGTACCATTTCCACCACCACCACCTGATCCACCAGTTAAACCATTTCCACCACCTGCACCACCACCTCCACCACCTGTAGATGTTATAGTTGAAAAAATTGAATTTGAACCAGATATACCAATATTAGTTGGTACACTAATAGGATTACCACCTGCACTACCTCCACCAACTGTTACTGGATAAGTTTGAGCTGTAGCTGTAATAGCTGTAGTTACTAAAGGAGAAGCTGTATAAGGAGTAACTGTATTACATTTTCCTTCCCTAAATCCTCCAGCACCACCACCACCACCATTTGAATATCCACCACCACCACCACCGGCAGTTACTAAATAAGCTAGCTTATTCCTACTTGCTACAGTTGTTGAAGTTGCACAGACTGTAAAACTACCAGGTCCTGTAAAAGTATGAATTTTGCAATTACCACTTGTTGTAACTGCACCACCTGAACAACTTACTACTAAAAAAGGAACTATTCCTCTAACATTAGATGTTGAATCCATAGTATTAATCCAACCTTGTGTTGAATCAACATATACAAAAGTTACTGATTGACCCTCAACATTTAAAGTTGCATCATTAGCCACACTACCAATTTTATCTGTTCCATTAGGAGTAACTGTAATTGCATTAGTTTGCCAAGTTCCTGCATAATCTGCAAGTGAAACTATTGCTCCAGCAGAACCTGCTGGTAAATTAACTGTGAAAGCTCCACCACTTGTATTACAAAAATAACCTTCACCTGATACTGCAGTGAACGTTGCTGTCTTTGGAGTTGTTATCCAGTCCACTGTCCCCGTTCTACCAAAACCTGATTGTGATGCGCCACTTGCTAAATTAATAGTATCCCCTGTTGCACCAAGTGTAATTGTTGTCCCTGATTGACTAACTAAATTACCGCCATCACTTGCTTGAATTGCATTTGATTTTACAACTGTACCACTAATAGTAGTTGTTCCGCCACATTTAGTAACGACTGCACCACCGCATTGATTTTCTATGTTATCTACTTTTATTTTACTTGTCATAATTATTGAAATTTGTACCTTATTAATACTATACCTGAACCACCTGCGCCACTTCCTCCAGTACTAGAACTAGAACCACCTGCACCTCCGCCACCACCTTTATTTATTCCACCAGCTACTCCTTCATCATCTGTTGCAGATGCTGGATTATTTCCTCCTAAACCTCCTAACGGAGAACCATAATTGACTGCACCTCCTCCCTGAGCATAATTTACTGAACTTCCTGAAATACCTGTATCAACACCACATCCTCTAGTTCCTCCAGTACCAGAACTAGCATTTCCTCCTGCAGCTCCTGCACCGCCGCCTCCGCCACCAGCAGCATTGGTTGATGGCCAACTTGGTACAATATTATTTCCTCCAGGATTTCCTTGAGAAGGACTAACAGGAGGTGTATTTCCTGCACCTACAGAACTAACAGGTATATTATCTGGTTCAATACCAGCTCCGCCACCTGAACCACCATTAGCTCCTATAGCTATTGGTCCAGTAGTACTTACAGCTCCACCTCCACCACCACCAGCTGAAGTAATACTTGAAAAAATTGAATTTGATCCTGCAACACCTTGTGCACTATTGGCACTAGGTCTTTTAGCTCCCCCGCCACCAACAGTTATTGGGTAACCTTGAGCTGCTACAGGTAAAGATGTTGTTGCTAATGGACTTGCTGTGTAAGAACAAGGATTATAACCTTCTCTTAAACCACCTGCCCCTCCTGCGCCTGTACCTCCATTTCTTGCTCCGCCTGATGCACCACCTGCTACTACTAAATAATCTATTGTATTTGAACCTGCTGAATTACCTGCTGAAAAGACTGTAAAAGTTCCTGGACCTGTAAATGTGTGGACTTTATAATCTGTATCAACAGTTGTAATGGTTCCACCGGTGGCTGTTATAAATTCTGGATCAGCTTCTTTATCTGCTTCTGCTCCTGTATCAGTTACAACCCATCCTTTTGTTACATCAACATAAACTAAAGTAAAAGCAACACCATTTCTTGCTATTACTAAATCAGATGCACTCCCTTGAATATTTGAACCATTTCTACCTATTGTAATATTATTTGTTTTTGAAATTTGTGCATAATCTGAAATAGCCATTATATCTCCTGCACTTGGAGAAGCTGGTAAATTAATTGTTCTTACTCCACCACTTGCATCTATAAAATAACCTATTCCATTCGCACCTGTTGTAGGAGTTGAAGTAATTGGTGTAGTATTCCAGTCGACAGTTCCTGTTCTACCAAAACCTGTTTGACTACCATTATTTACAATAGTAGTTCCAGTTGGAAAAGTAATAGTATCACCACTTGCACCAACTGTTAAATCAGTTCCGCATTGTGGTTCAATTGCATCTACTTCTATTTTGCTCATTATACGATTACCAATGTTCCTGTTATAGTTTGTGTTCCAGTAACCGTTACGGGTCCTGCTAATACGCCTGAATCTAAAGTTTGATCTTCATCTAAAGTAGATGCATGAGTGACTACATATCCTGTAGCCTCCATTACTGGAGACATAGCTTTCTTTGCAGGGATTGTACAAAATACTTCTTTCTCGCCTATACCAAAATCAACTAAAGCATCGCTGTTGGTAGAAGATAGGATTGTTGTTCTCGATAAAGTGTCTGTTGCAGCATCGGTTACTGTACCAATACCTACTTCAAATTCATCTGTTCCAGTATTTGTAATACAATAATATGTAGTATTAGTATTACCTACACCCGATACGAATGAAATAAAATCTGGAGTAGCACCGGCTAGGTCGAACGTTCCCGTTCCAGTAGTAGTGCTTGTCTCTTTAACTCTATCGTTAATGACAAGGGCCATCTATCCTCCTAAGCTATTCTTAATATTGCAGCTGAAGTTGTAAATGCTGGGAATTGAATAGTGAATGTCCCTGCTGTTGCAGTTTTAACTCCACCAAAATCTAATACACAAACAGCATCCGTAGTACCTGTACCACCGTCAGTAGTTGTATTATAAATTAATGCACCTTGAGCAGATAATGTTACTGCTGTAAATGATAAATTAGCAAAATTAGTAATTGCTATTGCTGAAGATACTTTCACACCTTGGTTAACAAGCGCTGAACCACCCGCAGTATATCCTGACGACGATACTTCATTACTTGTTATATAGTTTTCAGTTGAAGCACCTAGTGTTGCTAGTGATGTATACATCGCTAGTTTGTATGTGTCTGATGATGTATCGAAATCGTGTTTTCCTTGAAGTAACTCTTTCTTAAAAGTGTTACAAATCGCATTAGTTGTTATAGCCATAATATTTCTCCTTTAATAATTTTTTATGGTGATGGTGAAGTTATTTTAACCCTTGGCACACCATCATCGTATTCTGCACGTCTTCTTCTCCCCATTTGTTGAAGAGCAAAATTCTGTATGCCTTCATTATACTTGCTTTTATATAGGTTGTACATATCCATAGGTCCTTTAAGAAAAGCAAAAGCTTCGGTTAAAACACCATCCAAAAGCATTCCTTGTTGGTATTCAGATAGGTAAGTAGTATTTGAAGATGTAAAACTAGGTGGAGTAATTATGTAGTTTAATTGAACTGCATAACCTTGATCTGGAGTTGGAGCAACTACAATAGAACTTTCATCCCAGTTAGCATAAAATTTAGGAAGACCTGTTGCACCACTACCATTATATTCTGTAATAAAACTAGTATCTCTTTTTTCCATAAAAGATCTATCTCCTGTTTGATTTGTTGAATTAAATACTTGAAGAGATCTAATAATTAAAAAATCTGCTGGAGTAATTAAATATCTTTTATTAGCTGTAAAAGATGAAGTTGAATATTTTCTAGTGTCATCATAATCAACTGCACCTGCAACACTTAGTTCTGTGTTTCTTATAAATTGTCCAATAATAGTATCTGTTAAAACATTACTATCTACTTCAGTGTAGTTACGAACTTGTGTTAAAAAATCTGGATAAGATATAGCCATTATGTAATACTCACTGTTACTGTTCCTATAGTTGAAATCAATTGTCTTCTTCTATTTTGAAGAGAGGGG
>Ga0222676_1000669_pt1 | contig 10219 bp, 17 predicted proteins | sample AntAcemetagen870_FD_179815 | JGI IMG/M metagenome (GOLD analysis project Ga0222676, IMG submission 179815) | Saline water microbial communities from Ace Lake, Antarctica - #870 | ecosystem: Environmental > Aquatic > Non-marine Saline and Alkaline > Saline | place: Antarctica: Ace Lake...
TCTGGTCCAAAAAGATCTTCTACCATTGAATCTGATGTTGTTGCATCGAGTTTTTTATCGGGTTCATCAAAACCCAAATCAATGCCCAAATACTGATCCATTTCCGTTGAACCAAGTCCCATAGTTTCTTCCAACTTCTTGCTTGAAAGAATATCTCTCATCATCGCTTGTAAAATATCTAAATTTATCATTTTATTCTTCCTTATAAAAGAAGCTCAGCATAACCATGTGTGTCATAATGGGAATAATATTCTTCGCTTCTAATTTCATCATTTTTTTTATAATGATCATTTGCATTTTTTGTTCATCATATTCGACTTTCTTGACAGAATTGGACAAATCAATTCCAACAATATCTTTTTCTATTTCTTTCACGATATTCATACAATGATTCTAACAACTTTTTACTCAGATAGATCGTATTTCAACAAAAAATCCTCAAATTTTGTTTCTAACTTATTATAAGGATTATAAACATCCCTTTTCCCATCATAAGCTTGAAAACCCATCCCCAAACCGCCCTCAACAGCTAAAGTTCCATCAAAAAGAGATCGTTCCATTTTATCTCTCTTATCAAATTTTTTATCGCTAGCAAATTCATTAAAAATTGACTCATTATTATGAACAAGAGTTTTTGATGAATTACTATAATCTATTATGCCGTCAATGAATGATTCATCAAATGTGGGTAAAAAACTTTCATCTACCACACTTTGTACATCAAAACCTATCGAACCTTGCGCAATGGCCATTAGTCTGGCGCCAACACCATTTATGTTTTTCCATCTCATATGCTAATAAGTATTTAGCAATTGTCAAGTATCTTCATCTTCATCGTTATTCGCACCAATATAGCCCGCAACAAGTTCTCTTGCTTTTTCAATCATTCTTTTATCGACACCATATTTTTTCATGTTTTCTTCCCAGTTTTTTGATTCTTCAAAACAACTTCCGTATTTTCCACCAAAACCAATGGTGAACGGGACCCCAAATGCATAAACTTTCAAATTGTCAACTTTGGTATAAAAATACACATCTAAACAAGCATCATCACAACAGCCACAACTATGACGTTTTTCCATTTCGTCAGCGATTTCACTAACAACTTTGCTTGTGTAATACACATTTTTCCACCTATCGATTCTATAATCTAAGTCTGGAAATTTCTCCAGCAATTTGCTAATCGTTTCTAATTCTTTAGAAGAATCATTAATTTGTTTTTTAAGTTTATCTATTTTATTTTGAATCATTGAACTCATCTTATTGTCGTATATTCTCTTATAATATCGACATGATCTTTGTTTTTACACTGTGATATTTGCACACACAAATCTCCTTCTTCATTGCTAGAGTAAAGTCCTCCAATCATTGTTGTTGCCACATAGCAAGAAGCGTTCCCAATACACCAAACTAATTTATGTAATTCTCCATTGACAAAAAACTGCTTCCATAAGCTATATCTTTCATTGTAATATAATGAATATATTATCTTATTAAATTTCATGCTCCGTACGCCTCATGATTTCTATTTGGATTTTTTCTTTTCACTGTTTTTGAAACATACCCCAAATGTGGCATAACTCTTTCTACAATTGACCAAATCTCTGGGTTGGGATTCTCTTTCTTAAGTTGTCTTATATCGTCTGATCCCGGTGGCCCAGTTATCATGGACTCCATAATATATGAAGCTTTATCGCACAATTTAACCATTCGTAATGTTTCTTCGTCGGGATGTTCAATTCCAAGAAAGTCATATATTTTCCCATCCAACATTGTTTCCAATGCTCTAATGGCTTCTCTCACTTCTGGTGTGATATTTTTAATTGGAGACGGAATATCGCCAGTATATGCCTCATGGAAATCGTGAACAAAGGCATATATCATTTTTTCTTGTGGAAACCCAGCAATTGTCCATATTATGGCAACAAGAGAAGAGTGATGAAGAACGGAAAATTCTAAATCTCCATTATCTCCAAATCTTCTTTTCCGTCCAAGAAGCATAACGATATCAAAAGGGTCCACGCGTCCAGCATCGCCATTTGATGGCAGTGGTGATAGTTGTCCTGTCCAAGTTCTCATATTTCTATGATATCATGTGCCAGTCCTTTTTTATTTTTTCGTTCTCCCAAAGACTATAATTTATTATTTAAAAAATCTTTCTTATTCATTTTGATTTCAATAACATTTCTTACGTGTGCATTTCCATCAAAATCTACAATAAGAAGAATAAGATTTTCTTCATGTGACCAACAAGATAAAACCTTTCCATTTTTACATTCATTTTTATCATAAAAAATGATAAATTCTCCTATTATGTTCTTATGGCCGTAAATCATCAATAACTCTTAATTTATAATTATTAAGATTTTTATCTTTTTCTTCATGCTCGACAAGAATCTTTAAACAAGAAGGTGTTCCAAGATTTTCTAGAGCTTTAATTACTGAAAGCCTCAATGTAACATTATCGTTTTCTAAAACATGAACGAATAAAGGAATACAACATTCTGATTTTTTTACTCTTCCCAAATATGAAATTACACTAAACTTAATTTCTTCATCCGTTTTCATGTAAAGTTGGATAATTTCTTTTTTCATTCTTTCTTGATCGGAATCAAAGTTTTTTTCCAAATATTGTGGTATTTCACTCGGCAAACCAGGAAAAAAATGGTCAGATCCAAATAACGTTTCAAGCATTTTCATATTGTGTTCAAATTCTTCTATCAAAATAATTTCTCTTTCCATGTTTTGGGTGAATTTTCTTTGTTGTCAATTTCCATTTTGATGTGATAGTCAAAAGGTTGTGGCCCACGGGCTCTCACATAAGTTATAATAGATTTTATGCCATCTTCTAGGGTCATAGACGGTTCAAATCCAAAAACCTTACGAATTTTATCTGAGGAGCATATGGCCCTTTCCACTTCGTAAGGTCGAGCTAATTGAAAATTTGGTTTCAAATCAAAATTAATTTCTTTGGCAATAATTCTGGCCAAATCAATGATCGATATTTCACGATCATCTGGGCCAATATTGAAAAGTTCTCCATGTTCTCTAATGTCATGGTTCATTAATTTCATATAAATCCCAACATCATCTTGAATCATGGAAAAACATCTTGTTTGTTTCCCGTTTCCATAAATAATTGGTTGCCGTCCCTGTAACATGAGATTAGTCATTATCGAAACAACATTTCGATATGGGTCCGTATAACGTTGCCTTGGTCCAATTACATTGTGTGGAACTGTATGAATTACTTCCATATTGTGCATTCTACCCAACATGTTCAATTGCTCTTCGGCAGCAACTTTACTGTGTGCGTATGGATCAACAGGTTTTGGTGGAGTCTTTTCAGTAAATGGAGAAATACTATCGCCATAACGACTCATAGACGAACAATTAATGAATCTTTTTACGTTTGACTTTATTGCAGCTGTTGCCATAACAACTGTACCAGTAAAAACACTATTGGTTATTGATGATGGGGCAAATACAGAAAAACCCTCATGAGCAAGGGCGGCACAATGATAAATGATATCACATCCAGAAATCAACGAAGCTATAAAATCAATATTTTCAACTTTAGTTATATCGCATTCAAAAAACTTATGATTCTCATGCTGTATTATTGAATCTCTATATCCGCCAATCATATTATCAATTGAAACGATAGTATGGCCTTGACTTAAACATTCTTCCACGATCCATGATCCGATTAAGCCAGCTGCGCCCGTCACTCCAATTTTCATATCTCAATGATATCAAAGAATATCCAACATATTTAAACTTTTTTCAAATAATCATCATGCAAAAGAAATATGTCTCTTCCAACAAGAACCCTTGATCTCAAATGTGAAGGATAAATATCGGTATTACCAATAACGATCCCAACTCTATTTACGATATGAACTGGCAATTTTGGTTGCAGCTTGGCTTGTACGACATATACAATAGAGCCAGGTTCATATTCATAAGACATTTATCTGATCAAATTAACAAATCTAGCCTTTGTGGCAAATCCAAAATCATTTTTATCAATAAGTGCAACATAAGCCCTATTCTTTTCCATATCAAAACTATCTCCACATTCCCACAAATAAATCTTCTCCACAACACCAGACAAACCTGATGCATGCAATAAAAAATATTTATTCTGATATTTAGTTCGTTTTTGTTCTTTCTCTTCTAAAACAAACCATGTCAATGCAGACTCAACATCATCTGGAAAATCATTGATCGAGACATAGCCTCTATCAAATAACTTCTTTTGAGTTTTTTTCTTAATGATAAGATCTAAATCCATTTGCCCAAGTAATTGTTTCGTGAATTCTATTTTTTCATTTAATACCCAGTCGGTATCGTCGGTCTCTGCTGCTAAATCATCCAACTTTTGCATTTGAGTATCAAAAGTATCTCTTTTGAGTTTTTTTCTCAATAGAACCCAATTTTTCTCATCAAATAACGTTCTGTACATATGAGCATAATTAGAAAAAAGCTTTCCTTCACCTACACAATCAAGGCTCTCAAATGCTCCAATTTTTACCAAAGCTGTTGCATTTGTTTTATTAAATTTACTATGCTTCCAAGTTGCATCCTTATTCCACAACATGTCATAAATGCTTAAATATGGACGATTACTTACAATTTCAGAAACAGCCACCTTTCCAACACCCTTACATGAAATAAATGAAGGCATTAATTCTTTTTTTCCTGGTACCGTTATCCAAGAATTTGATGCAGAATTAATATCAATCTTTGCTATGTCATAATCAAATGATTTTATTTCAGAGATGGCGATGGCCTTTTCTGCCGGATTTGTAATTTGAGTTTCTATATAAGCACATAACCATTCTGGTTCATAATATGTCAATAGCCATGCGGTGACATATGAAATCGTTCCATATGCCATAGAATGACTTTTGTTGAACGCATATCCTGCAAAAGCCTCAATAGAGTCCCAAATATCTTTTGATGTTATTTTATCAATTCCTTTTTTCGTGGCGCCTTCAATGAATTGATCTTTATATTTCAACATCTCATCATAAAGAGGCTCTCCCAACTTTGGTTTTTTAGAAACAACTTTACGAAAAGTATCAGTTTCGACCAATGAAAGATCGCCAATCTTATTGACCATTTTCATCATTTGTTCCTGAAATATCATGATCCCTTCACTTTCTTCAAGAAATTCTTTTTCTAGTTCATGACGATAAGAAACTTTTTCCTCTCCCTTTTTCCTTTTAACATATTTCCAATGTGCACCAACGCTCATCGTACCTGGACGATAGATGGCAGTCAAATCTGAAATATCATTGATGCTTTTTGGTTGCGCTTCACTAAAGAATTTTTGTGTTGCTCTATTCGTGGTTTGAAAAACCCCAGCATATGACTGGTTCGCATAAACGTGTTCATAAACATGTTGATCATCTAAATCCAATACATTCAAATCAAGATGTTCATCATACCATTTCTTTATGTCTTTAAATTTTGGATTAGGATTACCATTCTTTTTTAAGATAAGAGAAATACAACTTTCTATAATCTTTAATGTTTGTAAACCAAGAAGATCAAACTTCACCCATCCAAAATCTTCTAAATATTTTTTATTCCAAGGAGTTTGCCTTGTGCTTTTTGAAACAATGACTGGCATCTGTTCTGGGATGCTCTCTGCGATAAGAACTCCACCAGCATGTCTGCCCATTGATTTCTGTTCTCCCAAAAGATCTCCAATATGTTCCTCAATGATTGGGTATTTTTCAATAAATTCTGCAAACGCTAATGAATGTTTTTTAGCATTCTCAAATGTTAATTTGATTTCTTCATCTGAGTTTAATTTTTGAGCTTTCTTTATATCAAGATCAACATTTTTGACCGCAGCATTAGACTCAAAGAATTCTATATTATGAAACTTGGATAAATCTTTTACAAGACTCTTAAAATTCAATGTATTTACATTAGAAATGGCAATAATATTATCTTCTCCAAATTCTTTTTGAAGAATTTTGAATGCCTTATCTTTGTCAGATACATCACAGTCAATATCCGGCAAATCTTTTCTACTCTCATTTAGAAAACGCTCGAAAATCAAATTAGATTTAATGGGATCAATTTTTGTTATGTCAAGGCAATAACACAGTAATGAGCCAGATGAGCTTCCACGGCCAGGTCCAATTATCATATGCTGAGAAAGAAGATCAAGCATTGTTTTCATTGTCAAGAAATAAGTAGCAAAATCTTTTCTTCCGATAACATCTAATTCATTCTCAAGTCTTGCCACATAATCGGTTTTATTAAGTCCTTTTTTATTTAGTCCTTCAAAAGCCATTCTTCTCAATGCTTCAATCGGTTCTTCACCCTTGGGAACAACAAAGCTTGGCAATTTCATTTTTGTATCGGGATCTATTTTCCCGATGAGATCATGCGCAATTTCATGAGATCTTTCAATTGCATCACAAACAATTTCATCATCATAAAAATCATAATCCGGCTTATATTTGAGATATTCTTCCCACATTTGATCAGCATTTTTAGGATAAAGTTCACACTTTAAATCCTCAACAGATTGAGGCATATCGTCATCGCCTGTCCAATTTCCAGGACGAATTCTTTTATACATCTCTCTTGCTTTCCACTTCTCTTTGCCAGGATAATGTGAGTCAGCAGTTGCCACAAGCTTAACACCAGTTTCTTTTGAAAGTTTTGTTAAAAGATAATTGATTGCATGTTGTGGCTTCAGTTTATTGAATTGTAATTCAAGAAAATAATTTTCCATGCCAAAAGATTCAACATATTCGTCAACAATATTTCTCAATTTTGGCATTATGAGATGTTCTCTAGATTTGACAATCTCAACATCAATGTCGTCCCAAGGAATATCTAAACATTCTTGAAACATTTCAAAACTCGGCTGGCCAGCTAAACAAGCCGACATTGCAACCAAATTTTTGTTTTTATTAATCTGTTGGACGATAAAATGATCAATGCGAGGAAATCTATACATTCCATCCGTGTAACCATAAGAAGTAAGTTTAAATAAATCTTTTAGTCCTTGAGAGTTTTTGGGAAGAACAACCAAATGATGTCTTCTGTTTAGAGGATTAAAAATTCTCTTTGAAGCATTTTCATCTTCTACCGTTGTTGTCTTTTCTTGATCATCAATCTGTTTAGATTTTTCTTTATCTTTTTGTATTTGTTCTTTTAGGGATTCCCAGTCACTTAAGGATGGATGAATATACATTTCATTTCCCGGCACAAACTTGAAATCTCTTCCTTCTTTTTTTAAGGAATCGTAATATTTCCATGCGGTTGCAAAAGCATTCATGTGGCCATGATCAGTTATTGCCATTCCATCCATCTCATTATTTAAAATGAAATCAAAATGACTTTTTGGTGAACCCAATCCATCGTAAGCGCTTTAACTTGCCCCAGTATGCGCATGAAGTCCGAAAAACTTCTTAGGGCATACTGGGGCATTTCCTTTTTTATTGTTGTTCATTTATTTTTCCTTTAGAAATTTTTCAAATGCTTCTTCTTCTCGCAAATCTGGGTGTCCCATTTCTGCTGCCACACGAAGAATATCAATGCATGCACTCATGGACAAATTTGGAATACATACGGGTCGTACCTTAGCACTCCACCAATGAAAAGTCGATGATGCCTCATATAAAATATGTCTCTCAAATTTGGTCATATTTTCCCCTCACTAATGAGTCTGTCAATTACATTATTAAATTTATTATTATTAATTAAAATAAATTGCTTATCAAAAAACATTGTAATATCTACCCATATCCCACTGTCGGTAAAAGAATTTTCAATTTTGATTGGAATACAATTTGTAAATTCTATTGTTTCAATAACCGAACCAACACTATCTACTTTTATAAATCGTACCTTATGGAATTTATTGAAATCTATTGGATTAAATCCCTCTAGGCGAAAACTAATAGTTGAATCCATTTCAACCATTATATTTTCTCTTAGCAACCTTGCTATAACAACACCATCAATCTCAACTATCCAACAATATTTGATATACATTATTTCTTTATTTCCTTATATAGTTCAACACAAAAATTTACAATATCTGGGTTCATGCTTTTTTCTGAATGAAAAACTAGAGATGCACCATTTAATGTGATGGTTTGAACAGATTGATCAACTTTCTTATTTTTTTGTGCTTGTTTTCCAAAAATTGGATTCGATTTAATTGGATTCGATTTAATTGGCCCCGAACTTGTTAGATCTTTTTCATAAATTACAACAACATGCAAACCAAGACCTTTGGCTTCGGTGATCATGTTCGCTGTTCCTCGACTAACTCCATCCCATACACTTATTAAACAATCAGCGTAATTAGCCATCAGTTTATTTCTTATAAAGCCAGCAGCTTTTCCGTGTCTATCCCAGTCTGCGTGGAAAAACTTTATAGAAACATTGTTCTCGTTCGCCCAGCGCTCACCAAGTTTGTCAATGCCCCGAGCACCACCAGAAACAACCTCAGTTATTTTCCAACCTTTATCTTCGTCGTGGACAATCTTATCAATTGCCTTTTTGACAAGATCATAATCCGTGATGGTTCTGCTGCCGGCTATTATAGTTTTCATCAATCAATGGTATCACACATGGCCATTTTTATATTTTTCCAATTCCATTACAAGTTTGACATGGAGTACGTGCTGTGAAGCCAATATACTCACAAGAACCTTTACAATCTGGACACATAATTCTTTTATCATCTTCACTAAGAAAAAGTTCATATCTACCTTCTCTATTCTTTTTGTAGATAAAATCTATTGTATCATCCAACAAAAAAACTGTGAGATTATCTGCATGTGTCCAATATACATCTCCATCTTGTTCTCCAGGCGTTAGAATATACTTTAAAGATATTCCTATATATTTGTATTTTACTTTACTAAATGAACTTTTCCTCCACAGACGTGGAGGATCAATAAAATTGGGAACTTCTTTATCCCATTCTATATCGCCTATTCTTGGGTCCATTGATCATTATTGTACAAAATCATTTTTGTCTTGTAACTCTTGTTTTTTCATCGCTTCTTCAGCTTTTTTAGCAAGATCTTCAATTTCTTTTTGATGATTTTGCATATATTCTTCATTTAGACTTAATTTGTTGACGTCCAATTCTGATGGTTCAACGACCATGCCTCGCATAAGCTGTGTTATGTCTGTTTGAGTTATTAAAGCCAATTGAAGTAATTGAGCAATGTGAGCGATTGTCGTATCTGATAATCTATATGTCATGACTTCATTATATAATGAAAAAATACATATGTTTACTCTTGTTTAGGTTCTTTGTCATCTAAGAGCATCACTGCCATAGCTGCATAATTGTGCAAATCAAGAAGCGTATCACGCAAACTTTCATCATTTACAAGATGAATTCCTTTTGTTGTAATGCTTTTCATTCTTTTGATTTTGTCACCAATTCTAATTATAACTCCGATTACGCCATCATCCTCGAAACTCGATCCGTAGTCTGAATTTTTTGCTTTGAAAATAGTAAAACATTCATCTTGAATTTTTTTTAGTTGATCGCTTCTATCCATAACCATATTGTACATCAAATAATTACTGATTTAAATCAATGATCTGATTAAGTGCATTGTGAAATAACTTTTTAAATTGTTCAGGGTTTCTATCAATTTTTTTTATATAAGAAATCTGATCTTTAAATTCAGACTCATTATCTGGCGTGAATATAAATTCTAAAACTGCCAAATTATTGTCAAGAAATCTTATTCGAACACCACTTATCGACTCTGGCAAATCGGAAAGATCTTCAAGTCCAGGATCTTCAAGTCCAGATATTATTTTTAGATTCATCAGTCTCGGGCTGGTTTTCAGCATCATTCATTATGATTTCTTTAAATTTTCCCCAATTACTATTACCATCTTCGTCCTCGTAAGCATCTAAGGCATCGTCGTCACCAATATGATCATCTGGTGCATCATAAATTTCATAATTATTAACTGAATTATCTTTATGTCGCATTACCACAACAGCAACTTTATGATTATCATCCTTAGTTTTTCTATAAAGATCTATTATGAAATAGAATATAGAATTTCTCTCAGCATATCCTTCAAAATGTGGCTGATCACGTTCAGTAATACACCATTTTGTTCCAGATCCATAAAAGCAAACAGAGTCTTTCGTTGTCGGATGAACAATCATATATCGATCATCTGAATATATTACTTC
>Ga0222676_1000674_pt1 | contig 10173 bp, 13 predicted proteins | sample AntAcemetagen870_FD_179815 | JGI IMG/M metagenome (GOLD analysis project Ga0222676, IMG submission 179815) | Saline water microbial communities from Ace Lake, Antarctica - #870 | ecosystem: Environmental > Aquatic > Non-marine Saline and Alkaline > Saline | place: Antarctica: Ace Lake...
GCAAGGCGACGCGTTCTGGAACGGCAACGGCGTAACGCAACCCCGCGGGATCGACACGTACCCCAAAACGATTTCGTCTTCCTGGGATGGGAACGCTACCTGGGGATCGCTCGAATACATCAAGACCGGCGTGAACGGCGACTTCGCAGCCACCGACCCCGCCGATTCTTTGATTGACCTCATGGCGCTACTCAAGCCGGAGTATCGCGGCGCGGCAGCCTTTATGGGCCGTCGTGCAACTTTGGCGAAGACTCTCAAGCTCAAGGGCTCGACGTCCGGCGACTATACCGTTATCCCGCGCTTCGACGAAGCGCGCGGCTTCCGGCTTACGTTGTTCGGCTTCGACTTCCTCGAGGATGAAGCCGTGCCGGCTGTCGGGACCGGCGCATACGCCCTTTGGTACGGCGACCCGGCGGGCTACGCCATCGTCGACCGGGACGGCACCATCGTTATCCCGGACATGCTGACCGAGAAGGGTTTCACGCTGTTTGATGTCTCGCAATTGGTCGGCGGCGCCCTGCAAGACTTCGACGCCCTGAAGGCGTTGCAATTCGCTTCCTAATCGGAGCGTTCTCGGCAATTCGCGCCATGCTTACGGCGCTGGGAGAGCAGAATATGACGTTCGACATGTATCAAGAAGTCCTGGCCGGCGAGTCCGTACCGATCGCGGTACGGACAACCGCCGCGCAGGGCAGCGGGTCAACCGGTTGGGTCGACCTCCGCGGCTTCGAAGGGGCCGCTATTTTCATCCACGCTGGCGCCATCACCGACGGCACGTTTACCACGAAGATCCAGGAAAGCGACGACGCGGCGACGCCGACGGACGTAGCGGCCGCAGACCTTCAAGCAGCCGCGCCGGCGATCGCTTCGGCGAATGATAGCCAAATCTTCACGGTTGGCTACAAGGGATCGAAGCGCTACATCCGCGTCTTCGATACCGTTACCGGCTCGCCTTCGACCGGCGGCGCATGGGGCGCAATCGTCGTTAAAGGACGTCCGCAGCAAACGCCAGTCCGCTAGGAACCGGCAGGACAACGAAGGGGCGGGGGCTTGCGGGCCTTCGCCCCTTTTGCTCGAGGCCGGGACTGATGTTTTGGTCCGTATCCTTTCAGTCAGCGACGACAGCGTAAAGGCTACGGCGGTTATCGAGTACGTTTTGCTGACGAACTAGCCCCCGCCCTTTTCCACCGCCCTACAATCTAGGCATGGCTGATCTACTCTCCCGGGTCGTCTCGCATCTTCGCGGGGCAACCGTCCGCGCCGCCGGCCCGAAGATCGTTACGCCGGCGGCTTCGACCGCGCTAACTCTTGCCCAAGTCAAAGCCCAATGCCGGATGGACGACGACGACGGCCGGGAGGACGCGTGGTTCGAAGACGTCCGCGGCGCGGTCGACGATTGGGCGCAAGACGCGTACGGGTTTTCGCTCCTCGAGCGCATCGTCTCGGCTTCGTTTGATTGCTTCCCGGACGTGGAGTACCTGCAACTCCCGGGCGGCCCGGTAACGGAGCTTTCGACAATCCAATACGTTACGTCGGCTAACGTGACGGTCGATTGGCACACAGCCGGCGTAACCGATCGCGTCTATCTAGACGACCACCGGCAACCGGAGCGGGCCGTATTGCTTCCGACTGAGGATTGGCCGACGCCGGAACTACGGGACGCCGGCGGCGTGAGTGTGACCTATAAGGCCGGATGGCCGAACGCCGCGGCGATCCCGCGCGACGTAACGATGGCTCTACGGCAAGTCGTCGCGCACTGGTGGAGCAACCGCGAAGCGGTCCAAGTCGACCCGGGCCTAACAGCTATCGAAGTCCCGATGGGCGCGCATTCGATCCTTAGCCGCCAAATGCGCCGGCCCGCGGCGTAGCTCCCGGCAGCGCCCTAACGCCGGGGGTATATATACCTCCGGCTAGGGGCGCTGGACTTACGCGCCAGGCCCGCTGAAACGCCACCTATTCCCGGATCGGGTCGACCCGGCGTAGCCAAGTTTTCGAGTAGCGCGGGAATTGCTTTTGTTTGGCGTAGTGCGAGTAGACGGCGGCGCGGAATCCCTCGAGCAGCGCCCCCTGATCGGAGTAGAAAAGCGCCCGGCGCGTCTTGGGCCCCAAGTTGGAGTCAAGCTCGATCCTGTAGCCCTTACCGCGCATCGCGCATTGAAGCGCTAGTACCGCGTCGCCGTCGCCGGCGTTCGTGGCGAAAAGCCAGTATTGACGGCGTAGCGCTTCGTCCCTGATTTCGACAACCCGCCATTGCTCCCACCGATCCCGGAACCATAGCCGAGCTTCCGCCGGCGTGGGGGGCCAGTGCCCGAAGTCGTCGCCGTGATAGACCCTCGAGATACCGTACGCCGTTTCGCCGCCCGGGTCGGCGGGATCGTTGGCTAGCCCCCCTTCCACGTCGCGGAGCTCCGCATAGTCTAGGTCGAATAGTTGTTCGTGAGTCATCGGCTTGTAGACCTCCGCGCCGCGCGGCGGCGCTGGGTTCAAAGCTACCAGGATTGCCAGAACTAGTAACCGCATGGTACGTTTCGAAGGCAGGGAACGAAGCGCTACGTTTTGGCCGCGGCGGTCAAGCTACGGCGCCTTCGTTCCCCGTTTTGCTTCCTCCAAAGCATTAACGGGCGGGGGGCTGGATTTCGGGCCGGCCCTTCGCTACTTCCCCTACCTGATACCATCGGGGCCATGAGGAAGGCAAACAATCTACCCCCCGAAATCATGCGCGCGCGCCAAGCGAAGCGCCAACGCCGGCGGGATCGAGCCAAGGGTACGCGCTCCGCTCGCCACCTTACGCCCATCGGCGACACCTCCGGAACCGTCTTCGAATCTGTCCGAAAGCTGATCTTTGGCGGTTAGCTCGCAATGGCTCGGCTAGGTCAACTCCGCGCCCGACTCGAGCTACTACGCCCGACCCTCGAGGCAGGCGACGCCGGCGGCTCGAGCTTCGACTACGACAACCCGGCCGAACGCATCCGCATTTATGCAAGGAAGTTTCCCGACCGCCGGCAACGCGAAATCCAAGACGGGCGCGAAATTGGAATGTCTGCGGCGCGCTTCGAAATCCACTACAGGAAGGGGCTTAACCTCGAGCTACGTTGGCGCTTGCTCTATGAGGGGCAAACCTACGACGTTATCGCGATTGACTCAGACGACCGCCGAAAGTTCATGGTCCTGTACTGTGACCTCCGGCGAGAGCACCCGGCGAGCTAGGACGGCTTCGCCCCGCCTGCTACACCTAAGGGCATGCCGCTTGTCATTACTAACGCGCCTGGGTCCGCGCGCGGCGGGCTACAGGGTACCTTTACGGTCCGGCTGACCGGCGTCGCCGAGCTAAACGCCCTCTTTCAGAAAGCCGAGCGGCTAGGCAATACCGAGATCAAGCGGGCGCTTCGCCCGGCTTCGCGCATCGCGATGGAATCCGTACGGCAGGAAGCGCCGAAAGGCGATAGCGGCAAGCTACGGCGTTCGGTCCGCATCAAGGCGATACGCAATCAACCGATCCTGATTGTTACCGTCGCTCGCGAAAAGGCCCTGAGCGTTTCGAAGGCGTACCCCACCGGGTACCCCTACGTGAACTACATTATTTCGGAGAACCGCGGGCGCGACCAAGATCAATTCTTGATCCGCGGCTTCGTCGAAGTCGAGCCCGAAGTACGACGCGCCGCAATCATCGGGCTAACGGAAATGCTCAAGCAAGCGCGGTTTTTCTAAAGCGGGGCGAGGGATGAATTGAACGCCATAGCTCGAGCCATTCACGGGCAACTGATTGCCGACCAGGACCTAGCCGCGGAAGTCGCCGGGCGCATCGCGGAGCAACAGCTACCCGACAAGTCGGCGTTTCCCCATATCGTCTTCGACGTCTTCCTAAACGTAGAGTCGACACAGGACATGGACCAAGCCGCCGACGCCGACGCCTTCGAAGTCGACCGCGTCCAAGTCGCGACAGTGAACCTCACAGTACGGACGGCGAAGCGCACTACGACGCAGATCAAGCAGGTAGCGGGGCTAACGATCAAGGCGCTAGTAGGGATCAACGGGCGCCACACTATCGGCGGCGTCGAAATCCTGATTTCCGGCGCGCGGGTCGACACGGTCGACCCGCCCGAATGGGACAACGAAACGGAAACGAATTCGCTTATGCTGACGTGCGAAATGTACGTGTCGCGCGTTCGCTAAAGGCTTGGCGTAGCAAGACCTCGAGGCGTTCCCGAATTAGCCGGCGCTCGGCTACCGGTTGGGTCGGGCCCATTGCATCCCGGAAGCTTGGACCCGCGCCGGCGAGCCAATCCGAGAGCCGCCGGCCGATGGGTCCGGGGAAGCCGGCCCGAACCGTAGCCCTTAGCGCTTCCTGGTATTCGATCAACTCACACGAGCCGCCATCGGTCCGGAGGATTTCGCGGGCGCGGTCTGTAGCGGTTTCCATTCGCGCGCGTTTCCCCCTACATGATAGCCTTCGAACGAGGAAGCCGCGCCGGCGACGCGGGCGAAATCCGAAGGACAAAAGGACCTATGGCAACTCCCACAAGCTCACTCGGCGTTATCATCTCGCGCGAAGACCCGGCGAGCCCCGGAACCTACAACCCAATCGGCAGCGTCGGCGACGTGTCGGGCCCTGATTTCGGCTCGGATACGGTCGAAACGACCGCCCACGATGCAGCCGCCCGCCGGCGTACCTACATTGCGACCTTGGGCAAGTCTACCCAAGTCGGCTTCCCCGTCTTCCTGGATTCCGCGGACGCACAGCACGGCGCCAACGCAACCACCGGGCTAGTCGGCGATGGCATCGCCGGATCGTTGCGAAATTTCCGTATCACGTATCCGGATAACGGCGCAATGAAAATCGGCTTTTCGGCGATCGTGAACCAAGCCGAAGTCGCCGCGCCCGTCGAAGGCGCAATGATGATGAACGTTGCGCTACAGGTTTCCGGCGCGTTCACCTTCGACGGATTCTAGGCCGCGCGGCCCGCTAGCTTTGCTCGAGGACCCCCACCGATGGCCCACGCTAAAACCTTCGTCCTAGGCGAGCACGAATACACAATCGCCTATAACCTCCGCGTCTTGCGGCTCTTTCGGGAGGCGACCGGAAAGGATTTCGTGCAACTCCTATGGGACGCTTCGCAATTCTCCGACGGCGACGACAAGGACACTCTTCCTGTTTCGTCGGAGCACTTGACGGGCCTAATGTGGGCGCTACTGCAATCAAACGCGCGAAACCCGGCGCTGTCCCTCGAGGATATGGAATGCGCGGTAGGACCCGAAGAGCTAACCGCGTTCATGCCGATTGCCGGCCAACTGATCGCGGAGCATGCCAAGGGAAACCCTACGCTGTCGGCGTGGCTACACGCTCGCGGGATCAACCCCGCCGACCTGATCCCGTCGACTTCGTAAAGCTTTGGGCCCGGGGCCGCGCCGCCGGATTATCCGGCGGCTTTGCGACGACGTCCGAATTTTGGGATGAAACGCCGCTTACACTGGCGGCGATGATCGAAGCGAGTCTAGAGCCTATCGAGGCCCTAGACCGGCTGATAGGGACCCAGACCTACATCCTAGGCAGGGCGGCGGGCCTAAAGGGGCTCAAGCCTAAGGATTGCTACGTCTTCAAATCGAACCAAACGCCGACGATCCGGCGCCCGTCCGATTCCGACAACGTCCGCACCTGGAATACGTGGCTGATGATCGCGAAGGGCCACAACGAAGCGCTAAAGCAGAGGGAAGCGGAGCGGCAACGCTCGAGGGGGCCCCGTGCCTGATCTTGTAGCAGTCATCGCCGGCGATAATAAGCCGCTCAAGGCGGCGCTAAAGGCGGCGCGCAAAGACCTAGCCGAGTTTGGCGACAATATCGCCGCGGTCGGCTCTACGCTATCTATGACCATGACGCCCGCCATTTTGGGGCTAGGCGGCGCGGCGCTCAAGATTGCCGGCGACTTCGAACAATCGCAGATTGCGTTTACAACGATGCTAGGCAGCGCGGAGAAGGCCGACGCCTTCCTGAAGGACCTAGCGAAATTCGCGGCTAATACCCCCTTCGACTTGCCCGGGCTCGAGTCCGCGGCGAAGAAAATGCTAGCTTTCGGCTTCGCGTCCGAAGACGTTATCCCGATGCTAACCGCCGTCGGCGATGCGGTTAGCGCGGTCGGCGGCGGAAAAGACGTTATCGCCGGCGTAACGACGGCGCTAGGTCAGATGCGCGCCAAGGCCAAAGTTTCCGCGGAGGAAATGGCACAGCTTGCCGAACGCGGGATCCCGGCGTGGGAAATCCTAGCCGAGAAGATGGGCGTAGACGTGCCCAAGGCTATGGAGCTCGCCGGCAAGGGCGCAATCGACGGGATCAAGGGCGTCGACGCCCTAGTAGCCGGGCTCAACGAACGCTTCGCCGGCACGATGGAAAAGCAGGCTAACACCCTGATCGGGCAGGTAGACCGGCTAGTCGACGAGTCGGGCTTGCTGCTACGGAAGCTCGGCACAATCTTAATGCCTTTCTTCCAGCCGATAGCCGACTTTCTAAGCAAAGTCATAGCCGGCGTTTCGGATATGCTCGACTGGTTTTCACGGCTCGACCCGTCCATACAAGCCGCCGTTGTCGGCTTCGTCGCCTTCCTGGCGGTCCTGGGCCCGATCTTGGTAGTTATCGGCGGGATTGCGGCGGGCTTGGCGTCGCTTGCGGCCGTGTCGACCGGCGTAATAGCTTCGGTCGTCGGAGTCTCCGCGGCGGTCGTCGCCGGCGGCGGCGCGCTTACCCTGTACTGGGATCAACTAAAGGGCGTTGTAGCTTGGTTGCAAGGCGCTTGGGGCGTGGCGTGGCTTGGGGCGGTTTTCGTGCTCGAGCTTGTCAAGGTTGCATTCTCGGCATTCATGGAAACCGACCTTGGGAAGTGGATCGAGACAACCGTAAAGGTCGTAGCGCTGGGCTTTTCCGGCATGCTTACGATTGTAAAAAACGCGGTTGGCTCAATCGTCGACTTCGTTGTAGATAAACTGCAATCGCTGCTATTGGCTTTCGAGAAGCTACCGGGCAAGGTCGGCAACGCCGCCCGAAATTTCCGCGTCGCTATCCTCGACTTTCGCGCCACCGACTTTAGCGCCGCGGTTGCCGACCCCGTCAAAGCGGCGGGCGATGAGATCGAGAAGGCCGGCAGCAAGGCGCAAACCGCCGGGCCGATGTTCGGCGGCGTCGCCGGATTCATGCGCGAAACCGGCAAGGCTGCCAAGGATGCGAAGACGCCCGTAGCCGAATTCGTCAAGGCTATGTCGACGAACGCGGCGACGGACCTAGCCGACGCGCTCAAGGCAGCGAAAGAAAATATCGTTTCGATTGCATCCGTCGCCGGCGATGCGGTAGCGCCTGCAATCGAACTAACCGTTGTAGCCGCCGGCAAGCTCGAGGGTGTCTTATTCAATTCCGAAAAGCTCGCGAAGGGGCTAGCCGAGGGCCTAGAGTTTGCGAGCAACGCCGCCAAGGCCCTAGGCTTCACGCTTTCGACGGACGTAGCGGCCGGGCTCGAGTCCAGCAAGAAAGCGTACGAGCAGATCAAGCTAGCAGCGCAAGTAGGCCTAGCTACCGAGCGCGACGTTAACCTAGCGCGAATCGCCTTGCTCGAGGAATGGAAGTCCGCGGCGCTAGCCGGCGTCGGCGAGTGGTCAAAGACCCTCGAGGCCGAACTACAAGGCCGCATGGAGCAAACCGTTGTTACAACGGATACTTCGATCGAGGCGTGGAAAAAGCTAGCCGGTACGATCAAGTCCGAGATCGGGCAAGCGCTAACTGACGTCATCACCGGCACCGCTACCGTTGGCGAAGCGTTCGCTGCGCTTGGCGATGCGGTCCTAAAGGCGATCACGGATACGATTGTAAAGGGCTTGGTCGATATGACCATGAAGCTCTTTGAGGGCGACGAAGCCGTAGGAAAGCTGATCGCGTCCTTCAAGAAGTTTATCGGGATCTTCACCGGCGGCGGCGGCCCATCGCCTACCGGACTACCAAAGAAACCGGGCGGCGGAAAAGGCGGCGCCGGCGACCTTGGAAGCTTTACCGGCGTGTTAAACGCTCTCGATGCTGTCGTCTCGATCATCACGTCGATCATTGGGCTGTTCATTCAGAGAAGGATGGAGAAGGACATCGCCCGGATCGAGGTAACCAGCCGCGAAATCAAAGCCGAGGTTATGAACCACCGCGCCGACCAGTGGACCCGGCATGTCGTCATGCTCGACTTGTGGGCGGACGTACAGCGTACGCTATGGTCCGCGAAGGATGAGCTAGTCAAGCAAACGCCGATCCTCGAGGCCATAGCCAAAGCCGCCGGGGGCCTAGTCAAGACGGACACCGGCCCTACGGAAGTCGAAATGGGCCCTATCTGGCAAGCTTTGACGGAGTCGATACAGCGCGGGACCGAAGCCGCCGGCGCCGGAATACAGGCACTCTTAGAACTGACGCGGTCGACGATCGTTATTCACCTTGCGACGCAGACGTTTCTACTAGAGGGAATCATGAGCGAACTACAGACCATGAACGGCGCGCTAGGCGGCAAGTCAGGCGGCAAGGGCGGCGTAACGCTTCCACCCACCGCGCTACAGGCGCAAGGGCCCGGCGCGCTGTTCGGCACCCTAGTACTAGCCGGGACCGACCCCCAAGCCGTAGGGCGGCAGCTTACGGAATTCTTGCGGGCGCGCGGTAGCCTAAGGACGTCGGGAACGTTTGAACTCGGATTCTAGAGGACGTCGAAGCAATGGCAAACGCCTACTACACTCGCTACAAAGAGCAAATCGCTCAAGCCGGAATCAACCTAGCATCCGGCAACGTAAAGGCCGTGCTACTCACGTCCGGCTATTCGTTTTCGGCGGCGCATCAATTCGAGAGCGACCTAGGCGCTAACATCTTGACGGATGGGAAGAGCCCCAACCTAGCGTCGAAGACGTTTACGGGCGGATTCTTCGACGCCGCGGACGTCACCTTTTCCGCCGTCACCACGGCGCAAACGGCAACCAAGATCGCGTTTATTCTCGATACCGGAACGCCGGCAACATCGAGCCTGCTAGCGTTTTTTGACACCGGCGTTACCGGCTTGCCGTTTGCGACGAACGGCGGCGACATCACGTTGACCTTCGACGCGTCGGGCATCTTCGGAATCAGCGGCTAGGGCTATGGGCACTCCAAAGGCAGGCGGAACCAACGTATATGCGACGGACACGGCGCCAGCAGCCGCGGACTTAGTCGACTTCCTGGAAACCCAACTAGTAGCCGCCGGTTGGACTATCCAAGCCGGCGCGGCAACTGACGCCGTAACGTTTCGAAGCGGTCAGACGCCGAATGGTAGCTACGGGGCTCGGGTCGTCACATCCGTTTCTAGCGGCGTGTTGCGGCTCAAATACGACACCTACGCCGGCGGCGCCGCGCAAACGAACTACTTTGCTTCGCTCAATCCCGACGGCGTTTCCGACTGGCGCATACTTGCGAACCAGTACGGCTTTACAATGTTCGAGCAAGGATCGAACGGTACGCACGCCCGAAAATGGTGTCTGTTTTCCTTGCTCTACGTCCCTTCGGATATCTCGGGCGATTCGACATGCCAAGCTATCGGACTCTCAGATAGCCACGCTTTCACCACGAACCCCACCGGCACGCTCCGCGACCAAATCTACAAAGACCAAGTCTATTGCGCTTTCATCACAGTTTCGGCGGGCGTCCTGGAGGAAAACTATAACGACTCCGAGGTCAGTTCAAAGGGCGCGCCGCGCTGGGGCAACATCGCGCAAGAGACCACCTTCACGAATGGCCTGAATTTAAGCCTCGACGAAAAATGGTTTAACGGGGACCCCGCCGTACAAGTCGCAAGCATGTATTTCGGGTCGCCGACCTGGGAAACAGTCACGCCCACGCTTCAAGGCTACGTCTTCGACATGATAATCGTCGTCGGGCAAGCGAGAGCCGAACGCGACGAACTGACGTTTGATTCTGATACTTACGTCGTGTTCGGATCGGCGTCGGCGACCCTAGACTCTCCCGCCTTCTCGCTCGCTTGGCTCAAACCGTAGGTCCCACATATGGGTATTGGGACAATCGGCGCGGCTTGGGCGGACACGCTCATTGACGCGACCGAGTCGGGCACTTCGGACGCCGTTAACGTGCAGGGGCACGAAGTAGCGCTAGGGTCGATCTCGACCCCGCTACTAGGCCATCTT
>Ga0222676_1000688_pt1 | contig 10064 bp, 20 predicted proteins | sample AntAcemetagen870_FD_179815 | JGI IMG/M metagenome (GOLD analysis project Ga0222676, IMG submission 179815) | Saline water microbial communities from Ace Lake, Antarctica - #870 | ecosystem: Environmental > Aquatic > Non-marine Saline and Alkaline > Saline | place: Antarctica: Ace Lake...
ACAGACGAGGAATTAACTTTACTTACAACGATATGATGCAAATATATAAAACGAATTTTCCAACAGAACAACAAGGGAAAGACTACCTATTAAATTTAGGGGTAATATTAGAAGTAGAAAACGAAATTGTCTTTGCTAAAAATACAGCTGCGGTTGTATATATCGGTAAGGTGGTAAAGATACCAGCCACATACGATGCAGATGGTAATATAATCACACCAGCAGTTTTTTGGGATGGTTTTGCTATCGATGTAATGAGTAGTGAGATTTTAGACTTTGGTAAATATGAGGTGTTTCCAGCAGACAAAGCAGCACATAGTTTTTACGGATGGGCTAGAGATGCAGAAGTACCTAAAACACAAGAATAATGTATAAAATAATCGCAGACTATATGACGCTTGGACTTTGGGGAATGAGCATGGCTAACACAATTACCTCTTTTGATATTGCGAGCGCCTCTAGTATTGCTCAATTAGTGCTATCTGTTTTAGGTATTGTATATCTAGGCGTTAAAATTGTAAATGAAACGCTAAACGGTAGAGTCGAGAGAGAGGGAAAGAGAATTGCAAACGAAATTAATAATCGAGAGCTAGATGAGGAACTTTAATACACACGAGTTTGATAGTCCAGACGTTAAAGGCTCTGGCGTTAATATGGATAGTTGTTTTCTAGAAATGCTAGACAAAGCTAGAGATATAGCAGGCATACCTTTTAAAATAAATTCGGGTTACAGAACGCTTGAGCATAACGCAAAGGTCGGAGGGGTAAATTCTAGTAGCCATACGAGAGGCGTAGCTGTTGATATAGCTTGTAATGAGTCTAGAGCTAGGTTTATAATAGTTTCGGCGTTAAAAGACGCAGGATTCACTCGTATAGGTATATCTAACTCTTTTATTCACGTAGATAGCGATAGCGATAAGGCTCAAAATGTAATCTGGACGTATTAATGGAAACAGGAAAATACAAAGATAAGAACGGCACGACTAGAGTAGGCGACGCTTTGAGGTTTTTAGCTAAACAAGGCAAAGCTTTTGCGCCCGAACTGCTAGAGCTTGCTGCAAATGTTACGGGAGTCAAGGCTTTGGATAAGCTAGGCGACGCTATACGAGGAGACAAGGCGCTCACTCCGCAGGATAAGGACTTGCTACTAGCAGAGTTAAACAAAGATATAGCAATAGAGCAGGAAATAACAAAGCGGTGGGAGGCAGACGCAAATAGCGATAACTACGCTAGTAAGAATATACGCCCCTTTACGCTCGCCTTTCTGCTAATATGTATGTTTGTGTTCATTATGCTAGATAGCGCGTTAGACGGCTTTAAAATAGCCTCTGAGTGGATAGGATTACTCAAGGGATTGCTCATGACTGCGGTCGGAGGTTATTTTGTAATTAGAGGAGCGGAGAAAATTACAAATAATATTAAAAAGTAAACCCCTGCATTTCTGCAAGGGTGTATCCTAGTTGTGCCGTTGGTCGTATTTCCAATTCTCAAGCGCTTTTTTAGCATCTCGATAGGCTTTGTTTAAAGCCTTAAAACTAGGGTCATCTTTATACAGCTCGTAATCGTTATAATAAACTACTGAGCGCTCTCTAAGAGCTTGAGGCAGGTCGAAGTACTCCGCCTCTTTTACTCTTAAAAAATATTCTTTAGAGCCTTGCATTATTTCGCTAGGGTTTTAACTTGCTCAGAGGTCAAAGCATAGGCGTTTAAAGACTCCTTAGTGATTTTACCAGACTTTAGAGCAACTAACGCCTTTGCAAAACGTTCGTCGCTTAGAGGCTGTTTAATTGGCTTGGGTGCAAATTCTGCGGTTACTTCTTTAAGGTATCTCACGTCATCAAACTTGCCTAGAAATATATCCGCATTGAAACCTAACTTAGATATTGCCTTTGTTAGCGTATCGGTTTCTATTTTCTTAGCGAAATTATCGTCAAGCATAGTTTTTGCGTTGTTCATATGAAGCTTACAAGAGTTTATGATTTCAAACTCTCCCTCTGGAAAGAAAAACGTACCCTTAAAGACTACCATATCATAACCAATCAAAGAATAATCTAGCTCGATGTTTTTGAACCCCCAAGCTTTACCATAAACTCCGAACTGCTCGGTTACCATCATAATTTGATACTGCGGTGCGATTGCAGTTATTGACATTCCGCCAATCTTCGCTTTCTTTGTATATTTTGGATTGGTCTTTTCAACCTTATTCCATAACTCTAAATTGTTTACTTGCATAATAATCTGGTTTTATATTTTGTTAATCTATTTTGTGTTCTAATATTAAAATTTGCGTCTAGTAAGCGCTCCGATTCAGTTCCAAAGATACGATAATAAGGGTTATCTTTATCTATTATGTAGTCATATCTTACAGATAATATCTGTAGCATACTATTAATACTTTTTATTTTCTCTTTGTTACTCATAATGGTTTGCTATTACATTAATCAGTAAATCCTCCTCCTCCTCTGTTATTTCTATATCGTCAAAATGTTGGTCGAATACTGATAATATCTCAATATCAAAATGAGAATCGCCTAGCGTTACGTCCTCAGTCTCGAAATGTGTACCATGCGAGTAGCTTACATCTCTACTAGCGTAGATACTAAACTCTACACCATACTCGCCAAGACGTGCCTCTACAAAATCCTGCTGCAGTACCTCGTTATCGTGGTCGCTTTCCCAATCTATAATCGGAGCGGCAAGCTCCTGTATACTATCTTTTAATGTTTTCATTCTTTAGTTTTAGATTTAATATTCTTTTTTTGATTGCCTTGCGTCTTTTGCAACGTGGCAAGCTGTCAGCGATTTGCTGTAGCTTTTGAATAATTTGTTTTTTTGTTCTCATAGTTTTACAATATTACAACTTTATTTAATAAAAAAAAACATTGTTAATAAAAAAATAAAAAAATGAGTAACAAAATTAGTATATTATACTACTAACACATAAAATATAAATGTTAGAAAAATTAGTACAAAGAAATAAGGATTGGCAAAATCTAGCCTATAGGATTTGCGGAAATTACGACGAGGCTCAAGACCTAGTCCAAGAAATGTATATAAGGTTAAAAGATTACGAGGTAGTTAACGAGGCTATGGTCGCAATTACCTTAAAAAATATGTGGACCAATATACTTAAAAAGAAAAATCGAGAGCATAGTATAGAGGGATTTTACTCTTTAGCCTACGATTCGCAAACTTTTGAGGCTACAGATAAAGAGCGGAAATACCTAGACAGATTTAACGATCTTCCAATGGTTCAGCAAGAGCTTATATTAGAAAGCTACGACAAAAGCGTTAGGAATATAGGAGAGGATTTTAACATAAATTACGGCTACGTACATAAAAAGATACATGAGGGATTAAAAAAGATTTTAAAAGAGGACTACAAAAAATATAAAAATAGTAATTTGAAATACTTAAAAAAACGTAAAAATGAAAGTAACTAAAAAAGACCTAAAGAATTTTAAAGGAGATAAAAGAAGCAGAACCTACAAAGCGATGCGATTATCTTATGAAACCGCGATCGAAACCAAAAACGTCGACGACGTTGGAGTAGGTACAACGCTAGAAAAAGTATTTAAAGCTACGGGCATCTCTAAACTTGTAGAGGTATTCACTCCAGAGGGCGAAGATTGCGGCTGTAGTGAGCGCAAAAGACTCTTAAACAACTCGCCAACTTTTAACGCATCGCAGAAACCTAAAAGATGTATGGACAAAGCTATGTTTGAGGCTTACGATAATTTTGTGCAATCTAGAGAGGTAGACAAATGGAGCGCAGAGGAGTCAAAACTTGTATTTAATACCTATGAATGGGTTTTTGCTTTGAGATACGATACAAAACGTATGTGTGCAAACTGCAACGGAACGGCTAACATCTTAAAAATGATTACAGCTTCTTTGGATAAAGTATACGAGAGTTATTAACAATATAATATATTAGTTTTAAAAAGCCTGTAATTTGATTTATAGGCTTTTTTTGTGTTTATAGGCGACAAACACGACATAATTTTTTAGCGTGTCGTGTGTCTTAGCTTAGTAATAGATAGCCGTAACACCGAAACACGACATTTGGCGTGTCGTGTCGTGTATTTTAAAACTGAAAAACCAAACGCTAGAGATTTATAAAAAAGACGACACGACACTATTTTGTCGTGTTTTGGCAACAAACCTAGTGTAGTGTTGGGCGGAGGACACGACATCGCCTAGAAATTATGTCGTGTTTATGTCGTGTTTGTCGTGTTTGCTATGTTAATAACTATATTTGTTTAATTAAATATAATAGTTGTACATTTGTAAAAGATAGACTTCAATTTATCTTTACTAGCAAATCGTAGGAGGTTAGCTAACACATTACAAAACTCTTATTTTCAAAGCTCCTCCTACCTTAGCTTTTTAAATAGGAGTTTTTTTTATACAAGCAAATGATAAAACTAGATATAACAAAATGTAACGAGTTAATTGATAAAGGTTTCTCCCTTATTACTGCCAACTCGGATAAAGTGCCAGTTGGTAGTTGGAAAGATTCACAAGAGAAAGCTACAGATGTAGAAGCTTTCAGATTAAAGTACCTAGATTCAAAAGCTAGTATCGTTGGAATAGTAACTGGGTTTAACGATTTGGAATGCCTAGACGTAGATTTAAAGGTATTCTCTACTGCAAAGGAAAAAACCGAATGGTGGGAGGAGTACCTCAGTTTTCTAGAAGATAATATCTTTAGCTTTAAGGATAAATTTGTAATTGCTAAAACCGTAAACGACGGATTTCATATTCTATATAAGTCTAAAAGAGCAGAGGGAAACCTAAAGGTCGCTAAACTTAAAGGTCATAAACAGCAGATACTAGAGACTAGAGGAGTAGGTGGTTACATTGTAGCTTATGCAGATATACTAAATGGCAAAGAATATACAGATATTGATTATATAAGCGACGAGGATCGCGAGGTTTTATTTTCTATATCTAAAACATACGATCACAAAGAGGAGGCTATAGAGATAATCGAGAAACCTAAAAAAGACAAAGCTATAACTACAGGTTTGAGCGCTTGGGAGGATTACAACCAAAAAAACAGAGTGCTAGATCTAATCGGATCGGACTTTGATATCGTTAGAAACCTAAAGGATAAATATATAATCCGTAGAAAGGGAGCAGATTCCGCTCATAGTGGATATATCTATAAGGATAACGGATTAATGTATCTCTTTACCTCTGGCACTACCTTTGAGGCAGAGAAAGGATACTCCGCTTTTACGGTTTACGCTCATTACGTCCATAATGACGATGCGAGCGCCGCAGCTAAAGAGTTATACTCTCAAGGATATGGAGAGCGAATACAAACAGAGACTCCTATAATAGCATCAATAGAAGATAAAGAGGTTTTCATACATACTGAGTTTCCTTTGGACGTGTTCCCCTTAGATTTACAACACTATATAATTGAAAGACACCGAACACTAAAGCAATCTATTGATTATATGGGGTGCAGCTTGTTATTCCTTACGTCTATTATCGTAGGTAACTCGCAGGAAATGAAAATCAAAAACGGGTGGAAAGAAACTCCAAGCCTTTGGCTTTCTTTAGTGGGTAAAGCAGGGGTAGGGAAAACCCCGTCTATTAAAGGAATTACATTTCCAATGGATAAGGTTAATAGCCTAGAGATAAAGCGGTATATAGTAGCGGAGGCAAAATATGAGGAGTTTAACAATATGGACGCAAAGGACAAAGCGCTAACCGAGCCAATATATAAACCTAAAAAGACGCAGTTTTTAGTTAATGACGTAACGCTTGAGGCTCTCGTAGAATTACACAACGAGAATACAAACGGTATAGGCGTTTCTAAAGACGAATTGGCAGGATTCTTTAAGGATATGAATAAGTACCGAGAGGGCGGAGATATGGAGCATTGGCTTTCGTCTTGGAGTGGCGGCGAGATTAACCTAAACAGAAAGACGGCAAAGAGTAGTTTTGTAGAGCGTGCTTTTTTACCTATAATGGGCGGAATCCAACCTAGTATATTAGACGGATTCCAAACAGAGGAGAATAAGAGCAACGGTTTTATTGATAGGATGCTTTTTAGCTACCCAGATCTAGAGGTAGAGGATTACGTAGACGAGGAGATTAGCCAAGACCTATTAGATTGGTACGAAAATTTCATTATATCTTTCTACGAATCTACAAAACGAAACTTGGTAATGGGAGACGGTAACGTTGTGCAAGCTATTACGGCTGAATTTACCCCCGAAGCTAAAATAGAGTGGAAACGAATACACAAAGAAATAACGGCTATGCAGAAATCTGAGGATATTGCAGAGGCTAACAAAAGTATGTTACCAAAAATGAAAGCGTATGTCGCAAGGTTTGCTCTATTGCTTCACACGTTGGAGTGCCAAAAGAATAAATCACTACATAAAAACGAAGTGAATAAGGATAGTATATTAAAGGCGGAGAAACTAGCGCACTATTTTATTAATATGGCAAATAAGATTAAAATTGAAAGCGCGGAGCGAACCAAAATAAAGAGCAGCTTTGATAGTAAGAAAGATCCATATACTAATTTTAAAAGTATATTCACAAAAAACCCAGAGGCATCTCAAAAGGACATTGCGGATATGCTAGGTAAATCTATAAGAACAACCCAGAGATATATAACTAAATTTAATAACGAGAAATTATGAAGTCAATAATAGGAATAGCAGACATATTAACAGCTCTTGAACAAGGATTAATAGATAGAAAACAAGCAGAAAGCAAGTTATTTGATTTATATGTTGTTGTTAGTAGTAATACTGAAAAAATTGAGAAACTAGAATCAGATTGTAGATGGTTAGAAAGTAGGGTTAGAAATTTAAGCTATTAGATTATTACTTACAACGTATTTGTGTATGAGTAGTTTATTTAACGATTAAAAAAGACAAATGGAAATATTAAAAGCAATAGAGATAATAGAAAAGCACAATATTTGGCGCAGAGATAATAGTGTGCCTGCAAAAACTGAAATGGCGAACCCTACTGAATTAGGAATAGCAATTGAGGAAGTACTAGGTAAGTTAAATAAATTACTTATACACGGTGTTAACTGCTGTAAGCCGACCTCATTTGAAAAGAACAACTTACCTGATGATGTAAAATATGCTTTTAATGAAGGTGTAGAGATTTACCAAGCCGTTTTGAATTACGAAAGTGCCATAATAGATAAGGATGAGTTTATAGAAGATGTGCGAAAAGTTAAAAAGGCTTATTGCATATAACACCGAATAACACCCACTAAAATAAATACTATGAAGTCAATAATAGGAATAGCAATACTTGTAATAGGAATATACTTAGCTACAAGAGCAACTAAAGACGAACCAAACGAATTTTAAAAATTATGAAAAACCAAACCAACCGCTACAGGTTAACAAAGAAAGAAGAGGCTAATCTTTTAGAGATGAGAGCGAAAGCAGAGTCTAGCAGAGTTTTAGTAATTGGCGATGTACATTTGCCATTTGAAAGGAAAGACTATTTACAATTTTGCAAAGATACTTATATAGAGTATCAATGCAATAGGGTTGTTTTTATTGGAGATATAATAGATAACAATTACTCTAGCTTTCACGCTAACGATCCAGACGGCATAGCGGGGGGTATGGAGTTGGATATGGTAATAGAACGTGTTAAGGATTGGTATATAGCCTTTCCAGAGGCGGAGATTTGTATAGGTAATCACGACGCTATTATAATGCGCAAGGCTTTCGATAGTGGAGTGCCTGCAATATGGATAAAAGAGTTTAACGATGTTTTAAATACACCTAATTGGAAGTGGGTAACAGATACTTATATAGATAACGTTCGGTATGTTCACGGGCATAAATCTTCCAAAGCTAGAACCGCAACCCGTCGGGATATGGTTTCAACGGTTACGGGGCATTTTCATACCGACTTCTACCTAGACTATATGTTCGGGAAGACTAGGGCTATTTTCGCTATGGCGGTGGGTTGTGGAATTGATGACGAACAATTCGCCTTTGCTTACGCCGCAGGAGGTAAAAAGAATGCTATAGGGTGCGGAGTAGTTTTAAACGCAGGAGAGACGCCTATACTCGTTAAAATGAATCTAGAGAAATATAAGGGCTAAAGCTTGTATAACTTAAAAATAGTATTAACTTTGTGAAAAACAAACAGATATGGAAATAGAAATCAATAACAGTAGTAAGGATTATTTTTACTTAACGATTAACAGAATAAGATTAGGGGAGTTTGAACGCTCAGACCTAAGACATTTAATAGAAACAATAGATAATAAAATTTAAAATTATGGAAATAACAGGAAAGATTACAAAGGTATTGGAAACAGTTAGCGGAACGTCTTCGGCGGGTAAAGAATGGAGTAAACTTAGCTTTATAGTAACCAACCAAGACGGGTACGAGGGCGCAGATGCAGACTATTGCTTCGAGGTATTCGGAGAGGAGAAAGTCGAGAAGTTTAGTAAGTTTAATAAAATAGGCGATGAGGTGGACGTTAAGTTTAATATTCGTACTAATGAATTTAAAGGGAAGTATTACACTAGCTTACAGTCTTGGAGTGTGTTTAAAGCCGAAGCGGTAGAGGAAGCTCCAGAGGTTGCCGAAGCAGAGGAAGACGATTTGCCATTTTAATAACCATAGGGGGAGTTAACGCTCCTCCTTTACTTTTTAGATTATGAAAATAACAAACGAGGACAACATGGAGCTAATGGCTAGATACGAAGACAACCACTTTGACTTAGCTATTGTTGATCCGCCGTATGGCGGAAATGATGCTATTGGCTTAAAGGATAACACAAGCAAAGGTAAACAAGCAACAAAAAGAACAGATTATAATGTTTTTGAAAATATAGCACCAAAAAAAGAATATTTTGAAGAGTTAAAAAGAGTCAGCAAAAATCAAATTATTTGGGGGGTTAACTTTTATAATAACTTTGATTTAAGTGGTGGGCGTTTATGCTGGGATAAAAAAGGAACTGCATTTGGTCGTGCTGAATTAGCTTATTTATCTATGACTAAAAGCGTTAATATTTGCGAAATAACGTGGAATGGTATGATTCAGCACGATATGAAAAACAAAGAAATAAGAATACACCCAACTTAAAAACCCGTTAAGCTATACGAATGGCTTTTAATGAATTACGCTAAAGAGGGCGACAAAATACTCGACACGCACTTAGGAAGCGGCTCCATTGCCTTAGCTTGTCATAATCTTAACTATGATTTAACAGCTTGCGAGTTAGATACTGAGTATTACAACGCAGCAATGCTAAGACTTAAACAACATCAACAACAACTAACAATGTTTTAATATGAAATCAATGACTTTAACTGAAAGATTCAGATATGAAAACCAACAGAAAATAAAAAAATTTACTAAGCAATCACAAATGAAAGACAAAATACTAGAGGATTTAAAAGCGGAGTTTGACGCACGCTCGAAAGTTGGAATAAAGAAATATAATACTACTCTGGAGGATAACAACAGAGACGATTTTTTGCAACATTTAAAGGAGGAGCTTATGGACGCCGCTTTGTATATCCAAAAACTGCAATCCGTAGAGCCTAATTACTGCAAGTGTAACATAACCTATACACTTAATGAATGATAGCGGAGATATTGTCGCAGAGTTTACAGCGTCAGAGAGAGCTATCGACAAGCTACAACAGCCGACTATTGAAATCGAGAGAACTCGCAACGCAATACGAGAAACTGAGAAACGAAACGAAGGAGTTAGAGCAGAGCTTGAGGCTATCCAAAAAAGAATTAAAAAAGGTTATAAGGCAATACGAGAAAGCTCAGACAGGGAGCAAGGAATTACACAGGCTCAAAAAGAAATCTCAAGACTTGTCGGTCTCATTGCTTGGCAAGACAACCGCAGCAAACAAGCGGATACTATTATCGAAAGGGGTTATTAATAATAAGCATATTTTGCAATGATTAAACTCCGACCATACCAAGACGACATAATTAAATCCTTGCGCAACTCATTTAAGAGAAACCGCAGGACTATACTCTGCGCCCCAACGGGAGCAGGTAAAACGATTATGTTTACCTACTTAAT
>Ga0222676_1000699_pt1 | contig 9970 bp, 11 predicted proteins | sample AntAcemetagen870_FD_179815 | JGI IMG/M metagenome (GOLD analysis project Ga0222676, IMG submission 179815) | Saline water microbial communities from Ace Lake, Antarctica - #870 | ecosystem: Environmental > Aquatic > Non-marine Saline and Alkaline > Saline | place: Antarctica: Ace Lake | collected...
CCGCAGACGTTTACTCAGGCGCGGCAGTAAAAACACTGTCAGCCGAATTAACACAATTTGCACTCATTGCTACAATCTCAGGCAATATTGATGCCGGAAACTGTTATTGGTATTACAGATAATCCTTGTTCAACCCACTGCATGAAAAGGAGAAATATCATGCGCATTCTAATGGCCATCACGGCCTTGTTCATCTTCACGTCTTTTGCATCTGCTGATCAGGTGATTGATGGCGTGTCCTACAACTTTAACCCCGTCGATTACAATGCTGTTGACGACTGCAACAAAAAGGACGCCGAGCATGTCTGTGCGCCTTTTGGTGAAGGTCACGACAGTGCTGTCGGCCAAGGTCCTGATGCCGGAGGTGAGGGCGAGGGCGAAGGCGACGGCGGAAAACACTAAACTGTCGTCACACGATATGTTGTAATGAAGCCCCGGGCAGTTCTGCTTCCCGGGGCTTTTCATAAGGACCGAAGCAATGACACCCGGCAAAGCACGATTTGGACGAACCCCGCTGTCGTATCAGAACTACGCTCGCACCATCGGCGTGCGGCTGATCAATGAGAGATATGGCAAGGTGCGTGAGCGGGTGCTCAACAATAAGTTCCGTAAGACAGGCTCCTTGACCGATCTTGAGAGGCTGGAGTTGAACCAGATCAGGGTCTCGTTGGGCGGCCCGGGTTACCATCGTCTCGGCCCTCCCGGTTCGAATAACATTTGACAGGTTGGTCCTGAATGATGTTTGATGCAAGCACTGGCCCGCAAGGGTCGTTAGTTCAAGCATCAGCAGGAAGGGAGAAGACGATGAGTTAGCCCCCTTAGAATACCCCCTACAGACAATCCCATAACTTGCCCTCGTTCCTTCTGGTTCGGGGGCTTTTGCTTTGCTGACGTGCTATGCATGATTAGTTTCCGTGCTTAGGAACACCCAGAAGGGGGCGCGGCCTTTTGAGCCCCCGTACACACCAGAGCCCTTGATGTGCCGCAAAGCATCAGGGGCTCACATTGAGGAGAAGACGATATGCAGAACGGCTTCAACGTATCGGCAGAGGCTGCCTGCGCGGACAAGGCCAATTTCAACAAGGAGATCGGCAGGACGGTCGCCCGCCGCAACGCGCTCAATCAGGTCTGGCCTCTGGAAGGCTACCTCCTGAAGCAGCGCATCTTTGAGGAGGACGGGGCATGACGAGGATGCAGATGTCCAACTATGCCGGGTCCGTCATCTACGGCGCACTGGCACTCGGATGATCTTCACCGCTGCCTTGACGCAGGGCAACGCCTTTGCTGTGGACATGACCTTGTGGTCTGCGGCCAGTGCCTTCATCGCCTGCTACGTGGGCGCAGAGGTTCAGGATCAAGAGCGGAATGGATTGGCTCACGCTCTCCGCTTCGGCTCAGTCATCATGACACTGGTGTCGGCGGGGCTTGCGTTCTGGGCTCTCACGATGCTCACGATCCAAACACTATTGCGCGATGCACACTACATGTTGTATGTCTTGTGCATCGGCCACCCCGCATCTGCGGCTCCGTCTATCGCAAATTGCTTTAGTCCGTGCCCCACGATGAGGCAAACGTCAGCCCCGCAAGGACACCCTGACACCTACCTCTGAATGGTTACCCAAGGACCATGTAGCGTCTTTTGAACCCATTTAGAGGAGGTATTTCGCCATGCCCGGCGCAGCCCCAGTAATCCAATATCGCAATGAGATGGTTCTCGGCTTCGGCCAGCGCCAGTCTCTCCTGAAGGATTCCACGATCAAGGAATCAGTCATCAAAGGCAATCAGGCAGTATTCCTGATCGTGGACAGTTCCGGCACCGCAGTTACTCGCGGCACCAATGGCCTGATCCCTGCTGGCGACAACAACAACACGCAGGTCACCGTAACGCTTGTCGAGAAACACGACCTGCGCCGCATGACCGGCTTCAACATCTTCCAGTCTCAGGGCAACCAGACTGAGATCATGCAGATCAATACAATGTCGGTCATCAACCGGGATTGCGATCAGGTGATCCTCACTCAGCTTGAAGCTGGCACGATCACTACGGGTGCCGCCGCTCCGGCGTCCTTGAACATGATCAACAAGGCCATGGTCTATCTGATGAACAACGGCGTCCCTTGGGATGGCAATGTGTTCGCAGTGATCTCGCCTGCCTTCCTCGGCTACATGATGTCAATTGTGCAGTGGTCTTCCGCTGACTTCGTTGCCATCAAACCGGCCAACAACTTCCCGGGCTGGGACGCAATGTCTCCGAAGGCTCGTGAAGCCTCTGGCTCCGGCTGGTGGGAGTGGATGGGCGTCAAGTGGATCGTGTCGAACCAGATTTCTGGTCTGGGCACTGCCACTGAGCTGTGCTTCATGTATCACCGCAACGCCATCGGCCACTCGGCCAACGTTGCAGGCATGGATGCACCCATCGGATACAATGACGAGCAGAACTACAGCTGGTCGCGTTGTTCCTTGTTCCATCAGGCTGTCTTGCTTCAGAACACCGGCGTCGTGCAGATGACGCATGATGGTTCTGCGCTCGTAGCGTCTTAACGGAGGGTCATTGATATGGCTTATTTGACTTCAAACCCCCCGAGCCTTGTTGCTCAGCGCATTGGTGATGGCCCCGCTCTGTGGATTTACAGCTCCACAGCTGTGGACAGCGCCACCAATGCCGCCGATTACTATTCGGATGGCGCAGCACTCGGGATGCGCGTTGGCGATCATGTTCTGGTCACTGACACCACTACACCGAAAACCTCCATGCACGGAGTGACGGCGGTGACTGTTGGCGGAGCGGCTACAACCGGCTTCTCTGCAGTGGCTTAACGTCTGGATCATTCCAGTCTATAGTGATGGGGTGCGGCAACAACGCCGTGCCCCATTATTGCAAGGAGAAAGCACATGGCGAAAGCCGCAAAGAAAGTTTCAAACAAGGTTCCTGCCCACGCACCTGTTGTCGAACAGACGGTAGCAACGGTCGTGCCTGTCGAGAACCCTGTTGCCGCTCAGAAGGCGAAGCCCACGGTCAAGCAGCAGAACTTCCAGCTGGCTGAGTTCGTGGTCAGCGAGTACACCCACAGGTGTGAGCCCAGCGACACGATGGAAGACATCATGCGCCCTGAATATTGGTGCCACGTTGCAGCCAGAACATCAGCGTTGTCCCGCATCACGGTCATCAACCGTCTGAAGGGCTGGGAGGCCAGTCTCCGGGTTCTGGAAACCGGCAAGGGCTTGCTGCGGGTCGTTCTGTTGACCCACACCGAATGGAAGATGATCTCTGAAGACAGTGATGAGGCTGCACGGCTTCGTCTGCTGTACGATATTGAGGAACGCCCAGACGGCTGGCGTGTGAAGAACTCTCAGGGTGTCAGCGTGTCCGGTGGGCTCGTTTCGAAGCAGGCCGCTGAGGAATTTGTTACCGCAGCGGTGAAGTCCCTCACAACCAAAGCAGCATAAGGAGACGCGGAGATGGGCACTACAAAACTGGACCTCTACAAGAGGGCGGTCAGGAATTGTGAACAGACGCCCATCTCCAGTCTCACTGAGACCGTTGAACCCCGGTTCCGGTGCGATGATTTCTATGACAGCGTTCTTGTCTGGATACTGGAGCAGCAGTTCTGGCGCTCTGCCATGAAGACGGTCAAGATTGAGTTGAACGAATCAATCAATCCGGCCTTCGCCTTTACCTACGCACATGATCTGCCGACCGATTTTGTCAAGAAGCAGATCATATCCTTGGACGAGTTCCTTGATTTTCCGCTGGACGAACAGCAGACAGGCAACGCCTATTTGATGGAGGGTGGTTATATCTGGGCCAACTCCACGCCAATTTACATGCGGTATGTGTCGAACGACAGTTCATATGGTCTTGACCTCACGCGGTGGACCGATGGTATGGCCGAGGCGTTTGGTCTTGAGCTCGCCGCCCGCGTTGCTCCTCATATCACCGGATCAACGGTCAAGGCCGAAGACCTTCACGCGAAGGCCCACAGCAAGCAGGGCAAGGCCGGTACGTTCGATCAGCTCCAGCAGACAACCGCCCGTATCCGTGAAGGCAACTGGTCCAGCATTCGGTTCAGGGGTTCCAGAGACAGCAGCTTGCAACGAGGTTCGTGATGCGCGAGAAACCTTATCTGTTTGCCATGAACGGTGGCGAGGTGTCGCCGCTTGCTTTGGGCCGGGTTGATCTGGCTCGCATGAAAATCTCAGCAGAGACCGCAATCAACGTCACGCCGCGCGTCATTGGACCTATGCAGGGTCGTGCCGGTCTTGGCTGGCTTGGCTCCACCGATGGTGACGAAGCCGCCCGCAACATCCCGTTCATTTTCTCGGCCACAGATACCAGTATGGTCGAGATGAGCGATACCAAGTACCGCGTTCGCAACGCTGACGCGCTGATCTCCCGGGTGGCTGTGTCAACTGTGGTGACAAATGGCGACTTCAGCTCAGGGACAGGGTGGACCCTCACAACGGTCGGCGGTGGCATTGCTAACATCTCCGGTGGGGTGTTGACCATCTCTACGCCTGTTCGCGGCTCCACGACCCTCGCCAAGCGATCTGACAGCGTTTCTGGCGGCGATCAGGGCAAAGAGCACGCAATCGAAATCACAGTTGACACTGGCCCGATAAGGTTCCGCTGCGGTTCCACGGATGGTGGTGATGAATACATCGTTGAGACTGAACTCAAGGAAGGTTTTCACTCGCTGGCGTTTACGCCGACAACAGGCACCTATTACATTCAGCTCTCCTGCGAGAGTGAAGCCTCAAGAATCATATCCAATGTGGCCGTTGCTTCGTCGGGCGTCATGGAGATCGTTGCACCATGGACAGCCGCGCAACTCTTCACCCTCAGGTATGGTCAGTCGGGTGACGTGATCTTCATCACTTCATCTGATAGCACCATGCAGCCACAGAGGATTGAACGCCGCAGCGCGACATCGTGGTCTCTGACGCCGTACTATTTCACTGACGGTCCTTTCCGTGACAAGACTGCAGATGTGACGATGTTGCCCGGTGTGAAAAACGGCAACGGCTCCCTGACTGCTTCGGCACCTTTTTGGAAAGCAGGACATATCGGCACGGTCTTCAGGATTTCTCATGAGCAGACCACTGTCAGCGCGTCTCTGGCCGGGGCAGATCGCTACACTGATACGATCCGTGTCTCAGGAAATGCGAAGTATGACATTGACAGTGACGGTTCTGATGAGCAGACGAGGGAGCGCGATGTTGTAATCACCATCACTGGCACATGGTCGGGGAAAATCGGCCTGCAGATTTCAGAGGATGATGGCGAGACGTGGCGCAGGATTGAGTTTTACACCTCCAATCAGGCTGGCATCATAAGGACACCCGGTTCTGCCAACACGGTCATACTTTGCAGGCTCGGTTTCAACTCGGATGATTACACGTCTGGAACGGCGGTTGTCACTGCGGTCTATTCAGGCGGCGGCGGTGGTGATGGCTATGTGCTCATCAAAAGTGTTGATTCGACAACGGTGGCTCAGATGGAGGTCATCCAACGCATCCACGCCGCTGAAGTGGCAAACGAATGGGCTGAAGGAACCTTCTCTCCGCTCAAGGGGTGGCCGACTGCAATCGCTCTCTTCGAAGGACGGCTTTGGTGGGGCGGAGCTGACAAGGTTTTTGCGTCCATATCGGATGGCTTCGAGAGTTTCGATCTGGAACAAGAAGGAGACAGCGGTCCTATCATCAGGTCCATCGCCACAGGTGCTGTAAATGCGGTTCGTTGGATGCTGGGCCTTGCCCGGATGTGCATCGGTACATCAGGCGCTGAGCCAGTCGGCAGGTCATCGTCATTTGATGAACCGATCACGCCGACGAACTTCTCAATCAAGGATGCGTCCACACAGGGCAGCGCAGATGTTGAGGCGGTGAAAATCGACAAGTCTGCCATCTTCGTGCAGCGGTCGGGCAAGCGTGCCTACTCGCTCTCCTACAGCATCGACAATCAGGATTATGCCTCAAGCGAAGTGACAAAGTTCCACCCTACGATCCTCGGACAGGGCGTGAAGGTTATGGCCGTACAGCGTCAGCCTGACACCCGCGTCTGGTTCGTGTTGAATGACGGCACCTGTGCGATCCTGATCTGGGAGCCGGTCGAGGATGTCATCACATGGTATCGTTTCCAGACTGACGGCCTGATTGAAGATGTGACGGTTCTGCCGAACACTCAGGATGATGATGTTTATCTGATCGTGAACCGCACCATCGACAGCGTGACCAAGCGGTATGTCGAGAAACTGGCCTATGACGACAACGCGCAGGGCGGCACCACGAACAGAATGGGTGACAGCTACATTGTCATCACGCTGGCAGGCAGTGCGACCGTCACTGGTCTCACTCATCTGGAAGGCGAGGCGGTTGTGGTGTGGAATGCTGTTGATGGCACGGCGTACATGACAGGGGATGATCCGACAGAGTTCACTGTGGCCAGCGGTCAGATCACCTTGCCCGCGAGCGTCACTGGAGATGTGGTGGTTGGCCTGCCTTACACATGGCAGTGGAAGAGCGCCAAGCTGGCTTACGGCGTTCAGGATGGCAACCCTGTCAACCGGCGCAAGAAGGTCACTCAGCTGGCTCCAGTGCTGCACAAGACCCACATCCGTGGCTTCCGGTTCAGCAACTTGAGTTTCACCGACATGAACCTCCTGCCACTGACCGACAACATCACCGGAGAGACCAACACCACTGCCAAGGTGTATGAGGATTACGATCCCGACATGATGTCTGTAAAGGGTGGATGGAACACCGATTCCCGCGTCTATCTGAAGGGCTGCGCTCCGCTGCCCTGCACGGTCAAGGCCCTGTCTCTGTTGGTGGACGCAAACTGATGGAAATGAGGATTGCCAGAGCCGTCGATATTGTGAAACGCACCCGGTATGTTTGCCCGGATCATTTCACCGGCACAGTGATTGAGAAAGACGGTGAGTTCATGGGCATGGGATGGATCATCTGGGGATCAGAGGACAGGCCCTATGTCTTTTTCGAGGCTTCTGAAGAGGGCTTGAAATACAAGATGCATATCCTGCGCTGGTCAATCAGATTTTTAAATGCAGCCAAGCGGGTCGAGGATGAGTTATACACTATCGAAGACGAGACCGAGCACAGCGCTCCGAAGTGGATCGACTGGCTTGGGTTCAAGGACACTGGCGAGAAGGTGAAAGGCCACAGGGTGCTCAAATGGCAACGGCAACAATAGCAATCATGACCGCCATCGGTGCGAGCGCGGCAACTACGGCTACGGCAGCGACAACAGTCGGTGCAATCGGAGCTGCACTGCCGACGCTCTCAACAGCGGCTGGCGTGCTTAGCGCAGGCGGTGCGATCTATTCCGGGTATAAGGCCAATGAGGCAGCTGGTATCGAAGCCAAGCAGTTGAAGCAGGCCGGTGATGATGCCAAGGCCGAGGGGCAGCGCAGGGCGATGGGTGCAAGGCGTCAGAAAAACCTTGTTGCGTCTCGGGCGCGGGCGGTAGCTGCGGCCAGCGGTGCAGGTCCGACAGGCGGCAGCGTCGATGCGATCATGGAAGGCATTGAACAACAGGGCGAATACAATGCCACGGTTGCCTTTTTCGAGGGCACCTCACAGCGCAACAAGGCATATGCCAGTGCGGCGTCTCGCAAGGCTTCGGGCAAGACCGCTCTGGTTAGCGGTGTCATTCGTGGCGGGACAAACTTTTACGATAAATACGCAAGAGGTTATTAGCCATGGCCCGCATGCCGACGAGAGACAGCCTGCCACAGGCCACACCGACGTCTGACAAGACGATTGTTCGCGCGCCTACCAATCAGATCGGTGAGGCCGTGTCTTCTCTCGGCATCAACCTTGCTCGTCACGCGAAGGCCGACAAGGAAAAGCAGGGCTCGCTTGAGCTGGCCCGGGCACGGTCGTTCTGGCAGACAAACCTGCTGACCGGAAGGAAGGCGTACAACCTCAAGGACAAGCCTGACTACAAGACATGGGGTCGGGACGCTGACAGTGGCGCACGCGACTGGCAGAAGAAGGCCATGGAGCATATTACTGATCCTGATGTGCGCGAGCGTTTCAAACTGGAGACAGATGACGACAAGGCGCGCTTCAACATCAGTGTGGGCAATGAGGCTCAAGGGCACTCCAACACGGACCAGCTCACCACGGCACAGGCCGCCATTAACCAGATGGCTGCGAACGCTGCTGATCCCGACATTACTGAAGACGAACGTGCCGATCTGCGGCAGGATATATGGGAGACCTACAAGGGACTGGTGAACTCAGGAATCAAGACCAAGGAGCAGGCCGCAGTTGAGGTTATGCTGCTCAAAAAGCGGATTTCCAAACTGCGCGTGATGCAGGACATTCAGGACGATCCTGTGATGGCCAGCAACGGTATCGGCGGCGGCAAGGTCACAGATGCTTTCAAGAAGAAAGTTCGCCGTCGTGAAAGTGGCAATCGAGATGATGCTAAGAACCCAAACTCATCTGCAACTGGGCGATACCAGTTCACAGAGGGTACATGGCTTGGTTTGATGAAGAACCACCCCGGACTTGGGCTGACGGCAAACGGTCGTGGAGACGCCGAGCAGCAAGAGCGGGCGATGGACAAGTTGATCGACATTAACTCCGCTGTGTTGAAGCAGAATGGCATTCCTGTTTCTGAAGCAAATCTGTACGTACTTCATTTCATGGGCGAAGGCGCTGGCCCTGATCTGTTGGGCTCTGACCCAAGCGAAGATGCTGCGGCGCTATTTCCAAAAGAGGCGGCAGCCAACAAGACTATTTTCTTCAACAAGGACGGTACCGGCAAGCCTGTCGGCAAGGTACTCCAGGACCTGACGCGAAAGTTCTCCCAGCAAGGTGGCCCGGCACCCATCTACTACAACGACCTGAACGCAGAAGACCGTGTCCAGCTTGGCGCTGCCGCTGATCTTGCGGCGGAGAAACATCTGGCCGAGATCGACAAAGAAGCCCGGATAGACGAAGCTCGGGGCATGGTTGACTATGCCGTCAGCCAGTTCGCGGATCGTGATGAGGCCGCCCGGTATATCAAGAACAATGCCAGTGACCCGGCTGTGCGTGAGGACGCCCTGTCAGCCCTTGACGCTGAGTATCGTCGTCAGGATCAGGCCGAGCAGAAATCCCGCGTTGAGCAGTACGACACAACCTTCACCAAAGTGCAGGAGCTGATTGAGGCCGGTGATCTGGACGGTGCCCGCAAGTCGGTGCCAGCGGACATGCCCGGCGAAGAACGCAGGAAGCTGCTGCAGCTGATTGACAAGGGTCCGGCTACCACTGACAAGTCAGAGGTCTACAGCGAGCTGCAGGCCATGCGTATGACTGATCCGGCAGCGTTCGCAGAGTTGGACCTGCGCAAGTATCAGACCGACCTGACTGCCGGGACCATCGACAGCCTTCACGCGGCCCAGTCGAACCTGAAGGACGACAAGACGAACTACACCACACTGCAGACAGCCGACACGATGCTGAAGGACGAGATGCTTGCCATGGGCATTGTGGTGGGTGCGAAGGCCAAGCCTGCCGACATCAGGTATGCCCAGCGCATCAGGGCCATGGCTGCTCCCGAGATAGAGCGCCGCGAGCTGGCCAAGGGGAAGCCACTCAACACGCGCGAGCTGCAGGAGGTGATTGACGATACCTTCGTTTCATTCCGCACTGAACGGAGCGGCTATCTCTACAGTAGCGAAGAGACCGTGACGGCTGTCGATGTGATGAAGGACTACACTGAGATCGAAGACGATGACGATATGGTGCCGGGTGATCTGATGGACAAGGCTCTGAAACAGTTCAAGGGTGTGAACCCGAACATGACACCGACGCCTGAAATGCTGTATGAGTGGCTGCAGCGTTACAAGAACAGGAAGCAGACACAATGAGCGACGTCAACTTTGCCGAAGGTATTGCGCCAGAGACAGAGGCCGCGCCCGAAGACAATTTCGCCCAGCAGATTTTCGAAGAGCAGGAG
>Ga0222676_1000707_pt1 | contig 9854 bp, 18 predicted proteins | sample AntAcemetagen870_FD_179815 | JGI IMG/M metagenome (GOLD analysis project Ga0222676, IMG submission 179815) | Saline water microbial communities from Ace Lake, Antarctica - #870 | ecosystem: Environmental > Aquatic > Non-marine Saline and Alkaline > Saline | place: Antarctica: Ace Lake | collected...
TAATAGGCGTGGGCACTTGACTGGGAATGACCAGATGCAGTCACTGTCTGTTACTTGTATACGTATCTCTGTGACTAGTTTCCAGTCTTGTTTGTTCATATACTTTACTTATATACTAATACACCCACTATACGTGATAGTGGGTTGTAGTACAAGTGAGTTATGCACAGGTGTTTATGTCAGTTTTAGAACAATGTTTGCTAGGTGGTCTGTAAGCTGTTCGCGCTCATCTTCTAGTTCTCCGTTGCCTACAAACCGTGAGCCTGCTTTTGCGTATAGTTTATCTGTAACAACATGGAACATTTCGTGCATTAAGATTTCTCTAGTTTCTGCTTTTTTTCCGTTAACCCAATCTGTAAAAATAGCTTCACTGTATTGAATTTCAATGTCTTTATAGGGGTATCTAAACATACACAAACTTGCATCTGTATTAGATGGTTTTGTAGGCGATAGCCTGTAGTCATTTAGTAATAACGTGTTTTGTATTTTAGCTAATTCTTTGTTAGCCCATACCTCAAACTCTTTTCTTGTCTTTTTCATATTACTCTGCCTCTCTTACTAAGAATTGTATAAATGCGTGGACTGAATCTTCGTCTACTTCTGCGTGTTCTAAGAACCTAGGGAGTGCGCTCATTAGGTGTTCTTCTAGTTCTCTGTCGTTAGTAATTTCCATTGGCTAGATTATATCACAAGATATTTCTCTATCTGGTCTCTTGTCCACAATTCTTTGCAGTGGGTGCAGAATGGCTTGGGGTCGGTGTACTCGAATGTAGGGCCAAGGGAGTAGAGATACAAGGCGTATTTCTTGTCTTTAATGAAGAACTCACGGCCGTCTCTGATAACTGTGCGTCCTATTCGGTCTAAAAAATACTTTTGTGGCATAGACCTATAATTTTACCATTTTTAGGATGTGGCTTATTATCTATGTAGAATGAAAAAAGAGAGCAGTTAATGCTCTCTTACTTTTCACCAATACGCTTTTTAACTATTCCAAGTAACAGCTTTTACCCCCCACATTTGGGCAGTTTGTGCTTCTGTGATTGACACTGATAGCATTCGTAGACGCTCTCCGTTTTGTCCATCATCTTCTTGCTTTTTAATTTCTTCTCGTTCGTTGTTAAGGATGTCAAGAATGTCTGCAAAGGCACGTTTAATCATATTTACCTTTTCGTGTCCTCCTGGGTTAAAACTTACACCTGCTGCTTTTTCTCCAAATGTTGGTTCGTTACTCATATGTAAAATAAATTATTTTTATAAGTAAATACTACCACACTATTCTTAATTAAAAATGGGTTATCCACAATAGAAAAACCACCCCCTTAGGGATGGCTGAGTTGTTAGAAGATGTGAGCTAGGCTTGCTACACGTCCTCCTGTTGGGTGGTGGATGAAGCCCTCGATAGCTTGAGGTGCGCCAGTGTATCCATTGCGGTGATGCCACCCGTCACAAGCACTTGGTGAGCGTAGAACTTCTAGATTTATACTAGGGAAGTCTTTGCCTGCCATGAACGTGTGCTTTTGTTTGTGGTGTAGGTGGTGAACATACGCATACCGATGTCGAGTGTCCGCCCACATCTGGGGGTTTTCACTTGCCATAAGTAGAGGCATGTCTCCGAACTTAGCTCCGTCGCCATGTGTTGTAACAATCATGTTCTGCCCGTACTGGTAGTACTTGCGGTGAATGATGTCACAGTCAAAGCTGACGTTCTTGCTTTTGTGAAACCAGCTCGCTACTGAGTCCGCAAGCATGAAGCCTGACATATAGTCGTGGTTTGATGGGTTGAACACAACGTCTACATCTGCATATTGCATTAGTCGTTCAATAAGCATGACGTATAGTTTTCGTCCTGCGATAAAGTTTTCATGCCACATGCCGTCGGTGTCTTGGGGTGTTCCTGCTGTTGTCTTTCGTTGTGGTGTGTCGGTGTGCATGATGTCGTTTCCGATAACAAGCACAATCTTATTTATTGGGAAGCCTGACGCCTTAGCTAGGATGCCGTCAACACCCTCGATTACCATTTGAGTAGCAATCTCCATGTTGTATTCAAATCCTGTCTCACTCTTTACTGCGAGCTTGCCAATGTGTACGTCGGCTGGGTCGATAACAAGTAGGTGGCCGTCGGTTAGTTTCTTGCGTTCAATCTTTGGGTACTTTGGTGCGTACTTTTGCATTTCTGCCAGGTGTTCTTCACGTATAGCTTCGTAAGTTGGGCGGTTCTGTGCTAAGACCATCATTGAAATACGCTTGGACTTATGCCAAAAGTATTTTACGTTAGTTATGTCTATGCCTTGCTCTGCACATTCTTCAAAGAGTGCATCTTGGTCAAGTTGGTTTGGTTCAGCTAGTTCATTTAAACCCTCTGAAAAGTTTTTACCTTTTTGCCCACAACTTTCTTTAATAAACAAGTCACTTAACGCATGTGCATTTTTGATGCTGTAGATACTTGCCCTACTTTTATTAAAATGTTCTGCTACTTCCGCTACTGAAAATTGGTTAGGATTCTCTTTAACGTAAGCTATAATCTTTAGCGTTTCTTTTGAATGTTTATTTGACATCGTGCAGGCAGTCGTCCAACGAGAACGATTGGCGTATCACTGGGAGGAATGGAGGTATATATTATAGAGATTTCAGTGGTGATACTGGAGTACCCTCAAGGGTCTGCCTGTGTAAAGGGGGTCGATTTCCTTTACACTTGCATTGTAGCATGGTATGTTTGTGGATTTTTTAGTTATCCCCAAGCCTTGCCCGAGCAATCTCTATGTACTCAGCTTCCCTCTCGATGCCAATGAAGTCACACCCTGTGTTCTTACATGCGAGGCCAGTTGTTCCACTTCCCATGAATGGGTCCAAGACTACACCTCCTGTCGGTGTCTTAGTTAGGGTGCATAGGTACTCCATTAGCTTTAGGGGTTTGACTGTTGGGTGGTTGTTAGATGACACTGACTTGTTGCGCTGGTACGCATTTTCGATCTCTTTGTCCCTACCGTCATGGCTGTACTGCTTCTCCTCCAACCCCTCACACCCTGCGTTCCTCTCTGCCTTACTTGCTTTTGCACAGTAAAAATATCTACGCCATTCTTCTCCCTCTACGTTATCTTCATCTAGGATTATGTTTGCTGGGAAGCGGCCAGTGGGTACTGTGGATTTTTTAGTAGCAGACATACTCCACTGAGTTCTATCTTTACTCCCATTACCACCATTTGCACCCCCCCCCTCTGTCCCAATCCTCCCCCCATCTATATTAAGCCCACTCACTCCATGCTTTAGAGCGTTGGCTGCGTATGTACCCTCATTAGGTTTTACTGCTACTAGGATAGGTTCGTAGTTAGGTGTTGGTTGCTTTTCTAGCTCGGTGATAACATTCTTGAGTGCAGTATTTGTTTTGTTTAGGGTTCGGAGTAGTAAACCGTTCTCGACAGCTCCCACAAACGTACCACTTTCGTTTAGACTTGATATAACAATCTCTTGAGCAATACGCTTCAGGGTGTCGCTCATGTTCTCTTTTTCTTCTTTCAAACTCTCCTGCACAATTTTTACACTCAACGGTAAGCCAAGTGCTTTTAACTTTTCCTGAATGTCCGATACTTGCATGTTCTCGAATATCAAGGAGTTCAAGGTTCTCAATTCTGTTATCAGACCTGTCTCTGTTAATGTGATGAACTTGCTCTCTGGTTTCAAGTTTGCGTTTAAGATGTCGCTCCATAAAGAGGCGGTGTTCAAGACAGTTGATACCATCTCCTGTGAGCTGTACATATCCATCTTTTCTAATTGTGCGAGTGATTGCCATAGTAATAATTCTATAAAGTTATTTAACTCTACTATTATAGCATCATAATTGTTTATATCCAAAGGTTTGCGAGCCCAGATTACTGGCTCATAGGCTGGCTTTAGACCGTGTGACTTCCAGCCGTTCCATAGTTTAGCTTCTGGGGTTGCTGGTTCTGTGATGTCCTTAAACTCATCTTTTGCTAAATTAGGGCGTAGGTTTTCACCAGCCACGGTACAAGCCCCATGCTTTGCCGTCCCTTGTGGTTTCCATTTGCCGACAACTTTCCTCTCAACGCCCTTATCTAACTGCTTACTAATATCCGTAGCTTTAGGAAACCCACTACCATACAGCCACATAATAGTGTCCTTAATATCAAACCCTGCGTCTTCTACATTTACTGCCATACGGTGTTGTGTTCTACTTCCTGCAAAGCACAGCATAGTACCTCCTGGCTTCAGGACTCGTAGGCACTCAGTCCATAGCTCTACACTAGGTACGTCGTAGTCCCATTTCTTACCCATAAAAGATAGTCCGTAGGGAGGGTCGGTAATGATTGTGTCTATGCTGTTAGACGTTGCTTTCTTTAGTACCTCTAGTGAATCTCCGTGTATTAGTTTCATATATATTTATTTACGCCCCCCTACTAACGCTCTCTACGTAGTACTCTCTGTACATCTTTAGGTCTTGCATGGCTTCGTGTATGTTGTTGCCTGCTAGGATATTAAAGTTGTCTTGTAGTTGCTCTCGGTATTTCTTTTCTGCAATAAGTTCGTCAGTAAGTCTGTCTACTATGCCCGCAGTCTTTTCCTTGTAGGTCATTAAAGTTTTGTTGTGCTTGGTAAGTAGCCTGTCTTTTCTTCGTAGCTCTGTGTTTCTACACGAAAGGTTTTTACTGCTTGCTCGCCATTGCTCTAGTGTTCGTGTTTTCATATGGTGTATTTCTGTATTTGTTTTAAGTACCACTGTCTGTCGTGTTTAACTATGTTGTGACGCATGGCTTTTATTTCTTCTATGTATTCGTCAGTGAAGTCACGCTTTAGGTGGTCTTCGAAGTCTAAAGGCTTACCGTTTCCAAAGATGTTGCAACCTACGCACTGGGGTCGGCAGTTATCTAAGTGCCAGCGAGTAGCTGTGTAGCCTCTTGATACAAAGTGACCGTTCTGTATCTCCTTTATTGGCTTTTGTATTCCACAGGTGTAGCAGGTGCATATTCCGTCTATTGAGTGGGTAGTTCGAATGTAAATAGAGAATACTGCGTCAAGCTGTTTTTTGAGCTGTGCGAGTGTTTTTGTCTTAGGTTTAGGCTTAGATGCTTTCTTGGGTTTACTCTTCACCTTGGGTGCATTTTTAGCCTTCAGGAGTGCTTTCTCCATCTTACGTACTTGCTTTTCTTTTACCTCTTGTGGGGTTTGTTGTCGAAAGCCTGTGTTTTTCATTCTACGTTAGTTTTATACAGGTCATGCTTTTTACAAATTTTCATTACACCTTTAAAGTTATAGTCCCATTTTCTTTCGTCCTGCCAGTCTTCTGGAAAATTTCTATATACTCGTGTAATCTCTTCGTCTAACCAATCAACAAGCGAGGACAGTGCTTCTTCGTGTGTTTCGTATTCTTCTGTTGCTAGTTCTGCAATATATCCATTGTGGTGGATTTCATATACTGCTGGTTGGCCGTATGACCACTTTTTGTTTATGTAAAAATGGCAGTCTTTATCTTTGTGGTGGTCGCAACCAACGTATTCGTACCAAAAACTTGTAAGTGCAAGCATCCTTTTTTCTAAATTCATAATATATTTAATTAGCTTCTCTATTCTCATTACTCCACCACGCTATGTCCATGCCGTAGTGTTCTGCTATGTGCTGGGCTACTCGTTCCTCTACTTGTTTTACTTCGTGGGTTTTTAGCTTGGTTGTACTCTCGTGGCCGAACATGCCTATCATGAAGTGCTTCCATACTACTTCCTTAATAAACTTCATGGTAACAGGTACTTCTGAGTCCCCAAGGTCTTGCACGATTGTCTGGCGTGTGATTCCTTGGTTAATACATTCGTCTGCCATCTCTTTGCAGTACTGGTGCATTGAGCCGTTTTGTGGGTTACTTCGTTGCGTCATAAGCCTCATCTACTTCATTACTCCACATCTCAAATTGGTCTAGCCCTTTTTGCGTGTTGTAGCGTATTCGTATTCCTAGTCCCAGTACAGTAAATACAAACTCGTAGCCGTATGTCATTTGGTCGTTCTCTAAGTATAGGGTAATGATGGTTATGTTGTACCAGTTGTATCCTCCAAGTAATTGCTTCCATTCGTTTCTTCCTTCAATAAGCCAGTGTTTTCTTTCAATCATGTTATTTATCTTTAATGTAAAACGTGTCCTCTAGCAATCCTAGTTTATCTCCTTTGCAGATATACCCAACTGCCATGTACCCTCGTAAGGCTTGCCAAAATCTTAATTCTGGCCACTTAGCTCTGTACTCTAGCCATTCTTGTTCGTTAAATGTTTTCATGGTTATTTTTTACAGTTACAATCTTCTATAAAGGTTGTGGTTATTAGTCTACCTTTCTCTACCCACGGTAAGATGTCTGAGCAGTCACCATCTCGTTGGGTCACTTTTAGTTCTTTGTTGCAGTCGGGGCAGTTTGTTTTCATATAATCTTCTCCATAATGTCCCTAATTACATTTACCGTCACTGCGTTGCCCAGTGTCTTATATCGCTGGGTGTCTGATACGCCCTCTGTCCAGCCGTCAGGGAATCCTTGGAGGCGCTCGCACTCGGTTGGGGTTAGTCTTCTGATACGGCTGTCTTCTGGTATAAACGGCTGTCTATTTCCTCCCTGCATAGTGTTAAGAGTAGGGCTTAGTCCGTCTGTTCCGTACACTCTGTCGTTTGAGTGGGTTGGTTGGTTGAGCTGTACTATTTCTTGTGCATTGAGTTTACTTTCAGTGACGTACGTTCTGTTAGCTTGCCCTCCGTAGTAACGGGTGGTAAGGGTGTTTGAATGTTGTCCCGATAACTGAGTAACCGCTTCTGGATTGTCTCCGAAAGGAAATACTTCGGGTCTACGTGTTCCTCGAGAATGTCCGATAATGAACACTCTCTCTCTGTTCTGTGGGACTCCGTGATTTTTGCTGTTAATAATTTGCCATTGGACATCGTACCGAAGCTCATCAAGCGTTTGGATGATGGTTGCAAAAGTTCTGCCGCCATCGTGGCTGAGAAGTCCTTTAACATTTTCAAAGACGAATAGTCGAGGTTGTTTTGCGCGCAGTATTCTCGCAAGCTCAAAGAACATTGTCCCTCTGGTGTCGTTAAAGCCACCTCGCTTTCCAGCGATGCTAAAAGACTGGCAAGGGAATCCGCCGACAAGTAAGTCAAAGTCGGGCAAGTCTTCGGCGATGATAGTTGTGATGTCTCCATAGTTTTTGTGGTTAGGAAAGTGCTTTTGATAAATTGATGTGGCGTACTTGTCGATTTCGGAGTAACCAACACAAGTAAACCTGTCCTGTGACTCCTGAGTGTCGGGCATAGTTTCTCGTAATACCTCACTCCTGTTCCGTATGTTGGGTCGATTATCATATGCCTGTGTTATTCCTAATTCAAATCCTCCTATGCCGCTAAATGTTGAAAAGTATTTCATATAATTGCTATTGCTTTACGTCCGCACTGTACACACTCTACTTCTACATCTCCTTGGTCATTAGTAATCTCCTTGTGGTCTGTAAAGTCGTCACAGTCCCCTAGGCAGTACCGTGGTTCTTTTGGTGGGTTAGACCCATGCAATAGCTTCACGGTTACAGTTGTGACAGGTTATTAAAAAGTCACCGTTGGTCAGGAGCTGTTTTAGGTGGGGTGTTGTCTTCCTGCACTTCCCTAAGCAATAGCGGAAGTTAGGCTTTTTCATTTTAGGTTTTGTTTCTGTCATAGCTGTATTATATCGTGCTTTGGTGTTTTTGTTTTAGGGTTGTCCACAGGTACGGTTAAAGGTTGTAATTCTGAGCATGGTATAATATGCTTGAATGTCTGATATAAATAACAAAAAGAATATTTACACAGCTAGCCAAGCTATTGGTCAGGCATTCACTTTTCCATTGGCTGGCATTGTAAGTATTCATTTAGAAACAACGTCCTCGTAATTTGCGAGTACGTTGTTTTTATTGTTAGTCAGGGGGCACTGTTTAGAAAGACAACCCCAAGCATTGTGGAAGTCGTTTGTATGGCTCTGTAATGTACCGTCACAAGTCGTAAGACAAGGAACTGATACACATAGGCGCACAACCTATAACCTGCGGGTGACCTGCACAGGAGTATCAATACAAAAGGTGTAACGCCCAATTCGAGAAGACGTTAAAAGTAGAAGAAAATGCGATGTGCCGTTAAATACTGTTTTTCTTTTTCTTTGTTATAAAGGATAAGGAAAGATTGTAACAACCCATTCTTCAAAAACATTAAAAGAATAAACTTTACCGTCATGAAGAAGTTCAAAGGTATAGAAGTAAACGGTACTAGGTACAACAATGATAGTAAGTGTCCTTCTTGTAGTAGTGAAGTAGACAACGGAGGAAGACTAGAATTAAAACAAGTCAAAAACTACTTTCTTAAATGTGGAAAGTGTAAGTATACAATTAGGAGCAAGAAAGTAAGAGACAAACAAGAAAACTGGGAGGCATCAAGGCGGAATAAATTTTTAAGAACATAACAACATATATGAAAACATACTACGACAAAGACTGTGTTTACAGCGATAGTGCAATGAGGGAAGTTATTTATGAAGTAAATGATAGTGTTACTAAAATAATTAAAGGGGTGGAGTATTACGAAAAAGATTTAATACAAGTTCTAATGAGGCGACATGCTAGAACTGTAGACGAACTAAAGAAAAGAATATAAAAACACCCTAACTTAATAGGGTGTGGATAGTGTTAATTATTTGGATGTTCATAAAAATCCTTCATTAACTCAATACATAAATACAATGTCTTATTTGCGTTGATTTCTGCTTCGGTTAGTGTATTAAGAGTGTTCCATGTGAGCCTACTCTCACATAGATATATTATTTCCTTTAGTGACTTAGTTTTTATCTTCTTTTCTTTCATAAATTATTTTGTTACAAATTCCTTATAGGATTGGTCGTATTCAACCCACTCTAGCCAGACTAAGTAAGAGCTTCTGTTCAAGTGAACATCTTTGACCAATCGAGGGAAAAGAATAAATTTCTTTTGGGGGGTAATCCATTTGTCCTTAAGGTGGTTGTAGTTTCCCCCGTCTAATATTTTTATCTTCATATTTCTAGTCTACAAGCATTACATACATTTCTTGCACAGTCTTGCTCAGTAATCTTTACGTCACAATCACTGCAATAGTCTTCTTGTACCAATTCCTTTTCCATATCTATTTCTTATTTAAGTCCTTAGTAAGTTTCTTATCTTGTTTACGCTTCCAGAACCACCATACATCTTTAGGCATACCGTCTACCTTTGTAGCCTCTATATATCTATCTCTTATCTGGTCTACTGTCCAGTCCCCAATCATCTTGTGCGCTACAAAATATGGTTTGTTAATTAGCTTCGCTGTCTCGTTTACCCAATACTCATATGTCTCTGGTGTTTTACCGACAGAAAACCTGTCCATTGATAAGGAACCGCTTGTATCGAACATAGACTTAATTTTCATACCGCAGTGCTTCTTTAAGGTCTGCAAGTGTGATGCCTATCTCTTGGAGCTTTTGGTCTATCTCGTTTCTCTTTACTGTTCCCTCTAAGGTTTCGGCTGACTCCTTAAACTTTTCTCTGTCAAACTTAAACTTCTTTATTGTACTTAAATTCTTCATTAGTACATTATCCCACACTCTAAAAACAAACTGGCTATCTTATCAACAGGTAAAAATAAGTCAATAGATACAAAAAAGTGGTCGGAATCGACCTTAGTGCATTTCTATAATTATTCATACTATAAGTACAAAGGGAGTATACAAGAAAACCCCGTGAGGGGCTATGATGTGCTTTTGGTAGGGGACTATCTATATCTGCTTATGAGGCGAGACGGCCTTTGATAGAACCCCACAGAAACACACCACTCCTTTTGTGGTAA
>Ga0222676_1000710_pt1 | contig 9831 bp, 11 predicted proteins | sample AntAcemetagen870_FD_179815 | JGI IMG/M metagenome (GOLD analysis project Ga0222676, IMG submission 179815) | Saline water microbial communities from Ace Lake, Antarctica - #870 | ecosystem: Environmental > Aquatic > Non-marine Saline and Alkaline > Saline | place: Antarctica: Ace Lake | collected...
TTAGGTCCGGATAAATTGCCGTGGTCGAACTGATTAACCATGATGCGGTTGTATCATCAAAAAAAGGTCTGAAAATATAATTATTATTTACGTCTTGATGGTCACGGACCATAGTCATAAATTTACTAGCGGTCATTGATGTGTCGTATGCATTTAAGTTTCTAGCTTCGTAATCTCTAAACAGTTGAAGCGTTGGGCGAATGTTAAATGATGTTTCATTTTTATCGGATGTAAATATATCACCGGAAACAATTCCCTTGAACTGTGAAGTTGCTTCGCTATCCCATAAAGAGTTGCCACGATCCCAAACCGTTTCTACATCATCCCAAATTGAACTCACCGGAAACTTTTCGCGGTGATAAATTCCATCCTCTAATACGTCATTATAAAATCCGGTTTTTATTCTCAACAATGTACGTTGCATCGGTAAATAACCAAACCAAAAACTAGCAGGGTCATCGGGATCATTAAATCGTCCGGCGTCATTCGCGAATGTCATTTTTAATGTACCGAATTTAAATTTATTTAATCTCACTGAATCAATTTCAGTTTTTAACGTTCCCCATTTTTTAACATCGTTTGAAATGTCTTGCCATTCGGATTCGAATAAACCCGTAATTGCATCGCGGCGTTTAACTTCTACCGTCCTGTATATTTTTGATTTATTCTTTTTTATTTCATTAATTGTACTCAAGTTGCTATCTCCTGAGCTTTAATTTTACCGGTAAATCCTGCACCGATTGCATTGTCAGAAAATTTAAATATATCAAATTTACCAGGCCAAACCGCTTCAAATATAAACTCATCAGTCCAACCGGTCATGGTTCCGAATGCATCAAAAACAAAATGATCCGATAGATCAAAAACTGTTTTTAATTTATCCCTAAATGATTTATCAATGTACTTAAACTTTATTTCTGCCATTCTTTTCGTTGCAACTGTTTGTAATCTAATACCGCCATCAGACATTTTATGCACAACTTGTTTTGGATTTTCTGATGGCTTGTAATTTTTGGCGCTCGGGATTCTTCCATCAACCGCAAAATTAACTAATGGATTTGAAATCATCAACCACCCGATTGCTTTTTCCGCATCCGCGCTTTGCGTTGCCTTCATGTCTATAGTTACCGAGGTGCAATCTACAGGCGTAAATCGCATGTACATAGACGTTTCAGAATTGGATGTGAATAAACTGGTTGAAGTTGATCCGGTGCTAGTAATGTCGAACGCATTTGCCGTTACACCATTATAAAATATATCGAATGATTTTAAATTAGTTTGGATTAATGCCAGCCGACTTACTGTTAAAGTTTCATCAAATGAAATTGTTATGCTTGACGTTGTTAAATCATTATTAAAACCGTCACTTGTGTACTGCCTAAATTTATCTCTGTTAAATAAAAATTCTTGAGTTAATGATCCGGAATCAATTGTTAGTTGCGTAGTGGTATTTAAAAAGTTTGCGCTTAAAATATCCATTAAATTAAATCCTCATCGAATGCATTCGATTCGTTGTTGCGGCGTAATTCGGTTAGCTGTTCGTCAACTGCTAATGCGAACTCGCGCGCGCTTGCTGGATCGCCCAACAAGCCACCGTTAACAATAATTGTAATTCCGCCGCCGCCGATTCCGCCACCGGAATCCGGATCGAAATCATCCGGTAAAGGAATGACCGCCTCATCGCGACCGGCCTCCCCAATTATCGCCGGTGTGCCGCCCCTCGATGATTGAACAATACCACCGTCCGCCATGGGAATCCCTGCAACTTGTGCCGCTTGAGCTGCGAACGCCGCACCGACCGCGGCCGCCGCCGCAAAGTTAAATGGTGGCGGAAATGCCGCTAATGCTTTCGATACACCTTCCGGCGCCGCGATTGCAATTTGAGTTAATGCGGCCGCTTTACCGATTGTTGCCAACGTTCGATTCCCACTACTTTGCAACGTTGCAATTGTCGCAAACGTTGAAGCTTGCGCGGATGCCTTGGCTTTATCTAATGCTGCTTGCAATTTTGCGCGAGTCATTCCCGCCTTAATTTCTATTCCTAAAAGCGCGGCCTGGTATTTTTGTTCTTCAGTTATTTTTGTTGCGTCTTCTTTTTTCTTAATTTGCGCATTTCTTAGTATAGATGTTTTAACATTTAATGCCGCTTGCGCCGCTCTATTGGCTTCGTGTTCATCTTGTTGCGCATCGATTGCATTTATTTCTTCGTATAAAGTTGCTTTTGCATCGGTCATTACTCTGCCGACCTCTGCAACTCCAAGGGCAGCAACTTCTTTTGCCTTTGTAAATTCACCCTGCATTAGTAAACTAACTGTTTCAATCGAAGCGGCAAGTCCAACACCTATCGCCCCGCCGAGTGCAATAACTTGTGCCTTTACCCCTGCGAATGTTTTTGAAATAAAACTTGCAATCGCAGTTAAACTTGCTAATGCAGCCTTGTTAGATTGTATATCATCCGCAAAATTTCTAATTGCTTTTGCGGCCAAGGTTATCATCGGCGCGAACGCCTGGCCGACAACTTCCATAACATCGCCTAATGAATTAGACATTTGATCCAATGCACCGACGCCCATTGCCGCGGCTTCTGCTTGACCACCGAATCGACTATTCATTGCCTCAGTTACCGCCGCCAACTTTTCAGATTTTGTCATTGATGTGTCAACCGCGATTCCATAACGACTTAATGCGTTTGTTGAACTCCCGATTGATTTACCAACTAAATCTGCCGCAGTTTTTAAATCTACCTTCATTCCTGAAGCAAAATCTAATGTGGCTTTAAGTAAATCTTCTGTTACTTCCGTTTGCCCTAAGTATGCAGTCAACTGGCCTTGCGCTGAAATTATTGCCTCATCTCCAAAGGTAGTAACTTTTTGTAAAGCAGTGGCGGTTTCCTGGTATTGTTTAGATAGTTTTTCTGTAAAAATCCCCTGTTGAGCTAAGGAGGTATTCAGGGAATTGATGGCCTGCTCTTGAACTTTGTACGCCGCGATTGATTTACCAACAAACGCCGCAACCGCAACACCTGCAATTGCGGCCGCCGCGCCGATTGCTTTAATGCCGCCGCGTACTTTATCTAATGCCTTTGCACCGGTTTGTTTTACTTTTAAAATTAACTCTGCGGTTTTTTTAGCCATTAGCGTTTGCCCTTTATTTGTTTTTCAGACATTTTAATTTCATTTAAAATAGCTTCGTTTGCTATTAATAAATTAAATTGATAATCGGCCGCACCTAATTCAACAATGGTACTCGGTAAAACTCCGTACCGTTTTGCAATGGCATCAACTTCAATTATTCCATCCCTGGTAAATTTCGTTGTTTTACTTTTTTTTTTCCATAAGTAAAATCAATTATTTCTTCGTACAATCTATCTGCTAATTCCCAATTTTTAAAAAGCTCATCAACATGCGTTCCGCTATCCTCTTTTTTTCTGGTAATAAATGGAACAACAATCCCCGCGCAAAGTACATCCCTGTAATGTATTTTCATTTTCTTTTCTAGATTTCTATTCTTTGCATCCGTTTCATTTTCCGCAACTTTATAAACATCATATTCCGCTTTTAAAGAATTAGATCCAGACATGTGATCGAATACATCAATTTTTTTAAGAGTGAAATCAATTCCCATGATTTTAACGCTCCGTAAATCATACAGAGCGTTTTCTAATTTGTTTGTTTTAAAAGGCCACATGTTAAGCATAACTCGAAACCAAGTTTGTTAATAATGCTTGAACAGCGTATCCAGATGCACTAGATGCATCACGTAAAACACTACAAGAAACTTCCGCGGTTAATATCTCATCGGGACCACCAACGGACGGGTCGCCTGGCTCATTAATATAAATTTCTGGGAAATCAAATCGGACGCCCTCCCTAATAACCGATCCGGTCATTGTATCGCCCTGAAATTCTAATTGCGCGCTAAATTTACTTTCCGCAATCATTGCATTGTATGCCGTTAATGTATCGAACCGCATTGTAAAATTTAATGTAAATCCGGCCATTCCCATAGGTAAAACGTCCAATGTATCGCTTCCTATTCTGCGTGATTCCGAATCGCCTTTTAAATTATTAGCAATTCCGAACTCAACATTTTGCACATGCCAAAAACTGGTTGAGGTTAATGATGCAAACGTTGATTCTAAACTTAAACGACCGCTAACAAAACTTAAACAATCTGTTTGGCGTCCAACCAGTGCGGATGCAATGTCATTGCTCGTTACCGATGAATCTTTAATTAATACGGCCGTTGAACATTTTAATGGCTCATCTAATTCCGAACTAAATGAAATTTCATTTACGCGCGCGCCGGAATATTCAAATATTTGTCCGCCGCTTGAGTCACCTTTTCGCATGTTAATACATAACGATGTATAACTTAAATCTGCAACGTTTCCGATTTGGAATGTATGTTCAAACCCTAACCCACTGGCTGTTTCGCCAGTTGCCGTTTCCGTAGTGATAGCCCCACCGAATGCATTTTCTAATATGTATCCGAACGCGGTATTTTTCGGATCAACATAAAACTCCATGGAACCTTCTATCACTCGGCCCAATGAAATCCTTTTGGAAAGTGTTCGCGATGTTTCAACCTGCTCTAATATTTTTGTTTCTTTAGCTGTTTTTAATTCGGCAGAAATAAAACTTAAACCGGCAGTTGCCGTTGTGTATGTTCCGTATGCCGAATCGACTTCCCTGCCGATACCAATATATGATAACGAACTTATTAAACTTCCCTGCCCTACTGCCATTTTAAAACTCCCTTTAAATTAAATTGAACCTAAATAACTATAATGATGTTCCATTGCAACTTTACTTAATACGTGGTCTATTTGCGCGATTTCTTGCGCAACTTTATATCGTCTATCTAACGCACTCTTTACCAAAGTCCTGTTAGATGTTTTGTATTTGTAATTCATTTGCTCTTTCAGCTTTCCCATACCACCGACTAAAGCCACTGTATGTTTTGTGCATTGTACTACTGGAAGCTTAAAGGTTGAGACGTATTTAATTAACCATTGAGCTGAGAACATTAAATTCCCAGAAGTATAACAATGAGCTCCGGCAGCATCTAATAAATAATGGTGCCTCATGTAATTGTCTTTACCGTTGCCAGTTTTGTTAAAGGCATAATACTTATTCGGTCTCCAACAATAATCGAAACCGATTAATAAAAGCTTATCATAGCCAAAGAAATTATTACGGCCCTTATTATTACTCTGAGTTAACATTACTACCATAGCGTTCGAGACATTAGTCCCTGCTGGTATAAAGTTATTGCAACCAGAGATTGCACTGAACTCTTTTTCATAGTGCATTACATCTTCGTTTACAAAAAAGTATTGAGCCTTCCAGTTGCCCTTTGCAGTCCACTCGGGATTGCCGCAAACGTTCATCAATAAGATGGTATCTTTTAATTGATCTTTCCAGGGTTCTAAGTATTTTTCATAGTCAACATTTGCATCGCAAACCATACAATATTTAGGAATGATTCCATTATCTAGTAAATTTCCTAGAGTTTTGTCGCAAGCTAATATATCTACATTATCTTGCTGCTCTTTTATCGTTTCGATGTTCTCTTCAAATGAATATCCATTCGCAACGACCAGACAAGCCTTACCTATTCCGGTATTTTCTAAATCTACTAATGGTAGCTGTTTATATTTAGAGTGTTCCTTGGCGTGAGCTCGCCATTGTACGCACCATTGTTTATAAGCATTCTTAGACTGTTCTGTTACCTGTTTTTCGTTTGGCACTTATTTAAACTCCTTAATAAAAGACCGTGGCCTTTATAGTTAACTCACCAATTCTCATATAAGCATCTTCGCCGATACTCGAGGAATGATAAGCAACGTCTGTGGCAATTTGCCATTTAACGCTGTCGTTTAAATTATGGTCATTTCTTAAAAGAGATTCAACATTTTCCATTAACTCTTCTAAATCTTCATCCGCTGCATCATTAAATATATCGGTCGAGTAATCAGTATTAAAAACAATTCCCAATATTTTAAAATCAACCTCGGCCTTTCTTTTACCTATGGCCTGGTTAACTGCTATGTCACTAGACTCAATATTCTTCCTATCAGTATAAATAGAAATACAAGGAAAAAGACTTGGCTGTGGTGGTATCTTTTCAGGATTTAATCTAATTACTTGCTGGACTCTTCTTGACATTCCACTTGACAAATCTATTAAACTTGAAGTCGTAGTATTGTTGTCATCCAGTAGGGTTTTTATTTCTGATTTAATTTGTGGTAAGTCTAGCTTAGGAGATGCCATTTATTTCTCCTTCAATGCAAACTGTAAAGTCGCCTTAGCCATAGTTTCCAATGCGCCTCCAGACAACCACATGAATTCTCTTTGTGGTAATCTTCCACCACCAACATCGTGTGCGGCAGCGTATGGGAAACCGTTTTTTGTTTTCGCTTTATTAACTAAAATTGGGATCTCGCTCGGACGCCCCTTTATACCTATCGCTGGTATAACACTATTTCTTAATTTACCTGTTCGAGCTAACATATCACCGCTCAAACCGGCTCTTTTTAAGAAATCAGAATATGAAACAGACCATGATTGCCAACGTCCCGAGGAACCTTTTTCATCTGTGAAATGTTTAGCAACATCTTTTTGAGCAATAGGTGCAACGAATTTAACGTACTCACCTACTCCGTTATCGACTTTTTTAATACGATCTTTTATGGATCTTAATAAAGCTTGTATCGACCTATCATTTAATGTTGCTTCAACGGCCATTAATTAATCCCTACCTGTTTTAATATCATTTAACTTATTTGAATCTATAGACCAATTCAGAGGGCTATCTTCGTCGAATGTAGAATGATAATCTTCACTATTAGATAGTACTTGTTGAGGGTTATCGAGCTCGCTTATTACTTGTCCACCAGCGTCTATTAAATCAACTGTATTATCGGCCAAGCCCTTTAAGCAATCCTTAACATCTTTAATTAATTCTTTGCCTCTGGTAATAGACTCTTTACTACCCCTAGATATACGCAACCACATGTAGCCTTCAGCTAATCTATCGCACCATGAGATTAATAATGGTGGGTTAGTCGCATAAGCAGTTGTCGTAACGTAAGCGCCTATGTCGTAACGCTTAGACACCCATTTATTTATTTCGTTTTGTGACTCTACGATCATATTAGAACCTAACGCAATGGTGGCGGCGTCAAATGTAACCCCCACCATATTAACGTCCAACGTTGTTGTAGTTGAATAGTAATTAGCCATTCCTTTCCTTTAATAAACCTTCGCTCTTAATTCTTTTTAATAAGAGTTCTGATTTACTAGCTCGGCCCGCGTATGTTCTATAAGTAGCGCCGTTATTCTTTTTGCGAACTAAAATGATTTTATTATCTTGCTCGCCCTTAGCTGTTAAGAAAGGTTGTAAGTAATAATACTTTTCGCCAACGTACTCGAGCGCATTTCTAACTTTTACTAATTCTTTGTGCTGTCTTGATTTGGCTTGTACCGAAGTTTCTTCAACAGCTAATGTGTCTACAACATTTTCTACTGGTAATTCTTCAGCAACTTCCTTAGGTGGTCTACCTCTACGGCGTTTAACCTCTTCCATCGCTAACCTCCACGGTTAATTGAAAGCCCCACATAAGTGCAGGGCCCATATTCTTACTAAATAATATTTTTAATTAAGTATCCAGACAAACTAGAAACAATCTTAGCTTGATACTGCATATTAACTTCTATCGCATCACTTTCGCGCGACTCTTCTCTCCATCTCTTAACTAAAGGCATATTCTTTCTGAAAATAAATCCAGCGCCTTGAGATTTCAATGACGGTCTGGCTCTATGTCCACACCAAAAATTTCCGCCCATGATATAACTAACAGCAACAGTTGCACCTTCAGCTCCAGTATCTCTACCGGCTCTAGAAATCATAAGATCATCTAAACCGAAAAGGGAAGCTAACATTTTTTCAGTAACTTCTGCGCTCGTATGTTTAACACGATCCAGAATAGACTGGTGATTTTTTGTAACTTCTAAAGCGTTATGAGGCATAAGCCCAACGTTTGCTTTTTGTCCACTGTTAAGTAGAACCTGCGAAGTTGCAGTATCAACAGGAAGGATTGGGTTTGAAGTAATAGTATTAACTTCCCAACCAAGAGCCGCTGTAAGTGAAGTGTTTTGACTCCAGCTAGTTTCTGTGAATAAAGATAAAGTCGAAACTTCTAAACGTCTAAGGATAGAATCAGTCAACTCTTCTACAGTATCGGCGTTAAGATCACCAACATCATAATTGTCTTTAAGGTCATCAGCAATAAAATCTTTCAATCCATGCTTTTCAAGAACATACGAACCAGTCGACACATTAAAGTCATGTAACTTAGACTCTGCACCTATGGCGCGATTAGTTTCAGGTACACGAAAGTTTCTTTCATATATTCTGTAAACATCACTGTTCTTTTTAACTGGAACCATCGGGAAAATCTTATCGGCAATAAAATCGGCGTTGCGATATTTTGCTGACAAGTTTCCCAATAACTTATCTACTCTAACTGAATTAATATTTGGCATTTCTAAATTCTCCTAAATGAATGTTAAATTTGTACAACTAAATTATAAACCTAATCCTTATGGAATAGTTCTATTACCTGGTTGAATTAATACTTGTGCAACTGTCCCTGTAACGTTAACTTTAGCGTCTAATAGTATTCCTATATAAGACGATGCTTCAGTATCAAGAACGTATGGAATTCCACGACCGGCACTATCAGCGCCAACTAAAGAACCACTAACGCAAGTATCGTTAAATAAAACTTTCGCAATACCGTTAAGCTGAACTGGAATAGCTCCAGTTGCATCTATAACATTACCAATAGTTACACCAATGGCGGCTTCTTGAACACCTGCTGGATATTTTACAGCATGGGCAGTTGCAGTTAAATTACAAACAATTCGTTGACTAGCCAAAGCAGTAGCAACTTTAAATGATTTTACTAAATCTGAACTCATTTTTTAATCCTCCGTTTATTAATTAATTAAATCTATTCTTCTTCGCTTTCGTTTTCTTCGTTTTGCATTTCACTATGAACTGCGCGGTATGCTGTAGAGTAATCACATTTTTGTGCTACTGCATACGCTTCGATTTTCTTTTCGATAGCATCTTCAGAATTATTTTTCTTTTCGCCATCCAAAGAACCTTCATCAAAGTTAACTTCTTGAGCTGTTTTAAATAGTTTAAGGGCTTCTTTAAGAATTACTTCTTTTGAAGTTTCCTTGTCGTCAATCGAATATACTTTCTTATCTGATAGTAATTCGTTTATGTATTTCTCCATTGAAGGCGTACAAAGCTTTTCTGCTTTTAGTTCTCCAATGTATTGCTCTTTTTTTGCTTGCTTTGCAACCGCATCAGCTTCAGCAAGTTTTACTTCCTGGTCTGCCTTGAACTTTTTAAGTTCAGCAATCTCAGTATCTTTTGCTTCTTGATCTGCTGTGAATTTAGCAACTTGCTCTTGTAGTTGGTCGGCTTTTTCAGCTTTCTTTCTTAGAGCCTCTTGCTTTAGAATTTCTTCTTTATTTTCTGGCATCTTTTTATCTCCCTGATTATATATTTTACTTTCAAAATCGGTGTTATATATTTTTAATGAATTGTAATCGTTGGTTTTGTAATTTGCTAGAATATCTGACAGATTTGAAACAGCGGGGTTATCTGAACCGAGTAACGAAACCGCTGCCAATGCCTTTTTATAAAGGTTATCGCCTAACCTTATATTCCAAAATATTTCACTTGATACTTTACGGTATGCTTTATTTTCAATTAATTCAAATATTTTTTTAGGTATATCAATAAAATCCG
>Ga0222676_1000712_pt1 | contig 9830 bp, 9 predicted proteins | sample AntAcemetagen870_FD_179815 | JGI IMG/M metagenome (GOLD analysis project Ga0222676, IMG submission 179815) | Saline water microbial communities from Ace Lake, Antarctica - #870 | ecosystem: Environmental > Aquatic > Non-marine Saline and Alkaline > Saline | place: Antarctica: Ace Lake | collected...
TGACTTCGAAGAAAAGTTCATTCGTGCAGACATCATCAACTGGCAGAAACTTCTTGACGCGGGTTCATATGGAGCTGCCCGAGAAAAAGGAATCCTCAAGACTGAAGGGAAGGAATATGTGGTACAAGATGGAGATGTTATTGAGTTTAAGGTGTAGAAAAGAAGAAGATTATAAACTCCCGTCATTTCCTAGTGGGAGAGATGGTTGTTGTTGAGCTCGTTGGTGAAGTTCTTCATATCAGAATGTGCGATTCCGAGGTGTCAGATATTACGCTCCATGTATGCTTCCCTCGCGAATTTCTGGTAAAGCAGATGGTAGTGTTCAGGAGCTTTTCGAAGATGTTGGAGAGAATATTGCTCATGTACTCGGCAATGGAATTATCGAGGCGGGTAATCGTGTATCTGTACTAAAATGAGCCTACTAATATTCTCACAATAATTTTAAAGCTTCTTGAGAAATCCAGAAGATCCTTCTCTTCCAAAATTAGATTCTCAGTGTTAGAATAATAAGACTATGCTATTTCTTTATTTCAAGAAGATAAAAACAAGCAAAGCCTTTACCCTTGTTGAGCTTCTCGTTGTAATTTCAATTATTTCACTTCTCTCGAGTATTGTCTTAGCGGCTCTTACTGAAGTGAGGAGTCAAGCTCGTTACTCAAGAGCTGAATCTGAGATAAAGCTTATTTCTCATGCTATGCAGTATGCAAGGCAAGAAACCGGAGGTACTATTAGAGAAAGTCCCTTATCTCTTGACTATGTAATGGGTTCTTGCCAAGGTAGAGATCTAAGAAATATTCCTGATACTGATCCTTGTTACACAAGCTGGGTTTCAGCACTTGAAAAAGTAAAAACATATAGTTCTGGCGTCTACGATACAATAATTCAACTCGATAGAGATCCTTGGGGGAGTCCTTACCTTTTTGACGGGAACGAATGTTACAGACTTGATCTACTTGAGTCTGCTGGTCCAAATGGAATAAGGAGAGGTTCTGGATCTATTATCCAGAAATCCCTGCTAGCGGGTTTTGTCCGTAGCTCTAAGAATTTTTCTACAGACAGATTCTTCTTCCCTCCTTGAACCCTCAATGCTACACTACACTCTACTATGCATGGATATAATCACAAAGACATCGAAAAGAAGTGGCAAGACAAATGGTCTGCTGATAAGCTCTACGAAACTCCCGATCACGTCGAAGGAAAAGAGAATGAGTTCGTGCTTGTAGAGTTCCCTTATCCGTCGGGGGATCTCCATGTTGGGCATTGGTATGCTTTTGCGGTGAGTGATATGTATGCGCGCTTCAAGCAAGCTGAAGGGAAGAACGTAATGTTCCCCATTGGATTTGACGCTTTTGGACTTCCTGCTGAGAACGCAGCTATCAAGCATGGTGTTAATCCCAAGGTTTGGACTGAGAAGAATATGGAAACGATGCATGAACAGTTTTTGCTGATGGGGGCCATGTTCGATCCTTCTCGTAAGATTGCAACGTGCGACCCTGAATATTATAAATGGACACAATACATTTTTACAAAGTTCTACGAGAATAATTTGGCATATCAGACAACGGCGATGGTTCAATGGTGTCCATCATGTAAGACAACGCTCGCAAACGAGCAGGTTGTTGCTGGGGCATGTGAACGATGTGGAACTGATATTGAACAAAAAGAAATGACTCAGTGGATGTTTAGAATAAAGCAGTATGCTGAGCCTTTACTGAACGAGTTTGATGATCTTGATTGGCCAGAACCTGTTAAGGATGCTCAACGTGCATGGATTGGAAAGTCAGAAGGTGCGGAAATTTCTTTTGACCTTATTGATGATTCTGGAGAAAAAGTCTCTGACCTGCCAGTGTTCACCACAAGGCCTGACACCCTTTATGGGGTGACATACACAGTTCTTGCTCCAGAGCACGGGCTCCTTCAGGTAATCAAAGATGCAATTCAGAATAAACAGGATGTTGAAGATTATCAAAAAGAAACCGATCGTAAAACTGAACGAGAACGACTCGAACAAAAAGAAAAAACAGGAGTGAGGCTTGAGGGAATCTCAGCCATACACCCAATCACTCAAGAGAAGATTCCTGTATTTATTGCGGATTACGTCCTTGCTGGGTATGGAACCGGTGCGGTTATGGCTGTCCCTGCTCACGATGAGCGAGATGGAGAATTCGCAGAGAACTTTGATCTCCCTGTTGTTGAGGTTCTATCAGAAGGTGACACTCTTGTTAATTCTTGTGAACATAATGGACTTTCTCTAGATGAGGCTAAAAAAGTTCTTACCGAGAAATCTAGTGGAAAGATGACGAATACCTACCGACTTCGCGATTGGGGAGTTTCTCGGCAGCGATACTGGGGGTGTCCAATTCCAATTATCCACTGCGAAGAGTGTGGACCTGTTGCGGTTCCTCAAAAAGACCTCCCTGTGGTTCTGCCTGATATTGAAGACTACCTTCCAAGCTCTGAAGGTCGCTCACCACTTTCCAAAGCGACTGAGTGGGTTAATACAGTCTGTCCAAACTGCGAGAAGTCTGCGAAGCGCGAGACTGACACACTTGATACTTTTGTTGACTCTTCGTGGTATTTCCTGCGGTACACTGATCCCAAGAACAGTGAAACTTTTGCTGATCCCGAAAAAATAAAACAATGGATGCCTGTCGACTTTTATTCTGGAGGAGCAGAGCACACAACCATGCATCTTTTGTACTCGCGATTCTTTATGAAAGCCATGAACGATTGTGGTCTGGTAGACATGCGAGAACCTTTTAAGCATCGACTTAACCGAGGACTCATTATCGGAACAGATGGGAACAAGATGAGTAAGTCTAAAGGGAATGTCATTAATCCAGACGGAATTGTAGAGAGGCTTGGAGCTGACACCGTCCGTCTCTACTTAGCATTTATTGGTCCATATAATGAGCCTGGGAATTATCCTTGGGATCCTAATGGTGTAGTTGGGGTGAGGCGCTTCTTAGAGCGAGTTTGGAGGCTTCATGAGGGGCTTCAGGACTCGAACGGAGAAGGCACCGAGAAGGCGTTGCATCACATGGTAAAAAAGGTAACCGAAGATGCAGAACGTCTTAAATTTAATACAGCCATTTCGGCTATGATGACATTCGTTACCCATGCAGAAAAGAAAGGGGTTAGCCAAGCATCTTACACAACCTTCCTCAGGTTGCTGTCTATCTTTGCTCCCCATATTTCAGAAGAACTTTTTGCAAGGCTTGGAAATGAAATGTCTATCCATACTGTTGATTGGCCAAGAGCGGATAAAAATCTTCTCATTGAAAATACTGTTGTGATCGGAGTGCAAATTAACGGTAAGCGAAGAGCAGAGCATGAGTTTTCTCTGGATGCTTCTCAGGAAGATGTGGAAAACATTGTAAGAAATAACATCCCAGAACTCCAAAAGCACCTTGAAAACTTAGAGATAGCAAAGATAATCTATGTTTCTGGGAAGATTGTCAATATCGTGGGGAAAAACCTTGACATTTAGGATAAAAACAGTAATATAGCCTTCACAACACTCATATGCCTTCGAAGAAGTACTTTATCTACTGAATTTATATTATTTATATGGCTACAAAATCACCAATTACGTTTACACCGAAACAAGTAACGAAGAGACTTTTGAAAAGTCTTCCAGAGCGTGCGCAGGATATCCTCGAGCGGCGGTTTGGGCTTGGGAAGGTTACCAAGCGCGAAACTCTAGAATCAATTGGACAAGAGTATGGAATCACTCGGGAGCGAGTACGTCAAATCGAAGAATATGCCATAAAGAACATTCGAAAATCAGATGAATATAAGAAGGAGGTAGATACATTTTCTGAACTTCATGGACTTATCAAGGGTATGGGAGGTCTAGTTTCTGAAGAAAAATTTCTAGAGTTTATTTCTAAGAGTTCAGGAATCCAAAACCACGCGCACTTTCTGCTTATCGTAGGTGAAGAATTCAATCGGCATAAAGAGGACGCTCATTTCTCACACCGTTGGTCAATTGATCACGGACTCGCAAAAAAAATTCATGAGGGGCTTAAGAGTCTCTACTCAAGTCTTTCCCATGAAGATCTTCTTTCAGAAAAAGAAATTGTACGAGAATTTCTTGAGCATCTTGGAGAGGTCTCTGAGGAGTACAGGCAAGACGAAATTGTGAAGCGGTGGCTTGAGGTTTCTAAAAAGATTGGACAGAATCCACTCGACGAATGGGGGAAGACTGATTCGCCAAATGTTTCAGTAAAAGGTATGCGAGACTATGCCTACCTTGTGATTCGTAGACATGGCTCACCAATCCACTTCCGTGAAGTAGCAAGTCAGATTGAAAAACTTTTTGGAAAGAAAGCTCACGTTGCAACAACTCATAACGAACTGATCAAAGACAAGAGGTTCGTTCTGGTTGGGCGAGGGCTCTATGCTCTCTCAGATTGGGGTTATCTAGCTGGAGTTGTACGAGACGTAATCAGTCAAGTAATTGAAGATAATGGCCCACTTACACGAGAAGATGTTATTGAGAAGGTTCTTAAGGAGCGATACGTAAAAGAAAATACTATCCTTGTAAACCTTCAGAATCCAAAACACTTCACGAAGACCGAGGAAGGAAAATACGCGATTACTCGATAAGAGAAACATAAAAAACATCTCCATCACGAGGTGTTTTTTTTGTATCCACGGAGGCCCATTGTTCATGGCGTTCTATTAGGGTAAAATAAGAGACAATGTTTGAAATCATTGGGTTACAGTTTATTCCTATTGTTGTGTGGCAAACCCTTGCGGCTGTAATCCCTTTTTATCTTATCTACAAGTTGACTAAGATTTTTTGGCGAGAATGGATACGGTATATTCAGAATGAGTTTTTCGAAAAAGAAGGATCTATTTTGCTTCAGATCAAAATTCCGCGAGATGTCACTAAGACTCCCGAGGCTATGGAGCTTATGCTTAATGGTCTTCATCAGACGGGTGGAGAGTCAACATGGATTGATCGAAACTGGAAAGGGAAGACACGGGCTTGGTTCTCACTTGAAATCGTATCAATTAGTGGTCAGGTATACTTTTTTATATGGACTCGTCCAAGTGCACGAACTATCATAGAGGCACAAATTTACTCTCAGTATCCAACTGCTGAAGTGGTCGAATCCGAGGATTACATGAATGAATTCGACCTCAAGACAGGTGGTTATCAGATGATGGGGTTTGAGTTAGAGCTTACCAAGCCTGATCCATATCCTATCAAGACTTACATTGAGTACGGTCTCGATAAAAAAGGTGATGACGAGGAGAATAAGGTCGACCCTCTAACGCCACTTTTGGAATTCATGGGAGGAATTGAACAGGGGCATAATATTATGGTTCAAATTCTTGTTCGTTCTCATAAAAAAAACAAACGAGACTTCAGTAAGACTTCATGGTGGAATCCGGTTTCTTGGTTTGGGAAAGCCGCTGACAGCTGGAAGGATGATGCTTATGCAGAGATCAAAAAAATTAAAGAATCAGTTGCTGGAAGAAACGAAGCCGGAGAGCCTGATCTAACCAAACCTCTTAACCTGACTGAAGGACAAAAAGACACAATCGGTGCTATCGAACGAAGTACAGGAAAGTATGGGTTCGATGTTGGGATTCGTTTGATCTATCTTGCAAAAGAAGAAATATTTAATGGAGCCAATATCCCAGGAATGGTTGGTGGATTCAAACAGTTTGGTTCGGAGTCACATAACGGATTCAAGCCTGCCTGGAAGACTGGGTTTGATTATCCGTGGCAGGATGTACGAGGAAAGCGGGTCTCGGGATGGAAAGAAAATATATTTGATGCCTATAAGGCTCGAGGTTATTTTTATAAGCCTTACACATTTGTTGGGTCCGGTAAGTTCTTGCCAGGAGGGACCTATAGTCGAGAGCCTTTTGTTTTGAATACTGAAGAGTTAGCAACTATCTATCACTTCCCAGGGCAAGTTGCTCAAACTCCTTCGTTCCAGAGGTTAAGTTCACGTAAAGGTGAGCCGCCAGCAAATCTTCCTATCTAAGTATGATCAATTTGACTCGAGAGAAAAAAGTTATTTTTGCCGGCTGGTTCAGATATGGTATCGCAACGATACTTTTCATATTTTTAAGCTTCTTTCTTTTCTTACGAGAAGAAGTTGCCGTTCCAAGTCCTGTAAGGATTCAGATTGAAGCAGGTTCTGCACTGGGGGATATTTCACACATGCTTGAGGAAGAAAATCTTATTAATTCAGAAACCCTATTCAATCTGTACACTCTTTTGACTGGAAATGCACAATCTCTCAAGTCTGGTACATATATTTTTGAGAAGGCACATTCGATACCAGAAATTCTTGACCGACTGATCGTCTACGATACCCAGGTTGAACGGGTCGCTGTTACTTTCCCTGAGGGATTTACAAGAGCAGAGATGGCTGTTCTTCTGGAAGAAACATTCTCTGATTTTGATCGCCTCTCTTTTCTTGACCAGACTCGAGAAGGATACCTTTTCCCAGATACCTACACGTTCTTTGAGACAGTTCCTGTTCCCCAAATTATTGAAGAGCTCGAAATGAGACATTCCGAGATAATTGCTGAACTTATGAAAACTTATAGTCTTCCAGAAGGGTTTACTGAAGAAGATTGGATCATTCTCGCCTCAATTGTTGAGAAAGAAGCAAATACAGCAGAATCAAGACGTATGGTCGCGGATATCCTCTTGAGGAGACTCGAAGTAGGAATGGCTCTCCAGGTTGACGCGACGTTTGTTTATGGCGTACAAAAAGACAGCTTTACCCTTACAACTGAGGATCTCTTAGAGGATCACGAATATAACACCTACACAAGGAAAGAACTTCCTCCTACTCCAATCAGTAATCCTGGTGAGGATGCCCTCAGGTCTGTTTTGGAGCCTATTCTAAACACCGCCGTGTACTTCCTGACAGGACTGGATGGTGTGATGTACTACGCCGATACATACGATGGGCATTTGGATAATCGGAGGTTGTATCTGAATAAATAAGAGGAGGGCATCTCTTTTGAGATGTGCGTTCTTTCTTTCTATATTTCAAAAAACCTTATACAATAGATTTACATAAAATTATGCATATGTTCAAAAAGCTTTCCCAACACTTCCTTCTTAGGAAATATCTCAAAGATAGTCCGTATCTTCCACAAGGTGATAGGCAGAAGGTCTTTGTGGGTCTTTCGGGTGGAGTAGATTCATCGGTTAGCGCTGCAATTTTACAATACCTTGGATACGATGTTGAAGGAGTTTTCATTAAGGTTTGGCAACCAGATTGGATGGCATGCTCATGGAAAGAAGACAAAAGGGACGCTATGCGTGTTGCTGCTGACCTTGGCATCCCCTTTCACTTCCTTGATCTTTCAAAAGAATACAAAGATAACGTTGTCGATTACATGATTGATGAGTACAAAAAAGGTCGAACACCAAATCCTGATGTTATGTGTAACCGATCAGTAAAATTTGGAGGTTTTTATGACTGGGTCAAAGAACAAAGTCCTGAAGCTTTAATTGCGACTGGTCACTACGCGAGTCGATATTTTGATGACAAGCGTGAAGAACAAGTCATGGCTTGCGGAATTGATCAAAATAAAGACCAGACGTATTTCCTGTGGCAACTTCGGAAAGAGCAACTCTCGTCGGTTATTTTCCCTCTGGGACATATTCCCAAGAACGACACCCGGAAGCTTGCTGAATATTTTAATCTTCACAATAAGGATCGTAAAGATTCGCAAGGACTTTGTTTTATTGGGCATGTTGATATGGAGGATTTCTTAGGTCATTTCATGAAATTAAAAAAAGGTAATGTCTTGAGTACTGAGGGGAAGAAAATTGGAACGCACAGAGGTTCAGAAATATATACTCTTGGGCAGCGTGGCGGAATCGAGTTCTTCGATCAGACAGAAGATAAAAAAGCTCTGTATGTTGTTGCCAAGGATATTAAGAAAAATGAACTTACAGTTTCAGAAGGTAGGGACTTTTTCACAGAAAAATCAGACATAATCATCCTTGAGAATTGCAACTGGAGGCATAAACTTCCAGAAATGTGCGTAGCGCATATTAGATATCACGGAAAAAGTCTTCCTTGTGAAATTATCAAGGAGTCTCCTGAGAAGACACGTATTAAGATTGGGGTTGATGATGATTCAATAACTCCAGGTCAATCAGTAGTTTTATATCAAAATGATGTATGTTTAGGAGGCGGAGTCGTTGCAGGGTAAGGATTTTTAGGTATACTAGGAATTATTAGTTAGTTAATATATTCTTATGAACAAAACAAGCCTTACGCTCATTGCTCTTATTATCTTTCTTCTTGGGCTTGGAATTTTCCTTGGACGAAATGATGCTCAGACCGCAGGTGAAAAAGACGGAGAGGCGAATTCAGCTTTTGAACAAGAAGGAGAGAAAAGAAAGTTCAATATTCAGCACTCATTTGAAAAGGGAACACATACTTTTGCAGGAACTGTTAACCTTCCAACTCCGTGCCATACTCTTGAAGTTTCTTCAAATGAAGATGCTGATGGAGTAATGATTGATGTGGCTGTTGATACGACAGACGACGCCTGTGCTCAAGTAAACACTCCTAAGTCATTCGTTTATACTGTAGAAGGAGGAGAGAAGGTTAACCCATTCGGAACAATCGGGGGTGAAGTCGTAGAGATGAATCTTTTTGAAAAAGAAACAGTTGAAGAGATCGATCTAGAGCAGTTTGAAGCTAAAGGATAGCCAATGTTTACGGTTACTAAGCAAAATGGAGAGCAAGAAGATTTCAGTCGTGAAAAATTACGGATGTCTCTTCGGCGTTCTGGTGTTGCAACGTGGCTGGTAGACGAAATTATTCATGAAGTAGAAGGTAAATTTGCTCGTAAGAAGAAACTTCCAACAGATAAGCTTTACGCGTTTGTGCGTGAGAAGCTTCAGAAAAAATCTAAGAATGCTGTCCCTCGGTATACAATTAAGCGTTCACTTCTGACACTTGGTCCGACGGGATTTCCTTTCGAGCAATTTTTGGCTAAGATCTTCGAAGCAAAAGGCTTCCATGCGAGAACAGGGCAAATTCTTCAAGGAAAGTGTGTCACTCATGAGATGGATATTGTAGCTTGGGATGAGCATGAGCTCCTTTTTATTGAAGTTAAGTTTCATAATCGACTTAAGTTAAGGTCCGATACTAAGACTGCACTTTATATTAAGGCTCGGATGGATGATCTTGTTGATACAGAGCTTTCGTATACAGGGCCTGTCAAGAAGATGACGCAAGGTGTTCTTATTACGAATACTAAGTTCACGTCGAGTGCTCTTAAGTTTGGTCTTTGTGCAGGGATTGACATGATGTCTTTCGATTATCCTGCAAAGGGAAATCTCTATGATCTTATCGAGGAAACAGGTCTTCATCCGTTAACATGTCTTAACGAGCTATCGAAAGGTCACAAGAAGACACTTCTTGATAATGGAGTCATCACATGTAAGATCTTGGCTGACGATCCTAAACTCCTTGATCGCCTCAATCTGAATCGGAATAGGAGGAAGCGAGTTTTAGACGAAATAAATGCAATATGCTACCATACTGATTATGATAAAAGCCAACGACGTTCGTAAGCGATTTTTTAATCTGCTTACCCAAGAATATGGACATACTATTATTCCTTCAGCTTCTACGGTTCCAGAAAACGATCCATCCGTGCTTTTCACGACTGCTGGAATGCAGCCACTGGTTCCGTATCTTACCGGTAAAGAACATCCACAAGGTAAGCGTCTTGTAGATATACAGAAGTGTGTTCGGACTGGAGATATTGAAGAGGTCGGTGATGATACGCATAACACCTTCTTTGAAATGATGGGGTAT
>Ga0222676_1000713_pt1 | contig 9823 bp, 10 predicted proteins | sample AntAcemetagen870_FD_179815 | JGI IMG/M metagenome (GOLD analysis project Ga0222676, IMG submission 179815) | Saline water microbial communities from Ace Lake, Antarctica - #870 | ecosystem: Environmental > Aquatic > Non-marine Saline and Alkaline > Saline | place: Antarctica: Ace Lake | collected...
ACCCACTGGAGACAACTTAACCAAAATTTTCAACCTCGTCGTGGCAAGTTCGATACTTCTGACACCAACAAAGGCAACAAGAGAAATCAGCTCTCTAACAATACTCCGCTTTTTGCGAAGCGTGTATTGCGTGCGGGGATGATGACAGGTGCCACTAGTCCGGCACGACCCTGGTTTAAGCTTGGGCCTCCTGATCCGGACATGGCAGACTTCGGCCCTGTGCGGGGTTGGCTGGATGATGTGCAGGATGTGCTGTATCGTGTCTTCGCATCATCCGGTTTATATCGCGCGCTTCCTTCAATCTATGAAGAGTGTGGCACCATTGGCCAGGGCGTTATGCTGCAAGAAGAAGATTTCGAGAATGTCACGCGCTTTACAGTGTTTACTGTTGGTGAATACATGCTCGATATTAATGGCAAGAATGTAGTTGATACGTTTGCTCGTGAATACCAACAGACTGTCCACCAGCTTGTGAGCAAGTTTGGTCTTGAGAATTGCTCTAATAACATTCAACAGCTATACGCGACTGGCAATCTAAGCTCTCGTTTTGAAATTCGTCACATCATTGAGCCTAACGATAAGCCGGTTGATGGTATTCCCAGGCTGAATGATTTTGCTTTCCGGTCTGTTTACTATGAAACGGGTAATAGAGCTGGCTTCAATCAGTATTTATCTGTCAAGGGATATCATGAATTTCCTGTTCTTTGTCCTCGTTGGGATACAAAACCTGGTGATACATACGGCATTTGTCCTGGCATGGATGCCCTGGGCGATGCTTTTGCACTTCAGGTGCAGGAAAAAGAAAAAGGCAAGGCCGTTGCCAAGATGGTTTCACCACCAACAACAGCTCCATCAGCGTTGAGAAACACACAAGTATCGTTACTCCCTGGTGCCAATAACTTCACAGATGATCCAAACAATGTGTTCAAGGCCATCTATCAGATCAATCCGCGCGTTGAGCATCTGGCTGAGGATATTCGTAGGACTGAAGATCGTATCAATCGCGCATTCTATGTTGATATGTTCTTGATGATTCAGAATGACAATCGTAATCAGCGTGCTACGGCAACAGAGATAGCTGAAAAGCATGAAGAAAAATTGTTGCAGCTTGGGCCGGTGTTGGAAAACCTGAATGATGAGATGCTTGATCCGCTCATAAATCGCACATTCAATATGCTGGTTCGTGCAAGCCAGCCGGGTTGGGATGGTTTCACTGATAAGATGATGATCCCACCTCCTCCTCCAGAGCTGGAGGATGTTGAGCTTCGGGTTGAATATACTTCTATTTTAGCTCAGGCACAGAAAATGGTAGCGACTAGCGCGGTCGAGCGTTGGGTTGGGTTCGTTGGTAACATGGCGGCAATTCCAGGTAATGAGGACGTCACCGATAAAATCAATGCAGATGAGATTGCTGATCTTATGGCCAGGGATTTGGGCGTACCAAACGCGGCGGTGCATACTGATGATGAGGCTGCCGAGAAGAGAGAGGCTAGGGCCGCAGCAGTACAACGACAACAGATGTCCGAGCAAGCCGCTTCTATGGCAGATAGTGCCAAGGTGTTGAGCGAAACAGAAACAACTGGCAATAGCGTATTGTCTGATATTGTTAGTGGAGGGGGAATTGGTGGTTGATAATATTGCAAAGATGACAGCTAAACAGTACCAGGCACAACGTATGGCTGATATGCGAGATATGATGCACAGCGAACAAGGTCGTCGCATCATCTGGGAAATAATGGATAACTGTGGGATGATGTCCCGCAACTCCGCCCTTGATCCGGCGCTTATGAATCGGAACGAAGGCAAAAGAGAAATTGGTATTGATTTACATGAGTGGGTGATGGAAGCTGCGCCCGCATCGTTTTTGAAAATGCTTCAAACCCGCGCACAACAAATGGAGAAAGATAATGGCTGATGATACAACTGGAGATACAGGCGACACTGGTGCTGATAACACTGCAGATAATGCAGATAACACTGGTGTAGATGACGCCAACAAAGAATCTACGTCAAACGACACTGACGCCAATGGCACAGGCGAAAGTGATGACGCAGATAAGACCGCCGACAACGACAAAACCAAGAAGAAATCGGACGACGATGTTGAAAAAAACAAAGACGACGATAAAAAGGGTGATGACGATGACGGCACTGAGCCTCTAACTGCTGCTGATTTTGAATTTGCAGAAGGTGTTAAGGTCGATGAAGGTATGCTGAATGAGTTTTTGGAGGTCGCTAATAATAAAGAGATGACTCCCAAAGAACAGAATCAAGCCCTTGTCAACCTGTATGCCGAAAAGCAACAATCAGCAATGGATGCTCAATACCAAGCATGGGACGATACTCGGAATGCCTGGAAGACTGAAGCAAAGTCTGACAAAGAAATAGGCGGGGCTGCGTTTGAAGAAAACCTGGCTCATGCTCAAAAAGCTTTGGCACATTTTGGCTCTAAAGAACTCAAAGAGTTTGGTGAGCAGTACGGTTGGGCAGATCATCCTGAGTATTTACGTATGATGGTGCGTGTCGGAAAGACCCTATCTGAAGATAACTCCTCTGGTAATAAAGGAGGTGGGGACACTCAGACGCCTATTGAAAATCGTTGGTATGGTACTGGCGAGAAAAAATAACCAATAAAAGGAGATAGCTCATGGCTACTATTGGTAATACGTTTCTTGGTTTAGCTGATGTTTATAAAGGCTCGACTAAGAATGGTCAGGTTGCAGACATAATTAATATGCTGCGACAGACCAACACGATCATGGAAGACGCTATTGCACGCGAGTGCAATGAAGGCAAATCCCATAAACATACCGTTCTGTCCGGTTTACCGGCTGTGGTATGGGGTATGCTTTATAAGGGTATTCCTAACAGCAAAGCCCAACGTACTCAGGTAACTGATACAACTGGTTTTGTCGAAGGTCGTTCCACTGTTGATGCTCGCTTGGCTGACGTTGAGCCAAATATTGAAGCATTCCGTTTGCAAGAAGCCCAAAGCTTTTTGGAAGCAATGTCTCAAGAAGCTTGTCGTTCAATTTTCTATGAGAATGCAGATACAAACCCTGAGAAGATTACTGGTCTTGCACCACGTTTCTCTTCTTTGAGTGCGGAAACTGGTTCTCAGATCATTGATGCAGGTGGTACAGGTTCGGATAACACATCTGTGTGGATGGTAACCTGGGGCACCGACTCTGTTAATCTGCTTTATCCTAAAGGTTCAAGTGCTGGCCTTACTCGTGAAGATCACGGTAAACAGCGTGTGCTTGATACTGATGGTAATGCTTACTACGCTCTTGAGGAAACTTTCAGATGGCATCTTGGTGTCGCTGTTCGTGACTGGAGAAAAGTCGTGCGCATAGCAAACATCGATGTATCGGCAATGATCGCTGATCCTAACAACGTAGATGGAAGCAACAACAGTATGTATCACTTCATGCGGAAAGCTTATTACCAATGTCACGGTATGCGCTCTCTGGATAATGGTGCAAATGGTGTTGGCTCTAGCATGGATGGTAACTTTGGCATGGGTAGAACTAGTGTCTACCTGAACAAAGATGTTCTTGAAGCTCTGGACGCATCTAGCGTGAACAGTGGCTCTACCGACAACTTTGTTCGTCTAACTCCTCGTGAGGTAGAAGGCAAAGAGGTTCTGACGTATCGTGGCTTGCCACTTCGTCAGGTAGATCAACTGGTTAATACTGAGGCTCGTATTACTTAATGCGGCTTTAAACTAAAAGAGAAGGAAATATAGCTATGTCTATTTTATCTGCAGAAGAAATATATTCGGATCAGCAAGCGATCACCGCGACCGCTGCTAGTACGAATGTAATTGACTTTGGTTCCCCTGGAACCTGGGTTCATGCGACCACTCCTATAGTGGACGATAAAGGTGTATCTATGATCTGCCTTGGCGTTGTAGTCACAGAAGACTTCGATGCTTTGACAAGTCTGGATATCACCTATGAAACCGATGACAATGCGGCGTTCGCATCGACAAAGGTTATCTATACTGAAAATATCTTATTGGCCGATCTTGTGGCTGGTAAGAAAACAGCAGTACGGGTTATTCCACACAACACGCTTGAGCAATACACTCGTATAAATTATACGGTGAATGGTTCTAATCCTACTGTGGGTAAAATCACAGCAGGGATTACTGAGCTTGAGAGTGCTTGGGGTAATCGCTAGCAACTAAATTGAGTGGGGTGCCCTTGGGTGGGCATCCCCTCTCTTATAAACCGCACAGAAAAAGGGAAATATTATGAAAGTTATAGCCAAACAAATAGGCGAATATCCTCAGGGTACATGGAGACAGCCAGGTGAGAAATTTGAGTTCCGAGGCGAGAAGAAAGCTTTGTGGATGATTACAGAAGCAGAGGCAGTAAGAAATAAAGCTAAGAATAGGTCCGAGGCTGAAGATGCTGCTGAAATTAATAGAGCCGTTTCTGAGGCCAGAGCTAAGGCCAAGGCGAGAATCAAGGCCGGGAAAGAAGCTAGCGATGAATCGGAAGATGATCCGGATGCCAAAAAAGAAGAGGGTGACAATTTTAAAAAGTTTTATGCAGTCCATAGAGGTTTCGGTAAATGGGACGTTTTTGGGCAGGATAAAAAGGTCGTCGAAAATGGTGGCGACTTAAACAAAGCTGATGCAGCCGCATTAGTTGAACTGCTTCTCGCTGAATAAGGCGGGGGCGTAACATAAGGAGAAGTTGAGATGGCTTCATTCACAGGCGTTGGTGACAACGTTGTACTAGCGTTACCAGCAAGGGGTGAGGACGTTCTTGTTTCTCTTTCTGGTACATATACTATGGTTATTGAGCTGCAAGAGAAAAAAGGCGAAGGTGCCTGGACAACTCTGAGAACCTACAGTGCAGCAGATGCCACTGTTGCAGATTACTACACGACTCAAAAGTTTGGCGAGGTGCTACGCTTAATCGTGATTACCGATACTAGCGGTACCGCTGTTGCTACACTGGCTGATCAATCTGACAAGGTTCTTCAGGAATTTGGTGGCATAGGCGTTGCCCCTAACCCTCTCCAGGTTTTACAGTCTGGGACTAAGATCAATGGTGTAGCTCACATAGCTGGTGGTATGCAAAGAACAAGTGAAAGCTTGGTTGATGTAACTGCTGCTACTTTGACTCTGACAGCGGCACTTCATGCTGGTCGTACTCTCATGCTAAATCGTGCGGCTGGTGTAGCTCTTACGCTTCCGGAAGCAATTGGTAGTGGTAATAAGTACACGGTGTTTGTGGAAACTACAGCTACAGGCGCTCACAGTATCGTTTCTGAGGGTGCTGGTAAGTTTGCTGGTGGTGTTGCGATCGCTACTGATATTGCTGGTGTGGTTATGCTTGCTAACTCTGCAGCCGACGTTGGCTTGTCAATGAGTGGCACGACTACTGGTGGTGTTAAAGGGTCGTTCTATAGCGTGACAGATGTTGCTCCTGATCTTTGGATGGTCGATGGTTTCTTGATCTCCACGGGTACTGAAGCATCTCCGTTCACTACATAAGACTAACTGGCGGGGTCGCACAGCCCCGTCAACTCTTACAAGGGATAATAATATGATTAGCATGAAGAGAAAAAAGAAAAAGGGTGGCGACTCTAAAGTTATGGAGATGGATGAAAGCCCTTACCCATACGGGATGGAAGTTAGCCTGGATAAAGAGAGTATGGACAAGCTTGGTATTGGCACCATGTCTGTTGGCTCTGAGGTTCAATTCATTGCCAAGGCAAAAGTGGTAAGTGTTTCTGAGCACGAACATGAAGGCAGCGAAAAAAGCGAAAACATGTCATTGCAGATCACAGATATGGACATCGATATGGCCCATGATTCAGATGTGGCCAAAAGATTTTATGGTGAAGATAAGGATAAATAAGCATGTCGTCAGTAAGCAAAGCCCAAATATGTAACCTAGCTCTTGCTCACATCAACCAGACTGAGACACAAATCTCAAACCTGGATACTGATACCGGCACGATCGCTATCCAGTGTCGCATTCATTATGACGTTGCCAGGGAGTTTGTGCTTGCTGATCACCCTTGGAACTTTGCTAAGAAGGATGTTGTTTTAACGGATATTGGAAATCCCCCAACAAGTTGGTTATACCGCTATGATTATCCATCTGATTGCTTGAAGATGCGAGAGATTGAGCGCTACACCAGGCAAAGCCCGCCTATTCCTTTCCAGGTCCAAGATGATGGGTCTGAAACTGGTTTGTGTGTCGTCACTGATAGGTGTGAGGCTACAGGTATTTATACATACAATGTGAAAAACGTATCATTGTTTTCAGCAAGTTTTGTTTCATTGCTCGGCTGGTATTTGGCCAGCGAACTATCTCCGGCTTTGGTAGGGGATTATAAAAAGCAAGAGGCTGTTTTGGCTGTTTATGGCAGAATGATGGCGGCTGCTCAGGGAACCGATAGTGACGAAGGATCGTCTGATGCTGAACTTGATAGCCCCTGGGAGCGCGCTAGAGTTAATGGCGATGGGGAGAATGTATAGATGCCAAGAGGAAGAAAACCGCTAAAATTAGAAGCCAGGCTTTATGATAAATGTACCATAGTTCCCGAAAGTGGGTGTTGGTTGTGGAATGGTTCTTGTAGCGGCTATACTGAATACGGGAAAATTGGAGTTAAAGGAAAAACAAAGCTTGTTCACAGGGTTAGCTATGAGCTTCATTACGGGGCTATTCCTAAAGGCTTGATGGTGATGCACAAATGCAATGTGCCTTCGTGTGTAAATCCTAATCATTTAATTGTTGGCACACACCAGCAAAATATGGACGACATGACCTCGCAAAACAGACAAGGAAGAAGTAGGGGTGAAAAATCTGCATTAAGCAAATTGACCGATGCAAAAGTGTTTTTAATAAGAAAAGACAAAAGAGCGAATATTGAAATAGCTCAAGAGTATAATGTCGACCCGTCAACAATCTCTAGGGTCAAAACAAAAGAGAGTTGGGGACATATATAATGGCACCATCACCAATACCAACAATATCATTCGGAGGTGGCGAATTAGCTCCGGCTGTTTATTCTCGCATAGATCTTCAGAAATTTGGAAGCGGCGCAAAGCGTCTAAGAGATTATTTTGTTCATGCTGAAGGTGGAATATCAAATCGGGCTGGCACAGATTACATTAGGGAAACAAAAGACAGCTCTGTTGTATCCCGCGTTATCAAATTTGAATTTAATGAAGACCAGTCTTATGCCTTAGAGTTTGGCAATCTCTATATGCGCGTTTACCGCAATGGCGGTGTTGTAGTTGAAACAGGTTTTGCGATGAGTGCCGCCACTGTCGCGGATCCTGTTGTGGTTACAACTGCAACCCATAGCTATAGCAATGGTGATGAGGTTTTTATCTCCGGTGTTGCGGGTATGACCGAGCTGAACGGTAAGTTTTATCTTGTGGCCAACAAAACAGCTACCACGTTTGAGCTGACTGATATTGGTGGCACCGATATTGATGGAACCGGATTTACTGCATATTCATCCGGTGGGACTTCGGAGCGGGTCTTTACATTGGTGACGCCATATTTAACTGCTGAGATACCAGATCTAAAATTTCGTCAATCAAATGACATTATGTATATGTCTCATCGCAACCATGACCCACGTAAATTATCAAGAACAGATCATGACGCCTGGGCTATAGCGATAATTGACTTTGTGCCGGATCAAGCATTTCCAACGGGTGTTGCGGCTACTCAGCAAGGTACGTCTGGATCCACGACGTATCGATACAGGGTTACTGCTGTAGATGAAGAAACTGCTGAAGAGAGCTTGGTCGGAACATCGGTTGTAACAAGTTCTATAACAGGGGCAACCCAGGCTAATCCTGTTGTGTTGACGGTTACAGGGCATTCCTTTGTCAATGGCGATGAAGTGCATATCTCCGGCATTGTTGGTATGATAGAATTGAATGGTCGCAGGTTTATTGTTGCTAATAAGGCGACAAACACCATTGAACTCAAGGATGAGGATGGCACAAGTCATACAGCATATAGCTCGGCTGGTGATGCGGTTACTACGTTTGCTGTGCTGACAAATGGTAACGCAGCCCTTGATGACACAAATTTTAATCGAATCACATGGACTGTTCCTGCTGGTGATATTGACATTTATAATATTTATAAAGAGGAAAATGGTCTTTATGGATTTGTTGGATCGGTAGATGGCGCCGCCACATTGCAGTTTGATGATAAGAATTTAGCTCCTGATTTTGAAGATACGGCCCCTAAGCTTCGTCAGCCGTTTCTTGGGGCCGGTGACAAGCCAGGAGCAGTCGGGCTGCACGAACAACGCTCTATATGGGGTAATACGGACAATAAACCACTAAACACCTTCCTATCTCAGACATCGCAGTTTGAAAACATGAACGTATCCAGCCCAACAAAGGCGACGGATGCGATCACATTGCGTCTGGTAACGGGTAAGGGTAATGAGATCCGCCACTTCAGGTCATTCCGCGAGCTGCTGTTTATCTTTACATCTGGAGCTGTATGGACATTGGGGCCGGGCGGGAATAGCGACGGGATAACGCCATCATCAAAACAGTTAAAAGTTCAGGAATATCTGAGTTCAACTAATGTTCCTCCAATGACAATCAAAACAACGCTGCTTATGGTGTCCGGGAAAGCAAATGCTGGATTTGAAATTCATTCTATTGGTGAAGATATTAATAGTGGTGTTGCTGGTAACTATGTTGGATCTGATCTGACTGTTTTATCCAGGCATTTGTTTGAAGGCTTCACGATCAAGGAGTGGTGTTATATTGAGCGCCCCTATCGCTTGATCTTGTGCGTGCGTAGTGATGGTAAAATTATATGTATGACGTACTTGAACGAACACCAGATATACGCTTTCTCTTTGTGGGAAACTGATGGCACTTTTGAAAGTGTGTGTAGTGTTCCGGAAGGCCAAGAAGATACAGCATATTTTGTTATTAAGCGCACGATCAATGGTGCTACGGTAAGAAATGTTGAGAAATTACATTCTCGCCAATTTACAAAAATTGAAGATGCGTTTTTCATGGATAGTGGGCTGACGTTTGATGGTACGGATCCACAAACCATATCTGCCGCGACTGCTGCTGATCCGGTGGTTATCACTGCGACGGGCCACAATTTGAGCGATGGAGACACTATTGGCATAACAGGCGTGGTCGGTATGACGCAGCTGAATAATAAAGAATATACTGTGGCAAACAAGACAGCCAATACATTTGAGTTGTCTGGTGTGGATGGGTCTGCTTATACGGCTTATGGCTCTGCTGGTGAAGCGCAAAAAAGATATACGACGGTTTCCGGTATGCACCATTTGGAAGGTGAAACAGCCGTAATTGCTTTGGCTGATGGCCATTTGACAGAAGGGCTGACTGTTACTGCCGGTGATGTGACCTTGCCCAATACTTTTGTAAAGGCCCATTTTGGCTTAACTTATCAGCCGCTAATTGAGAGTATGCCAATTAACGCGGTGGCTGCCACCATATCAAAACGCAAGATTGTCAAGGCTATTGTTATGCGAATCCTTTCAACTCGTGGAATATTTGCTGGCACCCAAGAAGATAATCTTCAGGAATACCCAACAAGGTCAGATGAGCTGTGGGGAGATCCTGCAAAGGCACTATCCACTATAGTTCGCATTCCTATTCCAGATGATTGGCGTCGAGACTCTAGTGTGATAGCCAGGGCTAATCCTGGGTTGCCTCAAACTATTTTATCAATGGTGGCGGATACTGATGTCGGAGGAGGTTAAATATAACATAAGAGCTGCGACCCAGGAGGATGCAGAATATTTATCTACAAGGTTAAAGCCTATG
>Ga0222676_1000717_pt1 | contig 9801 bp, 8 predicted proteins | sample AntAcemetagen870_FD_179815 | JGI IMG/M metagenome (GOLD analysis project Ga0222676, IMG submission 179815) | Saline water microbial communities from Ace Lake, Antarctica - #870 | ecosystem: Environmental > Aquatic > Non-marine Saline and Alkaline > Saline | place: Antarctica: Ace Lake | collected...
TAATTGATGGAGCTTCATCTGTTTGGGTTAAGACGCAAGTAATATACTACATTGGAGGTGTAGCGCAATCTCCTGAATTTGTCAGTACAGAATTAGCAATTCGTGGTTATGGTTACGGAATCGAAGGTAAAAATACAGGAATACCAAGTAACAATGTGTTAAGCAGTTCTTCTATTGTAAACGTATCAAAAACTTCACAGTTTAATTTAGCTTTTAAAGTTAGCGAATCGGTGGCTACAAATATAACTATTATATCATATCCTTTAAATTCAATTAACTATTCTGTTACAATACCAGCAACAACCAACTCAAACGAACTAATTAAAAAAGCATACGTTAAATGTAGCGAGGCTTTAACAGATACTTATATTGAGGTTAAAAAAGATACAGTATTAATTCATACTTTAAATATTAAAGAGGAGTTAAGATACGATCCTATTGATGTGTGGTTTATTAATAAGTTTGGGCAACTTTATACAATGACTTTCTTTAAAGAGTTAATTACTTCTTTAAAAGTTAAGAGTGAGAACTATGAGAGTTCTAATGGTCAGCCAATAGATGGTGTGCATCAAAACGTTATATACAATAAATTCGGAAATACCGAATTTAAGGCAAAGACTGGATTTATTAGTGAAGAGAACAACGAATTAATTAAACAACTTCTTTTATCTGATAAAGTTTGGATATTACAAGGCGACTTGTTTAATCCTGTAAATGTAACTTCTTCAAGCGTGGAATATAAATCAAGACAAAAAGACAGGTTACTAGATTACGAAATAAACTTTGACTACGCATATTCTGAAATAAACGATATATAAATGATTACAGCCATTTACATAGGTACTAAGAGACTAGATTTATTTAAAGATGAAATCATAGTGATTAAATCCTCAGTCGCTAAGATTGAAGATATAACTAAGGTGTTTACAGATACGTCTAATAACTTTAGTGTACCGGCAACAGACAATAATAATAGTATTTTAAAGCATTTTTACAATCAAAATCTAGTAGATGGTTTAGATTTACGTAAAAGTTTAGATGCTGTTATAGAATTAGATGGTGTTTTTTATAAAAAAGGTCGCATACAAGCATCAAAAGTAGAGTTAGAAAGTCGTAAACCTATCAGTTATTCTTTAGATTTCTATGGTAATTTAGTTTCTTTAAAGGATATTGTAAAAGAATTTAAACTATCTGACTTAAATTTGTCTGCATATAATTTTACTTTTAGTTCAGGAAACGCTTTGGCTAAAATACAAGCTAAAGGTGATGTTTCTGCTACTTTATTTTCTAAGAAAAGACGCTACATTTATGATAGTTCAATGGCTCAGCCCTCAAATGCAACGCAAGCAAATCTGTTTTACAACAATGCAGACGCTTTAAGTGGTGTAGATTGGACTGAATTAAACTACTCGATTAAAGATATTAGAATAATTGAAGCTATTGAGGCTGATTATGGAATTACTTTTAGTAGAGATTTCTTTGGTTTAAATGACTTTATGAATACTTTCACTTTATTATCGGCTGCTCGTAAAACTATTGAGAGCCAAGTACCTTTAACTAATAATTTAGATAGTGACCCTACTACAAGTGGCAATACAATGTTAGCCACAGGTTTTGGAACAACTCCACAACGTGAAACGAGATTGATAAATTTTGAAGTTATACCTACGGTGGCTGATAATAACAAGCCTTACAATATGTATATTAAAAATGGTAACACAATCGTTTTTAAATACTCTAACGTAGTAGGCACTCGTTTATTGGTTTTAGAGAATACAGACGTAGCGGGTGACCTTGAAAATATTACATTTTGGATTGAAGCATTAGAGCCTATAAGTTACAATTCAAATATACAAAGAGAACAGACGAACTTAAACGAATATAGATATACAAGCGGTTTAAGGACTGTTGCAGGCACTTATAAGATTTCTGAAAATATGCCAGAGCAAAAAGTAATTGATTACTTAAAGGGCTTATTTCAGCAATATAAACTAATCGCAATAGTTCAAGATGATGATACAATTTACGTAGATACTTTAAATAATTACTACAGAAAAGGAAGCGTAAAAAATTACACAAAACATATCGACTTTGAAAAAACCACCGTATCAAAAGGTTTACTTTTAAATAAAATTAACTTTAAGTTTTCAGAACCTCAGACTATTTTAGCCGAACAATTTTTAACTAATAATAAAATTAGTTATGGTGATTTAGAGTTAGAAATTTTAGACGATAACGGCGAAATTGTAGAAGGCGAAAGTTTAGATTTTGAATTACCATTTGAGCAAGTTGTTTACGAGCGTTTATCGGATGTTTCAAATGGTGTGCCCGACAACATACAAATAACGTATGCGTTGCTAACTGATGACACTTTTAAAGAGGTTAAAATTAAACAGCATAGACATTATATATCAAACAGAATATTAACAAATCCCCTTAAATTAATTGATTTTAATAGTATAGGTCAGGCGGTTTATAACTTAAACATTCCATCACATACAAACACAATTATAGCGCAAAACTTTTCTACTACATTTGGTGAAGAGTTTGAGGCTTATAATGGCTCGTTAATTACGGAAACTTTATATACAAACTTTCATAAAGAGTATATTTTGGAGGTGTTTAATAAAAACAGACGCAACTTTAATTTCACTTGTAAAAACTTACCATTAAACTTAATTACAAAAACACAATTAAATGATGTAATTGAAATCAATGGCGACTATTATAGAATTAACAGTATAGATACTAATATAATTACAAATGAAGTTAGTTTGAATCTTTACAATATAGCTAACTTAAACTTAACACCATTATAGTATGAGTTTAGACAGAACAGATATAACTTTAGATAAAACATAAATGAAAGAAATACTAGACTATTTAATTAACAACGATTTAATAGGGGTGTCAAATAATATTGATATTGCTAAGGGTAAGAATGAACTTGTAACAGATTTTTGTGATACTAAAAATAAAATAGTAAGGTTATGGAAGAGAAAGTAATTAAAATAATTATTGATAAAACTCAGGCAGACACTTCGATTAAATCTGTAAAAAAAGAGGTTACAGAAACCAATGAGGTTACAAAGGGATTAACTGGCACACTTGACCAAATGTCTGGCGGTGCAATCACGGCTTTTAAATCTTTACGTGCAGGATTGACAACTGCAATAGGTGGGTTTAATTCGCTAAAAGTTGCTATTATAGGTACGGGAATAGGTGCGCTAATTATTGCAATCTTAGCAGTAAAAGAAGCGTTTACAAGTTCAGAGGAAGGGCAAAACAAGTTTGCAAAAATCATGGGTGTTATAGGCAGTATAACAGGTAACCTATCTGATTTACTTTCCGATTTAGGGATGAAAATTATTGAAGTTTTTGAAAACCCTAAAAAAGCAATTACTGATTTTGCTAATCTTATAAAAGATAATATTGTAAATAGGTTTAATGGATTACTAGAATTAATACCAGAGTTAGGAAGAGCAATTACTTTATTATTTAAAGGAGAATTTACCAAGGCTGGGGAGGTTGCTGCAAATGCATCGGCAAAAGTTGCTTTAGGGGTTGATAATATTGTACAAAAGACTAAAGAAGCAACTCAATCTACTAAAGATTTTATTGCTGAATTACAAAGAGAGGCAAGAATTGCATCACAAATTGCTGACAATAGAGCAAAAGCGGACAAATTAGACAGGGGCTTAATTGTTGAACGTTCAGTAGCTGACAGAAACAGAGCGGAGTTATTAGAAAAGGCACAACAAAGAGGTGTTTTTACAATAAAAGAACGAACAAAGTTTTTGCAAGATGCGTCAAAAATTGATGAGGACATTACTAATAAAGAAATAAAATCTGCAAAATTAAGATTCAATGCTATTGTAGAAGAAAATAAATTATCAAAATCTAATAAAGAAGCATTAGACGCGGAGGCAAACGCTAAGGCAAAAATAATTGACTTAGAAACTGCAAGATTAAGAAAGCAAAAACTTGTAACAAGTCAAATAACAGGTTTAATTGAACAGGAAGCAGCAGCGAATAAAACAGCATTTGATGCGAGAAAAAAGATATTAGATGATGAAGAAAAAATAAAAATTGATAAAGCAAATCTAGAAGCAAAAAACGAAACTGACAGACTAAGTAAAATAGAGCAAATTCAAAATGCTTTTAAAATAAAAAACGAAGCATTAGAAGATGAGCAACAAATTGAAAAACTAGAAAGACAATTTGAAAGAGATTTAATCGAATTAGAAAGACTAGAGGCAACCGAATTACAAAAGTTTGAGCTAAAGAAATACTATACTAAACTTATTGCAGATGAGCAAAAGAAAATTATAGACGATTTTAACAAAGAGGAAAACCAAATAGAATTAAACAAAGAAGATGCACGTTTAAAAGACGCTTTAGACAGAATAAACCTAGAAGATAAAGTTGCAGAGGCTAAGAAAAATATTTTAAATCAAGGCTTTGCTTTATTGGTAGATTTAGCTGGTAGAGGAAGTGCAATAGGAAAAGGGATTGCAGTAACACAGGCCACAATAAGCGGAATAGAAGGGGTACAAAACGCTTTTACAACAGCTCAAAAGTCGCCTATTACAGCTTTATTTCCTGCTTACCCATTAATACAAGCAGGAATTGCAGGGGCTTTTAGTGCTGTTCAGGTTAAAAACATACTATCAACAAGACAAGGCGGAACAGGTGGCGGTGCTGGTGCTAGTACAGGAGGAGGTAACCAAGTTGCACCACCAAGTTTTAACTTAGTACAAGGCACAAACTCAAACCAAATAGCGCAGAGTTTAAATGCGCAAAATCAAACGCCAACAAGAGCTTATGTAGTAGGCAGTGATGTAACTAGCCAGCAGTCTTTAGATAGGAATAAAGTAAATATAGGTAGCATTTAATTATAATGTAACAATTTAACATAAAAATAGTTATAATAGTAATGAAAAAATACAGAGCAAAATTTAACCCAACCCGAAAAGGTGTTTACGCAGTTTCTTTAGTAGACGAGCCAGCAATGGAGGGAGATTTTATTCAGTTTCAAAAAGAACACGCTTTAAAATTTGCGCAAGTTGATGCAAATAAAAGGCGTGTTATGGGTTTAATTTTAGAGCCTAACAAAGAGGTTTTAAGATTTGACAAAGAAGAAAACAGTTACTATACTGTTTATTTTGAAGCGCAAGACATTGAAGACGTTGCTTATAATTTTCAAAAACAAGGCAACCAAAACAACTCTACAATACAGCACGACGGTAAATCTATCGAAGGTGTTTCATTCGTGGAAACGTGGATAGTTGAAAACCCTAAGGTGGACAAATCTACAAACTTTGGTTTCGAATACCCTAAAGGTTCGTGGATGGGTGTAATGCAATTAGATAATCAAGAGGTTTGGGATGAGTACGTACAAACAGGTAAAGTAAAAGGTTTTAGCATAGACGCATTTATGCAATTTGAAGAACAATTAAATTTAAATAAAGTAGATAAAATGGATGAACAAGTAAAAGAAGACAACGTTATTTTGTCTGCTATTAAAGATGGCTTTACGCAACTAAAGGAGATTTTAAGTCCTAAGAAAGTTGATGAGGTTGTAGAAGAGGTTAAGGAAGTTATTTTAGCGGATGAGCCAATGATGGATCAACCTCCAATGGATGATGTTATGCCAACATCTTCAACAGAAGAATTAATAACTAAAGCTATTGACGATTTGCAAGCGGTTTTAGAATCAATGAAAAGTGAAAGCGCTTCATTATCTAAAAAAGTAGACGAATTAGAGGTTAAATTAGGCAAACAAGATGCGGACTTATTAGAGCTAGGTAAGCAACCAGCAACTGCATCAATCAAAAAAACAAATACAATGCAAAGCGCAAATCTTTCAGCGTACGAAAAATTCAGAGAGAAAAATAAGCAATTTAATAAATAGATAAGATATGAGTGGTATTAGTTATACTGGGGCACAAATCCCAACAGATTTCAAAGCAGAAATAATTGCTGAAATTTTATTTAAAAATAAAACAGTTGAAGATGGTTTAGTATCATTTGAAACAGGAATTAAAGCAGGTCGTGTTATTACTGAAAACATTAATGCAGTTACCATGCAAGCGTGGTCAGTTAACCCAACAGGTTCAGAGGCTGGTGATATTGGTTTAGAAGACACAATTGTTACGCCTGTAAAAGTTGAGTTTATTGATAAATTTACACCAGACGATTTACGTTCAACTCGTTTTAACAGAGATATGAAGCCTGGTGCTATCAATGATATATCAGATGATTTTAACAGAATTGTAATAAACGGTGTTGCACCTTTAATTAGTTCAGATTCAGAAAACAAATATTGGAATGGTGCATTAGCTGCAACTAAATCTACTGTTTCTGGTCTTACTGTTGGTGCACCAAATACTGCTGTTTCTACTCAAGAAAAAGCATTAATAGCTGCAATGCCAACTACTTTATTTGATTCTTTAACTGCTAAAATTATATACAACAAAGCGGCAGTAGGTAAGAGAATTAAAGTCGTAGGAACTACTTTAACTGTTGCAAACATTGCTACTGAAATGGGTAAAGTTTACAACGCTATTCCTGATGAAGTTTTAGACGGTGCGGACAAGCCTTTAATCTACGCTTCAAGAGGTGTTAAGAAATTAATAAACAACTTTAACTTAGCGCAAACTTATAGAGATACTTTCTCTGTTGATATGGTAAGTGGTAAGTATTTCTACTTAGACGTAGAGATTGTATTTGTGCCATTAGCTGCAAACGTAATCTTAGCAGGTGTACCATTAAACTTCATGTGGTGTACAGATTTATTAGATGACTATTCTAACATTTCTATTGCCCCTTACCCAGCGCCTAGAAAAGATTATTTCTATGATGTAATCTTTACGATTTTTGCTCACGTAGTAAATCAGAAATTCAACGTTTTATACGTAGGTTAATAATAATTAAAAAACTCCCTCCATGCATTAGCTATGGGGGTGGTTTTTAAAACAATATATAAATATGGCGTGTGATATAGCGGCAGGACGTTTAAGAACCTGCGATAATTTACAAGGTGGGGTTGAGGAGATTTATTTCTTTAACTATCTTGCTGATGCTTTTACCGTTTCAGCAAATGTAGCTACCGCAAAGAGCGCTGGTTTAACAGCGGCTTACAAATATGAGATTCAAGGCGATGGAAACACGTTAACAGAATCTAATTTAGCTGACAAAAAAACAGGTAACAAAGTAAATACAGTTACTTTAGTGGCTCAATTAAAACAAGTTAATTCTGCAACAAACGTAGAGTTGGAAAAACTTTTAGAGGGTCAAAATTCGGCTGTTTACAAAGATTCTAACGACCAGTATCGTTGGGTTGCAATTAAATCGTTTAACGTTACTTCAACAGCGGAACTTGTAACGGGTGGTGCAAAAGCAGACTTCAACGGGTACAATGTTACCTTAGTGGCTGAGCAAAAGGGATTCTCTCCAAGTTTAGACGCATCAACAGTTACAGCATTTTTAGGAATTGTTGCATAATTTAAGATTAACATTTATTGATTTAAAACCCTATAATTAAATTTATAGGGTTTTTTATTTACATTATATTTATATCTGAACGATTTACAATTTGTTTTAATTTATTAGGGTTTGGGTGGTTATGTAAAACACGCATATAATTTTCTATTTTAACAAAACGATTACCTTTTACAATGTTTTCTATTGATGGTAATATTTGAAAATTAGAATAGTGATTTAGCAAAAGAACTTCTTCTTCTGTATCTGCTAAAGATACTGGGATTACATGGTCTAAATGTGAATCTTCATCGTAATTTTGTAAGTCTAAATAACTACTAAAGAAATCATATTCACAGCCTAATATTTTATAAGTATTTGTTTTCTTAGTGTATCCTTTGTTTTTTAATGTACCTCTAATTGAAGCTCTTATATTTGAAATCATTCTAAAAATTGGGTCGGTTTTTCTTCTATTTTTAGCATATTCATTTGCCTTTTCTTTATTACCTAAACGATATTGTTTGTGATATTCTTTTCTTTCCTTTTTATTATCTAAATTATATTGTTTAATATATTCTTTTATTTCCTTTTTATTATCTAAATAATATTGTTTTGATTTTTCTTTTTTATATTCTTTATTATCTAAATAATATTGCTTCCCCTTTTCTTTTAACTTTTCTTTATTATCTAAATTATATTCTTTTCTCTTTTCTTTATTACCTAAATAATATTGTTTATGCTGTTCTTTTACCTTTTCTTTATTATCTAAATAATATTGTTTTGATTTTTCTTTTTTATATTCTTTATTATCTAAATAATGTTGTTTATTATATTCCTTTTTTTCCTTTTTATTATCTAAACTATATTGTTTTGCTTTTTCTTTATTTGCTAAATAATATTGTTTATTATATTCCTTTCTTTCTTCTTTAGTCATTTTATTTTGTTTTTACAAATATATTACAAATTAGTAACAAAATTACACTTTTTTAGTTATAATAGTAATGAAAGTATTAAAACCGAGTTTAACGGCACACACTATCAAGATTGAGCCTAGATTCTACCCTACAAACGTTTTAAGCGCAAAGTTTACAAACGAGGCTTCAAGCGTGGTCTTAACCTTAACACCTACTTATACCATTGCTTATGGTGTGATGTCGCTTGTGTTTGATTTAACAGGCTTAGAAGGAGAGCGGTTTACTTTAAAGTTAACAGAAAACAACATAGTAACTTATCGCTGTAAGTTGTTCTTTACCGAACAAACGATACAAGATTATAAGATTACAAAAGACAAATACATTTATGCTTAAATACGATAATTCAGATATTAGATTTGTAGGTTTTAACAAGTACACCAAACAGCCTATAAGAGAAAACACCTCTCGTAATTGGGTTATGAATGGGCGTAATAATGAGAATTACAAATACATTATTGATAGATATAACGGAAGTACTACGAACAAAGCAGTCAATAACGCTTATGCAGACTTAGCTTATGGGCGTGGTTTATCAATTCACGATGAAGAAGAAGATGGTTTGCTTTTACAAGCCTTTTCTGAATTAATGACGTTCAAAGAAGTTAAGGCTGTCGTAATTGATTACCAAATATTAGGAGAATTATCTATCGTTATACATAGACAAAAAAGCGATCGCAAAAAACTAGCTAAATTAGAACACATATCAAAATCAAATGTAATTCCAAGCGTAGAAGATGACGACGGGGTTGTTCGTTCTTATTGGTATTCCGCAGACTGGACTAAGCAATATCAAGCAAAATTTAAACCTGTCGAATATCCTGCTTTTGGTTTTGCTGAAGATTTTGGTTTTGAAAAGCCTGAGATTTACGTGGGTATGCCCTATCAAATAGGACAAGAATATTTTGCTAATCCAGACTATGACGCTTGTTTGCAATATGCCGGAATTGAAGAAGAACTAAGTAATTATTACTTTTCGCATATTGTTAATGGTTTGTCATTTGGTAGTATTGTAAACATTCCAAACTCTGCTCATTGGTCAGATTCTGAGAAAGATAAATATATTGCAGACACACAAGGTAAATTAGGAGGTTCTAGCAACGCAAATAAACAAGCCTTTAACTTTAAAAGACAAGATTCAGAAGATACAACTATTGTAAACGTAGAGAATAATACTGCTCATAAGCAATGGGAATTTTTAGGTGCTGAGGCTTCAAATAAAATACTATCTGGACATAAATGCATGTCTCCGGCTTTAGTGGGTTTAGGTTCGTCTAGTGGATTTGCTTCTGTTGCTGACGAAATGGATATGATGGAGAAGCAATTAATGAAAAGAGTAATTGCACCA
>Ga0222676_1000721_pt1 | contig 9760 bp, 6 predicted proteins | sample AntAcemetagen870_FD_179815 | JGI IMG/M metagenome (GOLD analysis project Ga0222676, IMG submission 179815) | Saline water microbial communities from Ace Lake, Antarctica - #870 | ecosystem: Environmental > Aquatic > Non-marine Saline and Alkaline > Saline | place: Antarctica: Ace Lake | collected...
GGGATGCCGATACTAGCAGAGAATAACAAACCAAGGTTACTCTACTATATAAGAAGAAGAGGGTATCGAGGCTTTAGTATAAACAGACCGGATAGAACTTATAACAAATTATCCGTAGCGGAACGTGAAGTAGGTGGTATACCTAACTCAAGTGAGGATATAAAGCAAGCACACGCCTCAGCGATTGAAACATATATAGAAGATTTTGTAGGGCAAACAAAAGAAGGGTATGGAGACGTATACCTACAAAGAACATTAGAAGATTGGGCTAAATTCGATATAAACAATCGAACAAAGCATGATGCTTCTATAAGCTCAGGATTAGCGCTGATGGCTTGCAACAAGCACAGGTACAGTCCTAAAGGCATAGTGAATAAAAAGAAATACTCCTTAGGCTTCAAGAAATATGATAATAAAGGGACCACTTCAAAAATAATACAATAGATGAATGTAAGTACAAACACTAATAGTCCATTTCCTGATCAGGTAGTTAGCGAGGAAGAAAAAGCTACGCTAGAGTACGGATTGCAGGTTTCACGTGCTATTGAGCAAGAGTGGTTTAATTATGGGGGAGCGGGATCAAATAGATACGCTAGTAACTGGAATAACTTCCATAACCTTAGGCTATATGCCAGGGGAGAGCAAAGCGTACAGAAGTATAAAGATGAATTAGCTATTAATGGTGATTTGTCTTACTTGAATTTAGACTGGAAACCTGTACCTATACTATCAAAGTTTTCAAATATTGTTGCTAATGGTATTACGCAAAAGCAATACGATATATCAGCGTACTCGCAAGATCCACAGTCTTTAAAAGCAAGGACGAATTACGCAGCAAATATACTTTTTGACATGAACACAAAGGACATTAGAGCAGCAGCGAGTTCTGTTTTGCCTATGGATCTAAGTCGATCAGGTATGACGGACGCGCAACTTCCGGAGTCCATGGAGGAAAGAGACCTCCACATGCAGCTTAAGTACAAGCCTGCCATAGAAATTGCAGAAGAAGAAGCTATAAACACCATCCTAGCTACAAACGAGTTTGATTTAACAAGAGCAAGAGTTAACCAAGATTTGGTTAACATAGGCATAGGCATTACAAAAACATCCTTTAACCCTGCTGAAGGCATTGTTGTGGATTATGTAGATCCAGCTTATTGCGTTTGGTCGTACACGGAAGACCCACACTTTGAGGACATATACTACGTAGGAGAAGTTAAGTCAATAACCATACCGGAACTTAAAAAAGAATTTCCTTACATATCTAATGAAGAATTAGAAAGAATTCAAAAATATCCTGGCAACCGCAGGATGATACAAGGTTTTGAAAACTACGATTACAACACAGTACAGGTAATGTACTTTGAGTACAAGACGTACACTGATCAAGTATTTAAAATAAAAAAGACGGATAACGGATTAGAAAAAGCAATTGAAAAAACTAGTGCGTTCGATCCACCGCCAAATGACAACTTTGATAGGGTAGCAAGATCAATTGAGGTTTTGTATGAAGGAGCTAAGGTAATAGGAACTGATATCATGCTTAAGTGGGAAATGTCTGAAAATATGACTAGACCATTAGCGGACACAACTAGGGTTGAAATGAGTTACTCTATATGTGCCCCTAGAATGTACAAAGGAGTGATACAATCACTTGTAAGCAAGTGTATTGGTTTTGCTGACGTAATACAATTAACGCACTTAAAGATACAGCAGGTATTAGCTAGAATGGTTCCAGACGGAGTATTCTTAGATGTTGACGGTTTAGCTGAAGTTGATCTAGGTAACGGAACAAGCTATAATCCTACGGAGGCATTAAACATGTACTTCCAAACGGGGTCCGTTGTAGGTAGGTCTATGACCCAAGAGGGGGACATGAACAGAGGCAAGGTTCCTATACAAGAGCTATCAAGCTCATCTGGAATCGGTAAGATACAAGCTTTAATTACCGCATACAATTATAATATGCAAATGATTAGAGATGTCACAGGTTTAAACGAAGCCCGCGACGGAAGTATGCCAGATGCTAATGCTTTAGTTGGCCTACAGAAAATGGCAGCTAATACGTCTAACACCGCTACGAAGCACATTCAGGACGCTAGCATTCAAATAGCCTTAAGCACTTGCGAAAACATATCGTTGAAAATAAACGATGTATTAAACTTCCCGCTCACTAAGAATTCGTTAATGAATAGTATATCTACTTTCAATGTAGAAACATTAAGAGAGATTGAAAATCTTAACTTACACGACTTTGGTATATTTTTAGAAATGGAACCGGACGATGAGGAAAGAGCAGAGCTACAAAAAAACATACAAATATGCCTGCAGACAAAAGAAATTGATATTGAAGATTCAATAGATATTAACCAAATTAAAAACCTTAAGCTAGCTAACGAAATGCTAAAACTTAAGCGCAAGAAAAAGCAAGAAAGAGAACAGGCTTTAGTACAACAAAATATACAGGCGCAAGCACAAGCAAATGCTGAGGCATCCGAAAGAGCTGCAATGGCCGAAGTACAAAAGCAGCAAGCTATGACGGCAGAAAAAGTTGCAATAGAACAGGCTAAGTCTAACTTTGAGATGCAAAGAATGCAGACCGAAGCACAGATTAAAAAAGAGTTGATGGCAACCGAATTTCAGTACAACTTGAAGCTAGCTCAAATGAATATGGAGGCTACTAAAAGTAAAGAAGCTCAAATAGAAGACCGCAAAGACAAAAGAATTGAAAAAGAAGGATCGCAGCAGAGTCAATTAATAGAGCAGCGACAAACACAAGGATTGCCTAAGGATTTTGAATCTGCGGGCAATGACAATTTGGGGGGATTTGATTTATCCCAGTTCAACCCGCAATAAGTACGTATTTAATAATTATATAATATCATATCATGAACGAAAAAACAGAAGGATCTTTTAAGATCAAATCTAAGCCGAAGCTAACTGACGAGCAATTGGCTGCTAAAAACAAGGAGCCATTAATAGATGTTCCAAGTAATGTAACAAGGGTAGTAATACCTAATGAAGGAAAGCCGGATCCAAAAGTAATAGTAGAACCGGAAGCAGAGGGCGGCCCAGTAATTAAAGAAATAATTGACGAGCCGGCAGCCGTAGCAAAGCCTGAAGCGGTTGCGCCGGCAGCACCAGTAGAAGAATTACCAGAAAGTGTATCTAAGTTAGTTGACTTTATGCGGGAGACCGGAGGTGATATGCAAGACTACATTAGATTAAATACCAATTACGACGATGTAGATCGCGATGTATTGGTTAAAGAATATTATAAAAGTACTAAGTCACACCTAAGCGCAGAAGAAATTGATTTTATGATCGACGACAACTTTGCATTTGATGAGGACTTAGATGAGGAGCGAGATATCCGAAGAAAAAAACTCGCATATAAAGAAGAGGTTGCAAAAGCCCGTACGTTTTTAAATGAAACCAAGGATAAGTATTATGACGAGATCAAGTTGAACTCGCCTAAATTGTCAGGGGATCAGCAAAAAGCATCAGACTTTTTTAATCGATATAAAGAGGACCAGGAAAGAAACGTCGCTAATCACGAAAAGTTTAAAGCCAACACTAATGAATTACTTGATGAGAATTTCGAAGGTTTCGATTTTGCATTGGGGGATAAAAAGTTTAGATATGGCGTACAAAACCCTTCGCAGATAGCAGAAAATCAATCAGACATTAGTAATTTCATAGGGAAGTTCCTTGGGAAAGATGGTACGATTGAGGATACCGCAGGGTATCACAAAGCATTGTATGCAGGTGCAAATGCCGATAAAATGGCAAATCACTTTTACGAACAGGGCAAAGCCGACGCCATTAGAGATGTTGTAAACAAATCTAATAACACATCAAGTACAGCCAGAAAAGCTGCGCCTGTAGATAGCGCTAGGTTTGGAGCATACAAAGTTAAATCAGTTTCTGGAGCGGACTCATCAAGACTGAAAATTAAAAAATTTAACAAACAATAACTATGAGTTTATTACCACAGTTTGGGGAATTAGTCCCAACACAAAAACCGCAATTACTTGCGTCAAATTATCTACAATGGACAGACAGCGCAGGAGCTGACAACTTTGCGGATTTTGCACAGCAGTATTTACCAGAAATCTACGAAGCGGAAGTAGAGCGTTATGGAAACAGAACGTTATCTGGATTTTTACAAATGGTTGGCGCTGAAATGCCAATGACATCTGATCAAGTTATTTGGTCTGAACAAAACCGTTTACACATTTCTTATATAGGTTGTACCACTGGAGCAATAGCGGGAACTACTCAAATAATAAATGTTAACCCTGGAGCAGCAGTTGATGTTCAAAATGTAATATCAGTAAATGATACTGTTGTCGTTTTGGATCCAACAACTGGGCTAGAAGCTAAAGCGGTCGTTACAGCATCTGTAACAGGAGCAGGGGCAGGAGCTCAAATTACTGTTCAAACTTTTTCTGGAAAAACTCTTACAGGAGCGGCCCCGGGTGGATTAGGATTTACAGCCACAGGGTTAAAGGTATTCGTTTACGGATCTACCTATGGCAAAGGATCTGACACAGTTGGAGGAAATGCTAGAACTAGTATTGAGCCTGTATTAACGCAGTATTCAAACTCGCCAATTATAATTAGAGATCAATATGTTGTATCTGGATCAGATACCGCACAGATCGGATGGGTAAATGTAGCGACTGAAGATGGAACTGATGGATACCTATGGTACCTAAAAGCGGAATCTGAAACTCGTTTACGTTTTAACGATTACCTAGAAATGGCGATGGTGGAAGGCGAATTAAATGCGTCTACATTAAATGCATTTACTCAGCCAGGAACAGAAGGCTTATTTGCTGCTATTCAAGAAAGAGGAAATGTAGAAACCGGGTTTACTGCTGCCAACGGATTAGGGGAGTTTGACAAAATCCTTAAGAATCTCGATACACAAGGGGCTATTGAAGAGAACATGCTGTTCCTAAACAGAGAAACTGCTTTAGACTTTGACGATATGCTAGCTGAACTATCTTCTGGCGCTGCCGGGGGTGTTGCTTATGGATTATTTGAAAATTCAGCAGATATGGCGCTTAACTTAGGATTCAGTGGATTCCGTAGAGGATCTTATGACTTTTACAAAACAGATTGGAAATACCTAAATGATGCATCTACTCGTGGGGCGATCAACGGTGTTAATTCAATTGATGGTGTATTAGTGCCAGCTGGAACTTCTACTGTTTACGATCAAGTACTAGGAACAAATATCAGACGTCCATTTTTGCACGTACGATACAGAGCTTCTCAAACTGACGATCGTAGAATGAAGTCTTGGTTAACAGGATCTGTAGGCGGAGCAAGTAGCTCAACTCTTGATGCAATGGAAGTAAACTTCCTATCTGAAAGATGTTTGATTACTCAAGCCGCTAACAACTTTGTACTATTCAAAGGAGTCTAAAGATTCAAGTGTAATTCTTACCCTCGTTGTAATAACGGGGGTAATTATTACTTTTATAAATTATTAAATTATATCATATTATGGCAAATAAAAAACCAGTGGCTAAAAAAGCCGAAAAAATAGAAGTTGTTGCACAAGAAGTTGCAGCACCTATTAAAAAAATAGAAGAGGCTCCGGCTAAACCCGAATGGGAAATAAAAGATAGATTATACTATCTTACCGGAAGGCATACACCTTTGACTCATACCATACCTTGCAAGCATACTACGAAGCATTCGCTATTGTATTTTGACACAAAAAAGGGTACTCAAAAAGAGCTTAGATATGCAACCAATCATGATTCGCCTTTTAAAGAAAACCAAAAAGGGGAAGCAACACTTGGGCATATACAGTTTTTAAATGGAGACCTGCGCGTACCTAAAGAAAAACAGAATCTACAAAAGCTATTGTCGCTATATCACCCATTAAAAGGTAGAGTATACGAAGAGTTTGATCCAGTAGAAGAGGCGTACGACGATTTAGAACTGCTTGATTTGCAAACAGATGCAGCCGTTTTTGCTAGAGAAATGGATATAGACGATGCTGAGGCCATCCTACGAGTTGAAATAGGTAGCGCTGTAAGTGAATTATCTTCTAAGGAAATCAAAAGAGACCTTAGGTTATTTGCTAGAAGTAATCCAGAATTGTTCCTAGAGCTAGCCCAAGATGAGAATGTAGGACTTAGAAATACAGCCATTAAAGCTACCGAAGCAGGGGTAATTGCTTTGTCACAAGATCAAAGAACATTTTCTTGGGCATCCAACGGAAGAAAGCTGATGAATGTGCCATTCGATGAAAACCCATATTCTGCAATGGCAGCATACTTTAAGACCGACGAAGGAGGGGAAGTATTCAGATCTATAGAAAAAAAGATTAATTAGTAGTTTTTAAAAAAAACACGTAATTATATTATAGATGGTGAATTAATTTTAGCCGGCTTCATCACTGGGGCCGGTTAATATTTATAACAAAATAAAGTGAAATGGCAGTAAATGTAGATATAGTTTATAAAACAGTGTTACTTATTCTGAACAAAGAGCAGAGAGGTAACTTAACTCCGGATGAATTCAACAAGGTTGCAACACAAGTACAACTAGAGATATTCGAGAGCTACTTTGACACGCTTAATCAACAACTACGTAGACCAGATAATGATACGGAGTATGGCGATCGCATTAAGAATGTTGATCATAACATAGCTGTATTTAAAACATACGGTAATGCAACTTATGTACCAGGGGGTGCATATTTTACTTTACCAACAACCTCGGGAGCAGGAGTAGCTACTCAAACACTCACGGGTAACGGAACGGCAATATCTTTTCCTTTTACATCGATAACATCTTCACAACTACAAACAAGTGTGATTGCGGTTACAATAAACGGTGTATCAACCACAGCTTACACAATCAGTGGAGCTAACATAATTTTCAACAGCATACCAGCTCTTAATGACGTAATAGTCGTTACAGCGACCCCAGAGGACTTCTACAGACTGGGGACAGTTATATACCAAGATGAAAAAGAAGCGCAGCTATCTCAGCGAAACGAGCTTCTATACTTAAACAACAATCCTTTAGTAGCGCCAACAAAAACATATCCTATATATTTATATGAGGACAGTAAATTATACTTATATCCCAAAACAATTACATCGGATATAAGCGTTAGCTATTTAAGGAAGCCCGTGGATGTTATATGGAACTTTACTGTTCCTTCAGGGCAAAACTATTACCAGTACAATGCTACCAATTCTGTCAACTTTGAATTATCAAAAACGGAGCAAGCCAATATTATATTAAAAATATTGCTTTATTCAGGAGTAGTTATAAGAGATCCTTCTGTGGTACAAATAGCAGCACAACAAGTGCAACAAGAAAATCAACGCTCAATAATGTAAGATATGCCTATACCTAATGGTGGTTTAATAACCGAAACTAACGAACAATATTATGCTGGAGCACAGCACTTTTACATAACTGACCCTAATTTAGTTAACTCCATAACAACAACATTTAATACGGATTTAATATTTGGTAATGATAATCCAGCTTTGCCTAATTACGCTTTAAACAATTTTAAATTGTACAGTAGTCTCACCGGAATACCCGGCAGTTACGAAGAGTATGTATTAAGATGGAACGCGGTGGGGAATACTATAACTTTTTCTATCCCTTTTTTATCTCCATGGAAGCCTTATATAGCTGTTCAGTTAAAAGCATTAAATGGTGGTAGCTTTGGAAATGAAGATGCCTCGGGAGACACGGTGCAGGAAAACTACGGAAGCTACGCTTATACATCTTTAAACGATGTTATCAATGGGTTTATAGCAACGTACGTAGGAGAGCATAAGTTAATCGGGGACGTTAAAAGGACCGATGTTATATTCCACGCTAAAAGGGGATTACAAGAATTCAGCTACGATACATTAAAAAGTGTAAAGTCTCAGGAAATAACAATACCGCCAAGTTTAGGTGTTACAATACCACAAGATTACGTTAACTACGTTGGCTTAGCTTATATTGACCAGCTAGGTGTTAGACATCCTATATACCCAGCTAATAACTTAACAAGCAGTCCTTACGAAGTGCCGTTACAAGACGAAACCGGAGACTACACAATGGATAATACCGGTGATCTTTTAGAAGGAACTTCTATTACAAACGAAAGGTGGGCTACAGCGAATGATAGGCTTTTAAACGGTAACATTAGCGCAGAAGATTATTGGTCTTATGGCAGCTATTTAACCGGAAATCCTGTTTGGGGACAACGATACGGTAACGACCCACAGAATTCACAAAGAAATGGTTGGTTTAATATGAATGAAAGAGATGGTACAATAGCTTTTTCTTCAAACTTAAAAGACAGATTGATAATACTTGACTATATATCAGATGGATTAGCGTATGACTTAGACGCTAGGATACCTAAGATGGCCGAGGATGCATTATATGCTCACATACTATATTCTATATTAGCTGGAAGAATTAATCAACCAGAGTACGTTATACAACGTTTAAAGAAAGATAGAGCGGCTAAGCTAAGAAACGCTAAAATAAGATTGTCTAACATTAAACTATCAGAGATAGTTCAGGTAATGAGAGGCAAATCTAAATGGATTAAATCATAATTAAATGGCACAAGAAATTAAAAACACATTTCTAAAATCCAAGATGAATAAAGATCTTGATGATAGAATATTGCCTAACGGTGAATATAGAGATGCTCGGAATATATCAGTTGGTAGATCCGAAGATAATGACGTAGGTGCCTTAGAGAATATAATTGGTAATGATTTAGTGTCTGGTACGGATATTGGCAATGGCTTAACTATTATAGGTGTAGAAGCAAACAATTCAGCGGATACGCTTTTTGTGTTTCTAACAGATTACACAGATTCAAATCTGCAATCACCTACAAACGCCCCAATTACTTCAAGGCATTATATATATTCTTATAATAGCTCAACAAAAAACTACACGTTACTAGTACAGGGCAACTTTTTAAACTTTTCAACTACAAATAGGATAATAGGTATAAACCTAATTGAAAATTTATTGTTTTGGACAGATAACAGGAACCAGCCTAGAAAAATTAATATTAGCCTAGCTAGAGCCTTTGTATCGGGCGGACTGGCCGTTAACCAAGGCGACTATTACACGCAAGAGCATCAAATATCTGTTGCAAAATATAACCCATATCAAGCCATTAGCCTTTATAATAGAGCAGACCTAAAAGCAAGGGCTGGAGCTACTACAACAGAATTCACGATAGAGGGGCACAGAAGAGCAGAGCTTATAGGGTATATAGGAGCTACTGTTGTTTGTTCTGAAACCATTCCCCCAACCTCGGGGAACAACCATGTCAAAGTAATAAGCATAACTAATTCTTTTACTTCCCCAGATATAACAACCATAGTGGTATCTCCTGCGTTAAACGCGGCTCCCAGCACCGGAGACTTTGTTTCTCTTATTATTTCTACTATGAGTAATAGGAACAACGATCCCACCTGGCCCGGTGACCCTGACTACTTAGAAGACAGATTTGTTAGATTTAGCTATAGGTTTAAATTTGATGACAACGAGTATTCTTTAATGGCTCCGTTTACGCAGATAGCTTACATCCCTAAACAAAACGGTTACTTCATTAACGGGGACGAAAATTCAGCTTACCAGTCTACAATAGTAGACTTTATGGAAAATTTAGTTCAAAACGTTGGGTTAGTTATACCTTTACCCTCTTCTGCTAACAAAATTTCATCTAGCTACAAAATAAGTGATTTAG
>Ga0222676_1000728_pt1 | contig 9684 bp, 8 predicted proteins | sample AntAcemetagen870_FD_179815 | JGI IMG/M metagenome (GOLD analysis project Ga0222676, IMG submission 179815) | Saline water microbial communities from Ace Lake, Antarctica - #870 | ecosystem: Environmental > Aquatic > Non-marine Saline and Alkaline > Saline | place: Antarctica: Ace Lake | collected...
TTTTTTGGTCAACGTTGCATGATGAGCAAACCTATCAATACTATAATATAATGATGCAATATATGGATCTACTCAGTCAGGATGACCAAGCTCACCTGTTTGAAATTTGTCTATAAATGTTGTAGAACGATGGTCTTTAGTTGGAAAAGAAAATGTCTCGACAACTTTGCCCATAGCTTTAAGTTTGTCTGTCAAAAGTTTAGTTTGGGTTGCTTTACCTGCACTGTCTACACCTTCGATAACGACAAATACCATAGCGTTTGCAAAAGATAAAGGCTGTACTATGCCCCAATAATCTCTTCAATTTGCTGGATTGTATGCTCAAGCGTTCCACTATTATCAATGACCTCACACTGCAATCATAATGCTTTTACTTTTGGAATAAAGTCTTTTTCATATTCTGCAGTAAGACGTTCAAAGTTATCTACGACAAATTTATCTTTAGATTTATGATCTCGTACTTCTCCTTTGGCTGATAAATCTGCATTTCTTAGTTGCAAACGATCAAGTGCTGTGTTTTTGTCTATCTTAACATACAATACTATTCATTGTTCTTGTAGCGACTTAATACCGTATTTATAAATTTCTGTACGGACAGCATCAGGGATATCTTTTTGGAAGATAAGTCATGAGGTAACTGCTTCTCTATCGAGGATATAGACTGTTCCATCGTTTTGTGTTGTTATATGGAACTTATTTGTCATAGCGGCATACAACAATCATGTTACTTCTCGTTTTTTATAGACATCTTCTATTGTCAATACTTCTCTAATTGCCTTACCAAGATGTTCAGCTTCATTTGGGAAATGATAGTATTTTGTATCTATTCCTTTTTCGGAAAGTCTTTGGACGAGTGCATCTGAGACAGCACTTTTTCATGATCCATGGATTCATTCTATGACGATGTGTTTGTATTTCATACTCTTGTATAATGGATAAAATAGTGGTCAATATATTCTTCTCTGGATATTTCTTCAAAGTCTGATTCAAAATCAGGTAAGTATGCATCTCATTTATATGTCTCTTTGGTTATCGTTAAGTAGATATCATCTATGTATGGCAAAAAGAGCTCATAAACTTTTGCTCCTCCGATGACCCATGCAGTTGCGATATCTTTGATCCCATCACGAATATCATTGATAGATGTATATCGTTCAACACGATCATCTGATGATGGAGTCCTACTCAATACGATATTTTTTCTTCCTGGCAATGGTCTACCGATTGATTCATATGTCTTGCGTCCCATAATGACTGGCTGTCACATAGTTAGACGTTTGAATCTAGGTAAGTCACCTTCTATGCGATCTCGAGGCAGGTCATTATCTTTTCCTATCACTCTATTTGGCGACATTGCAAGAATAGCGTGGAGTTTTGCCATCGTCTTTTGCAGCTAATAAAATCATACTACACAATACATATATATTTTTGACAAATAGGCAAGAATAAAACGCTTGCTATTATTTTGTGAAAAAAATATATATAGAATTATACTTTAGTTTTGTTATTATCCTATGAAATATATTGTTACATACATAGCGGTTTTGTTCTGTTTTTTGAGCTTTTCTCATGCACAAAATACCTATATCCCAACTACTGAAGATACACAGACAGTTAGTGCATTAAACAATCTATTGGATGACCTCATCCAAGGTGATAAAAAAGAACTTCGACATTGGTATAACCAAATAGATACCTTGTATGAAGTATATTCTGGTAATGGGAAACTTGGTTATTTGTTGGGTGAAATAGATGGCTATCTCCGCGAAAGCCTTGATACGATGAAGAAACCTGCGATTATCGAATCTATCACTGCAAAAGAAGCATTTGTTGCTCAGTATGCATCCTGAATTATCCAAGAGCACACTATCCCTGATCGTTGTTGGGAGATGTATGAATTACTAGATGATCTTTCGTTTGTACATGACATACCAACAGTAATAACGCTAGGAACCTGGTATGCTGAGACAACTTGTGGATTTTACCTTCCTATCAATCCGCTCTATGGCTCGAATGGACCATTTCAGATTATTAGTAAAGATTATGGGACAGGTCAGATGACTATGCCATTGTTTAAACAAACGCTTGAAGACTTTTTGATTTTTTCTCGTCACAAATATAATCTCTATGGATGAGCAAAATGGAATAGAGAAAATGGGTATTCTGTAGATGTAAGCTACACATGATTCGATCTTACTGGTATAGTAAGACATGGTGCTTTATACAATGGTGTTGCAAGTGACCATCCTATGGGAAATATTTATGGAGATATTAGACCCAAAAAAGATTGGTACGTATATAATAACTATAAAGAAGAACGATCATGAGCTGTAAGGCATGGTTTCTTGCCTATTGTCATCAAAGCAGCTGAATGGGAGCTTGAAAATTGGATACCAAAATTTATCTGAACGGGCAGTATTGATTAGTGTTGTTTTGTTCTTTTTCTCTATACTCATGTTAAATATTACAAGATTTGCAAGAAAGCTCACTGCTAATTTTACGCTCTTGGATCGAACAATTGTGAAGTTTGATCTTATTATCGTCTGACTTTTGGCAGCAAAACTGTTTCCTGTACTTACTTCGTTGCATCGAGGATGGTATGTATGATTTATCGTTTTGGTGGAAATCTATTTTTTGAAGAAGATTGCTGGATTGAGGAAGTAATATAATATTTTTTTAGAGTAATGACTTCTTGTTCTTGTAATTTTTATATATTTATTTTTCCGTATTAGAAACTAGTATCTATAAAAAATAATGGAGATAAATATTAGAAAGAATTGCAAATTATACTATAGTCATTATGATCTGCATATGAAAAAAAATCTTCCCATTATCTGAATGAGTCCTTGAAATAGCTACTTCAAAAATAAAGAAGTAGCATACTTATTGAAAGAAACAATACTCAAGTATGACAAAGCCGTAATTATGGTAGCAGATGAACCAGCTATTTCTACCTATCTTGCTATGTGATATAGCTTTTCTAAAGCAAAAAATAAAGCTATTTTGAAATGAAACAATCTCAAAAATAGAACAAAAAAGGTATTAGAATAAATGTGATTGGATAGCGATCATATCATTATTGTTGACTGGGCCAACGAAATATCTACTAATGATATCTTTCTCGAGCATCTTTCTAATATAATGCAGCTCTTCAAAACTAATAAAACTTTCAGAGAATCAGTAAAATTTACTTCAAAGGAGGTACTAGAAAATAGCTGAAAGGATTATGATGATAGCGGTATTGAACAAGCAACCAATTACCTTTTGAATGAAATAGCTTTCTTGGAGTTTGCTCCAAAGTATTTTAAGGTAGATAGTGTTAGCTATGTATATCATAAACCTCGAAGAATTTATGAGGACTATATAGCATGAATTTTTGATTGAATAACAAAATTTCATCTTGATTTCCATCTATTGGAAGCTCCTTACGAGACTTATCTTACTCATCAAGAGAGTGAGTTATCTAGATTAGATATGATCAGAGAAAGATGAGTAATTAAATGCGCATATGTTCCATACACTTCCGAACTTTTTGAAATTACACAAGACTGATTTAAATGACTATTTTATGAAATAATAAGTCACATAGCAAAAAAGAATAATCTACAAATAGAGTTTGTAGAACAGAGTTGATATGGTGTCTTGGCAGATAGAATTAACTCATGATTTGTTGATATATTTTGTGCGCCTGTACGACCAACCAAAAGTAGAAGACTAAAATTATTTTTTTCAAAGTCTTTGGCAAAAAGCTCTCTCTATGGTTATATGAGATCAGATACAAAATACAAAAACCTGTCTATTCAAGAGCTAAGCGAGATTCCAGAACTTAGAGTTGTTATAAAAGAGAATGATATACATCACGATATTATGAAAGAACTATTACCAAACACTAGAATCGTCTGGCTACCTCAACTTGCTCAAGTTTGAGAAGAGATTAATTATGTGTTGGATAATAGAGCAGATATTGCTTTTCGAGAAGACAAACTTGTTGAATGACTCCTAAAAACACAATGAATCGACAATAAAAAACTTATTAAAAAAAATATAGATACGAAACCTATAAAAATTTACGAAAACTGTATGGCACTTCCACGATGAGATTTCGAACTCAAAGAGATGATTGATGATTGAATTGAAGATTTCTTTGTTTCTTTAAAATAATCTCCATACTCACATTTAATTGACTATATGTGTTATATATGTATAGTTTTTGTATTTATTATTCTATACAAATTATGGATCATAAACATATCTATTTCGCTGATGGATCATCGCTCTTACAACAACAAGTAGAAAAAAACATTCTCAAAGAATTATCTCATTACAATCAGCAAGAACTTATAAAACTATTGAACAGTGACGCTCCATTTCAATCTCTGTTTGTAGATTATGAGCATCCATATGTGGAAAGACTCTATCTTCCTGGAGACAAATATCGATTAAGCTTACATAAGATACTTCCACATGACTGAACTATACAAGACTCACTCTATCACCGCCATGACTACCCTACTGGTATAAAAATATTTGATGGAATGTACAAAATGGAATCAGGATATAGTCCAAATGAATTAGAGCCTGAAAATGCTTGTACTAGCTACTACAATAGCTGATCTATGTATATAATGACTGATCCAAACCAATGGCATAGGATTAAGCATATTGACTGACCAAGCTATAGCATGATGATAACTGGACCAAAGTTTCGTAGAGAAAAGACCAATAGACCAAGTAAAAAACAATATCCTCTTGGCGCTGAAAGAATACAAGGATTGAAAAATGAATTTTTGGATATTTTACAATCAGCTTAAAAATAGTTTAGTTAATTTATTACTCCTGAACCTTCGTTCTGTCGCATCAACAACACTTGACTTTCTATATTTTTTGTTTATAGTAAATTCTCAAACAAAAAGAGAAACATGAAAACACATCTAGTTACTTTCGCAACAAAAAACCCTTGGTCTATATTTTGGACCGGATTGACAGTGTTTGGGTGGTTTGCAGAAATTCTGAAGTACGTAAATCATGAATCCTATGCTGCTGCAATCACTACCGGATTATGCCTGACGGTATTTCTTGTGATTTTTTTCCTCTTCTTAGAGGAATTAGTCGAATGGGTCGATAACAATCCTTTTTTGTACTTCTTCATATTGCTCTGTATAGATGGTGGCGTTCACTTCATCTTAAGGTAATAACCATGCAAGCTTATCCACTAATTTAGGGAACGTGTCTACACTTCCCTTTTTTTATACTTGAAAATTATCGTATTATTCATACTCTTTGATTTTAGTTGCTATAAAAAATAAGCATGAACTATCATGGAAATCACATTGTCATATTAGATTGTGGCTCACAAGTTACACAACTTATAGCTAGAAGACTAAGAGAAGTAGGAGTCTATAGCTCTATTCTCCCTGCCGGGACTAGTGCTGGTCATATCAAAGATATTGATCCGAATGCAATCATCATTTCTGGTGGACCACAATCTGTCACTCAAACAAATGCGCCTGTTGTCGACCAGCAGGTTTTTTGATTGTGAAAACCAATTTTGGGTATCTGCTATGGTTTACAACTCATCTGTCATAGTTTAGGTTGATCAGTAAAGCCCTCACCAAATCGTGAATATGGACATGCGAAGGTAGAACTTTTTGGACAATCAGACTTATTAGCTGGTATAGATTCGGGTAGTAGCGTTTGGATGAGTCATGGTGATAGCGTAGATAGTATTCCATCTGGATTTGATTGTATTGCGAAAACATCTACTACTCCATTTACTGCTGTCGAACATAGAGAACGTAAAATACGATGAGTCCAGTTTCATCCTGAAGTAGCTCATACCCCTATTGGGATGAAACTATTTGAAAACTTTGCACTTCATATTGCATGATGTTCCTGAGATCGAGATATGGATCACTATCATCATGATATTGTATATTCACTTCGCAACAAAATCTGAAAGAGTACTGTCGTTTGTGGACTAAGTGGTGGCGTAGATTCTAGCGTCGCTGCAAAACTTGTCCATGAAGCAATTGGAAACAATTTGCATTGTATATTTGTTGATACTGGTTTATTGAGATACAAAGAAGCAGAAGATGTCGAAAAGCTCTTTCGTCCTTTGTATGGCAAAAATTTACATTGTATAAATGCTCGTAGAGAGTTTTTGGATGCACTACAGTGAGTCTCAGATCCAGAAACCAAACGTAAAATTATTGGTAAAGTATTTATTGATGTCTTTGAACGTGAAGCAAAAAAGATTGATGCAATATATCTCGTACAATGAACAATCTATCCTGATGTAATCGAATCCAGTGGAGACGGAACACATAGTGAAGTCATAAAATCACATCATAATGTTGGATGATTGCCTGAACAATTGGGGTTGGATATCGTAGAACCACTTCGCATGTTATTCAAAGATGAGGTCAGAAAACTATGAAAAACGCTTGGAATTGCTGACCATTTTCTCTCTCGTCATCCCTTCCCGGGACCAGGTCTAGGAATTAGGATTATTTGAGCAATAAGTGACGAAAAAATTGCAATACTTCAGCAAGCAGATCATATATTTATCCAAGAACTTCATAACCAATGATTGTATGATACCGTATGGCAATCCTTTGCTGTATTGCTTCCTGTACAAACTGTTGGAGTCATGGGCGATGCTCGTAGCTATGATTTCGTTCTTGCGTTGCGTTCTGTAGACGCTAGTGATGGTATGACTGCGAGCTATTCTGAGCTTCCTCATTCATTTCTGCAACATGTGAGCAATCGTATCACCAATGAAGTAAATGGAATTAGTCGTGTTGTTTATGACATAACGAGTAAACCTCCTGCAACTATTGAGTGGGAGTAATCTATACAAAAACATCATTTTGTATTGTATACTAATGACATTTCTTTATTTTATTTAATATACAATTAAATATATAAATTTTTTGACTACTAATTAATAAATATGTTTGCGACATTAAGAGAAATTAAAATATGACTCGATAAACAAAGAACTTGATGGATAGAGAGAAATATTCCAAAAGAGATAGCTGAAACGATTCTACAACACTCTAAAAAAGTTGCAAAAGCAGCCTCTATCTATTGAAAACATTTTCCTGATATTGATCATACGAAACTAATTAGAATGGCTAAGACTCATGACTTTGCAGAATATAAGGAAAAAGATTACACTCCATGAGAAATCAGTAAGGAGGAAAAACATAGAAGAGAAAAAGTAGTTATGTTAGAATTAAAAAATAGTTTTGATAATAAAGGTGAAGAACTTTTCAATCTTTGGATGGAACATGAAAAATGAGAAACTAAGGAAGCACAGATAGTACAACAATTAGATAAACTTGATGCTGCAATTCAGGCTATAGAGTACGAAAAGATATGATATGAAAATGTCAAAGATTTTTACCCGTATACTCTATGAAAATTAACAGATCCTATCCTCATTGAAATTCTAAAAATTTTACTAAGAAAAGACTACCCTAAGATAAATGCTTACGACCAGTATTTCCTATTGTTGGAATGCAACTGAGATGAAGAAACATTTAAACAACAAATGCAATCTAGGGAAGTAAGTATCTAATAACAAAAATAATGTTATAATAATCATAATCCACCTAACTTTATGTACAATATCTTGTAGGCTACTATTTTTTTCCTTTGTATTACCAAATAGGAATCATATACTTGCATATTGATTTATCCATGACGATTTTTACGTATGGCAGAGAAAAAAAAGACAACAAAAAAGACCACAATAACAAAGAAACTAGCCGAAAAAAAAACCAAAAGCTATGTCCAGCAAGTTGATATAAACGATCCGAGTTTTGTGCACTTTCAGTGAGTAAGAACACATAATCTCAAAGATATTGACGTTAGTATACCGAAAAACAAGCTGAGTGTTATCACTGGTGTATCATGATCAGGAAAATCATCATTTGCCTTCGATACCCTGTATAAAGAATGACAGTATCGTTATATCGAGTCCCTGGGTTCTTATCTCAGACAGTTCTTCAATCTTGGTGAAAGACCAGATGTAGATCATTGTGCTGGACTCTCACCTGCTATCGCTATCGAACAGAATAAGAAAGTAGGGAATAGTAGAAGTACTGTATGAACACTGACTGAAATAGATGATTATCTGAGACTGTTATTTTCTAAGGTCTGAGATCTCTACTGCTACAAATCTGGAAAACAAATCAAACCACAAACTATCGATCAAATTATTGATGCAATATACGATGAATTTTTGGACAAAAAAATCTATATGCTCAAAGAATTAGGTAAAATTGATAGCCCAGAAAAATTAGCAAAATTTGCAAGAAAAAATACGAAACATGTTGATGAATGAAAATGATTCACCAGATATCTTATCCAATATGAGCATAATGAAGCTATAGAATCTGTCGAATATTTCTACTTAGAAACGCCAAATATTCCACAAGACCATTTTCCTGTGACCGTCTATGGTGTTTTTGATCGTGTGACGGTGGAAGATACCAAAAAAGAGAGACTCAAAGAAGATGTCATCAAGATTTTGACAGAGGTAAAAAAATTTGGTATTCGTCTCCAGGAATGAACAAAGGATGAGGATACGACAATAAAACGATTTACTGACAAAAATTATTCGCCTGATTTTGACATTAGCTACCCTGAATTTACGCCACAATATTTCTCACCAAATAGACAAGAATGAGCTTGTCCGACTTGTCATGGTGTGGGTGAGGAACTCCAAGTTGATATGGACAAAATTATCGATCCCAATAGTTCTTATCTTGAAGCGATAATACCATGGAGAGATTCTGCTTTTGGTCAATGAATTCTGGTAAAACTTGCGCAAAAATATAGCATCAACCCTCAAGGGAAGTGGTGAGAGTTGCCTGAATGGTTTCTGCATGTCGTGATAGAATGAGATGAAGAACTTTTGAGAATCAAGACGGGTGAAAAATTTGCAAGTATTTATTATAGAGGAATACAGGAAGTTCTCAAAGACCAGTACAATAAAGGATTACTCACCGTTGATTTTCAGGCTATGCTTGACATGAAACCATGTCACAGCTGTCATGGAGCTAAATTACGTGTAGAAAGCTTACATGTTTTCTTGACGATTCCAGAAAAACTTTTGATTAAAAAAGAGATGCTTTTTCTCTCAAGAGATGAACTTTTTGTCAATAAATGAGCATATAACGAAGATCGATCATATACAAAGCCTATAGATGATGGACTTGTGAAATATAACATACAAGATCTACAGACGATCCCACTGGGTGAATTGATACAGTTTTTGCAGCTCTTCCAAAAGCATCATAGCAAAGCTAGCATCCTTGTTGATAGAATAATCAATCCGCTTTTGGATAGAATTGGGACGATTGAGCAACTTGGGTTACCATATATCACGCTACATAGGAACGTTGGAACACTTTCTGGATGAGAAATTCAAAGACTAAGACTTGCTAAACAATTAGGAAATAAATTAACATGAATTACCTATGTCTTGGATGAGCCAACAATTGGACTCAGTGACAAAGAAATAGTCAAAACTATTGCATCAATAAGAAAATTACAAAAAATGGGGAACACTATTGTTGTGGTAGAGCATCATGATGCGTTTATTAAAGAAGCTGATTGGATTGTCGAGATTGGTCCTGGTGCTGGAGATTTTGGATGAAATTTATTATTTTCTGG
>Ga0222676_1000730_pt1 | contig 9670 bp, 10 predicted proteins | sample AntAcemetagen870_FD_179815 | JGI IMG/M metagenome (GOLD analysis project Ga0222676, IMG submission 179815) | Saline water microbial communities from Ace Lake, Antarctica - #870 | ecosystem: Environmental > Aquatic > Non-marine Saline and Alkaline > Saline | place: Antarctica: Ace Lake | collected...
TGCCATCAGTCTTTAAAAGGGAAAATTTGTGTGTGTTGTTCTTTTTGTTTGGGTCGCAACCATCGTATGTTCGCCCAGAATCTCTCGTGTCCATAGTATAGGAACATTTTGGTGATTACTTCTATGCCTGCAATACCCAACGCCCAGTCCCATTTGCCTGTGATGATCCAACTGATAAAGAATGTATCAGTGGTGGCAATCACTCTCCATGTTAGGGTTTTAACCAGACTTCTAGTCCTAGGTGAATAACTCATACCTTTATTATAGCAGGTCTTAGGAAGATGTCAATTAGTTGATGCTTAATATCTGCTCTTTGTCTGGCGATAACAGTGTGTCCAACGGTATTACCGCATTCTCTTTGACTGGTATTTCCTGTAGTCCTGTTTCTCGGTCTAGATATTTGTAGTCTATTTTAACTGGATCAAACTGCTTCAAGAAATCAAACACCACATTGGTGTCCAATTCACCACAGGTGTACACATCCAACTGTATCATAGCCGGATCACATTCATCCCAGGTGTGCATGACCACGTGTGATGTTTCAATGATCGCAAAACAGGTCAATCCTCTGTTGCCCACAACATCCACATATCGAGCTTCAGGACCAAACAGTATCCGCATGCGGATGCCTTCAATTAGTTCTCGTAGGGATTGTTTTGCGTGTGTTTCATCTTTGGGTGGAAGGTTAACTTCTGCACGAACTATTAGATGTTTGTGAACCAGTGGTTGCATTTTTTTGTATCTCCTGAAGTTAATTTTGTACAGGCTATTTAACTACAAAATTAAAAAATGTCAACTATGATTCTTGTCTGATGGGAGGTAGATTTTCTAATTTTTCCAGTTCAAGCAGATCCACCTTGCTCTTTGCGACATCCAACTCTGCTTCAGTAACACAAAAAAGTTGTCCACTACTGCCAGGAGCTCGAGCCTGCATCTCTTGGGCATATACTTCTGCATATGCGTTGCAAGTTATTTCGTCAACAAATGGTTGATCAACCCAACCACCCGCACAACTGCCGGCTATACAAAAATAAACTGCGATGAAAAGTGTCTGCATATCATTATTTAACCATGGAATTATACTGATAAATGTAGTCGTATTACGAACTACTTTTTCTTTTTGATGGTGTGTACTTTTGTTTGTAGACGTATTAGGTCATTGTCCATCATTCTAATTCTGTCTATCAGTTTAATCAGAGTAGCCGACGTGGATGACAGTTTAGGAGTAATCTGTTCTGTGATAAACTTCCACAAGTAAAAGATAAAGTAGGCCAGGAAGAACACTGCAACAATAGGAAATCCGTATTCGTTTATTACGTTTGCTATCGATAACATTAGTCTTTCCTCGCATCTGATTTGCCATCTGCCCTGGCAACTCTGTCAGTGTCTAGAGGAATACCCAATTGTTCAGAAACCTCTTGGTCAATTTTTAAAATGTCGTTGTTCATGGTTTTAACTCTGTTGTCCAACTGTGTTATAACAGTTTCAATAAATTTAACTGAATTAACAATGCCTGTTAGAATGTATTTCATAATAAGCATTATAAACATGCCCATACCTATTGCGGCCGCTATGGGCATGCCTACTTCTGCAATCAGTTTCCAAAAATTCATTTGATCTTTAGTTCTTTTATTTGTTCTTTGATATGATCCATTTCTACTTTTAACACTTCCACCTCAGTGTGACTTCTGCTGGGTCGTTTTTGATACGTTTCATAGTTTTGAGATAGACTGTTTAATTTGTTTTCCAACAGAGCTAGTTTTTCTTCTATAGGTCCTTTCCAGTTCTGTCTAAAACTGGAGTTTTGTTGCATTACGTCGCCGTTCTTATTGATAGTGTTTTCAAGACTGGTGATTCTCTCCTGCACATTGAACCAAGCATAAGAAGCCATAACCACTGTTACTATGATTCCAATTACATTTTTCAGAGATACTTTTAATTCTGTTTTTTCACTAATCTTGAGAGCCATCTATCTCTTACCAAAATTTAAGTTTCTTGGCACCTTTCTTAATTGCGTTACCGGTCTTCTTGGCTGTGTTGTTGACCGCCGTCGCCGTGTGTGTCACCGCCGCCGCAACTGGTTTGGTAACTGCAACCACTGCCTTCTTCGCTGGTCTTGTGTCAATTGTGATGCTTGGAGTTAATGTGATACCAACACCAAGTGCCAGTTTAACATCTGCACCCACTGTCAGTTTGCCGTCTTCCACTGTTGCACCGCCACCTACTTTGGCACCGATCTGTGGACCAACTGAAACTTTTGCACCAACAGACGCATTGTTTCTATCTGAGCCAACCGTGGTACTTGCTCCCACTTCAGCACATGAACCTGCTATTGCACCTGCTTCACCTTTGGCACCGTTGGTTCCTATCTGTCCTGAAACTCCCACGTCTGAATAAACTTTAGTTCCTGCGTGTGCTTCTGATGTTACTTTAACTGGTCCTGCAATCTTGGTTTCGTTCTCCACGTTTGAATATGCTCCCACTTCTGCGTGAGCACCTACGTTTGCACTAACATTGCCTTTTTTTGCTTTTGCTTGAGCACCTGCTTCTGCTTCTGAATATGCACCTGCGTTCGCTGTTGTGCCTTTACTTAGGTTCTTCGAGGTATCTGCTTTTGCACCAACACTTGCATTTACATTAGTCTTGCCTGCTTTGGTTTTTGCTGTTGTTCCTGTTGCCATTTTTTTCTCCTGTTAATATGCTCGTATTTAAGTGTTATAAAGTATAAACTTTTATATTATTGGTTTTTCCTTTGACTTTAATAGTGCCTAGTGATTTAAACTTTACCTTCTTACCACACTGTTTACGAGTATTTTCACCTATCACGAGTGTGGTTTTAAGATCCTTAGAACTGCTTTCTAATCTACTGGCTAGATTAACGTCATCACCAATAACCGAGTAATCAAAACGCTGTTCAGAACCCATATTACCCACCAATGCTGTTCCGGTATTGATGCCTATGCCAATATTGATTGCTGGTAATTTCTCTTTTTTTAATTCTGCATTTAATAATTTTAATTCTTTTTGCATTTTAATTGCAGTGTCCACAGCTCTTTTTGCGTGATCCGGTGTGTCTAAAGGAGCATTCCAAAATGCCATAATACAATCACCCATAAATTTGTCTATGGTTCCACCGTTGGCAATGATAATATCTGTCATACGAGTTAAGAATCTGTTGATCAATCGAGTAAGTCCGGCTGGGTTATTCTTGTACTTCTCCGAGATAGGAGTAAAGCCACGAATATCTGAGAACATAAAAGTCATCTCTCGAGTCTCACCACCTAACTTCAGCAACTCCGGATTCTTCTGCAACTGTGCCACCATGGAGGGTGCTAGGTAGTGTTCAAACTGTTTTTTAATCTGTTGTCTTAAACGGAATTGTGTAGCAAAATTATTATAGGTTAGATGACCCCACATTATGGTAACAAACACCACAGCAAACGATGCATCTAATAGATAGTTCTGTGTGCTGTACAGATGCAAACTCGCTGTTATAACACCTGTTAACAGCGTCAAAAACACTAGTACACTGCTGGTAACACCGGCTCTGGGTATAACGACTATCAGCAACAATCCAATCAAAAATATGCCTGATAATTCTATCCAATTGGTATTACTATCTCTGATTAGTTGCGTGTCTGTGAACACAGTTTCCAGAGCTTGGGCACTGATCTGTGCATCAGTCATTATGCCTATAGGTGTGTCTTTGAAATAACTCAAGCCTGCCGCATTCAAACCTACAATTACAATTTTATCTTTTAAATCAATAATTCTATTTTTAAGTAGATCGCTGGCGGAATATTTTTTTATAGAACCAACTTCAGCAAAATTAATACGGAACATTCCGTTCTTATCTGTGTGTATCAATCTGTTCCTGCTGACGTTAATACTGTTGATACCCTGAGCATCGGCAGTTATTTTATAACGTCGACTGTTGTCTTTTATTCTGAGAGTTTCCATGATTTGATGAGGAATTAATCCCACATCAGAACTAACATACAATGGTATCTGTCTTACTGTGCCGTCTATGTTAGGAATCATTATGTTGACCCCGGCACCTTTAGCGTGTTGCAATAGCTCTGGTAGGTTGCTCACAATGCCTATAAAATTGTACAGGTGTTTTGTGGGCTTATCGCCAGATATTATTGCTCCTACTTTTGCTACAGCACTTGATGTTGGTTTATATTTTATACTGTACATCATTACAGTGTTACTGCCACGGATGGTTCCAGCAAATAATTGATCATTGCTGACATCACCTTTTAACAGAGACAACTCGTTGAGCCGATCTGCTTCTGTGAACAGTATATTATACTGTATAGATTGTACTTGTTGTGCTTGAATTTTATTGTGTAGGTCAGCCATGATATTTCTTGGCCATGGCCACTGTCCGTATGTTTTTAGATCATCTTCTGTAATTTCTACAATGACCACTGAGTCAGTGTTTTTGTTTCTAGGCTTGATTTTTTGGTAATAATCAAAAGTTTTCAATCTAAGTGTTTCAACAGGACTAACATCTAGATATCTTCCAGCAAACATCAGCAGTGCTATCAGTACCACCATGAGTGTTGAAGTAAAATGTTTCATTATTTTTCTTGTAGAGCTTGGTCTGCTCCAATGCCAATTGGGCTGAGTAGATAATCAATAATCGCTCTCTCGCCGGTTATTACAAATGTTAATACATCTATACCTGGTACTAACTTGTATTCAATATTGCCGCTTTTAAATATTTGCGATTCCACAGAAATCCTCATCTGATAGTAATTGCCTTCTCTGCTCTGCACAGCATCTGGTGATATAGAAATAATACTGCCATTAATGGATCCAAATTTTATACTATCGTTGTTGGCTAATCTGATTTTAACTGGCTGGCCTTCTTTGATGTAGCCTCTATCATTGATTCTCAGTTTAGATTCTATCACATACTTTTGATTTTTAGGTATTAATAGCACAACAGGATTACCTTGTTTGACCACTGCTCCTGGGTTTTTGTACAACAGAGTCTGCACTATTCCGTTTATGTTGGCAATGATGTTGTACGGTTCGTATCCTACTCCTTGATTAATAACCACAATAACATCTCCCACTGTAACTTCGTCTCCTTGTTTAAAATTAACAGCAGTAATTTCTCCAGTGATCATTGAGTCTAAACTGGTGGTGTTGGCTTCTGGTACAACTGTTCCATGAGACTGTACAGTGACATCCACTCTTGCAAGACATAGATACAATACCATAATCACAAAAAGTTTGATCAGTATTATACTAAAACGTTCACTTGCCGTTAACGAATTTATCCAATTTTTTAATTGATTCATATCTCCCTGCAATTATTAATTTTGATTTAAAAAACTTATTGGCACTCTGTACAAAACGAGAACCTAGTATGTTAGATCCAATTAGAGCTCCTGTACTTAATTCTCCTGTTATAACCTGTGTAACACCCACTCCAATGATGCACACTGTGACCAAACTGTTCAACATCAAATCTACATTATAGTTGGTGTTCTCTTCGAATCTAAAAACTTGTTTGTATTCTGCCAGCATATACATAATAACAGCAAATATTGATACCACAATGCCTGTGGTCCAACTAATTTTATACACCACAATTAATATTAATAATTGAAAAGGCCAATCCAACCCATATGACGCTGAGGTATTTCTGTTGGTGCCGTCGATCATTTTAACAGCATTAACAATTTCGTTGTATTGTGGCGCTTCTAATTTTAACCCAACCATTTTGGTTTTTAATTTGGCAATCAGCTCATCACTTTCTCGATGTAACCACGCAGTGACCATCTTAGATCTGTTCTGTCGTAAAGCAAATTCAAACAGCACAGATACCACAGTGCCCACAGTTAGACTGATTAAAGTGGCAGTCACTCCTGAGGTTAAAAATTTATTTAATACTATAATCACATAGAAAGCAGGCACAATAGCCAGCAGTGTGATGATGAATGTACTGGTCAACAACAGTGTGGACAGTTTGGATCGTGCGAACAGCGATTTATAAAGCTCTAACATTATATGGGTATTTATTGGCTAGCCTATACCGGGGGTGGAACAAACCACATTGTTACTATGGTTATTACTAGTAATATTAAGAATATTTTGTATTCTAATTTCATAAGCTAAAAATATTTATGAGTGTTTAATTTTGATTATTTTGCTGAGGGATTATGAATAGACCCTATCATTTTATTCAGCGTGTATCTTTGAACCAACAGATCCATTTTAGCATTTTCAAGAGCTGTTTTGGCCATTATTTCTGCTGTCTTCATACCAAACACTGCCATCAATGGAGACTTACCTGCTTTATAGTCTGTGAGCGTTAGTGTGTACAGTTCGCTGTTGATCAACAGTGTTCTTTCAAGAGTAGCAATATTGCTTTTTAATTTGCTGTAATTAAAAAATATAGTGTTGACCTGTTCCTGTAATTTTTTATATGTGTCTATGTAGGTGTACTCTGCCGCAGTGGCTCTACGTGTGGCCGCTTTGTAATCTTCTGTATTTTTAAATCCATTAAACAGTGTCCATCTTAGAGTGATGTCAGCTCTGTACTCCAATTTATTAGCACCGTATCCTCCGCCCAGTGTACCGTCATAATCTGTAGCAGAAAAACTAGAATCTATAGTTGGAGCAAATTCTTTCTTAGATAGTTTCTGTTGTAATCTTGCAATTATTTTATCGTAGTCTGCCGCTCTTAAACTCTTGTTGCCGTTGAACGAAGTGGGTTTGTCAGGCACTGTTCCTAATAGGTCTTCCGGTGGTAATTTTAACTGATCTTTTTTAGGTGGTATAACTCCCCAAACATTTACAAATTTCTGTTTGGCACCATCTAATGCTATTTCATTCTGCACAGTCATGGTCTGGTGTGTTCTATACTGCTGTTCTATCTGTAACTGTTCCATCTTAGGTGCTTCACCTTTTTTTACTTTTGCAATGACCATTCCTAGTGCTTTTTTGGCATTCAGCTCTACTTCACGTTGATTCTCTAACGATGTGTATGACTTACGTAAACTAATATAAGATGTTAATGCTTCTATCATAACATCTTCAATGGTTATCTCTAATTGTATTTGACTCTGTTGTGCAGTTTGTTTGGCTATGTCCACAGCAATTGATGTTCTGCCAAAATCCCAGATCATCTGTGTGATGGTTATAGATTTCTTATCGCCATCTTTAGAATCATTTGCTATAGTATCTACGCCAGCACTTCCTGTTACTGTTCTGTCTTTCTCACCGTTTCTACCAACAGTTATTGACACATTAGGATAGTATGCAGAATATGCCGACTTTAACGAGTGCAACGATGCTTCATAGGTCTCTGTGGCCGCACGTACTCGATCATTTTTGTCGAGTAATATTCTTAACATTTGATCCATGGGCAACAGTTGCATGTTGTCTATTTTGATATCAAGTTTGGAGGCTGTTTTAGCATCTTCTATAATTTTTTTAACCTGCGTTTTTACTGCTCCTGTGTCTTTGATGACAGTTAGATTTTCATCTATAGTAAATTTTGATTGTGTTGAAAATGAATTCTCTCCACATTGTTTGCTGATGTAGGTGTCAGTCTCTTCTGTGATTTTGCAGTTGTGCGAATCTGCAAACACCGGAACAGTGAACGCAGTAGATATCAACAGTGCTAACAGATGTTTTTTCATAGTATTACCATATTTATTTGTATTGCTCATAATATTATACCAGCACCGTTATGTCTGATGCTGAACCATTAAAATCATCTAGATCCCACTGCATGTCGTATGTGTTGTCGTTGTTCGTGTCTATTTTAAACAGGGTGTTGTTGACCAAGATCCTTGAAATGGATGCACCGTTCGTTATGGCACTGATGTCTATCATGTCATAGTCCTTGTCAAAGTCCAGTATGACGTCATTCTCACCGTCTAGGTCCGATTGGTTCAGTGCTGTGTACTTGATGGTGTCAGATCCGTTGCCGGTCCATATCTCGTCTGAGCCCGTGCCGGGTGCGAAAGTGTCATCGCCCGTGGTTCCATACATCCTGTCCGCCGAACTGGTACCGTTCAACACACTGTACCCGTCGAATACCAAACTGGTTGCGTAGTGCAGGCTGTTCAGTGCGTAGGCGTCCCAGGCGTCGTTCTCTGTGAAAGTGTGGTCAGTGAAGGCGTCCAGTGGAACTGTGGAGTAGTACACCGCCCCGTCACCGTGTGCCCAGACTGCGTCGGTGTAGTGTCCTGTGTTTGAGGTTGTGGCCAATCCCAACACGTCCGAGTCAAGGTTGGTCATGTATCCGTGGTTGGTTGAAGAACCACCACCTATGTTGAACTCGCCCAGCCAGTTGTTGCCGGCGTGATCGCCATAGAAGTCAGAGTTAAAGTCAGATGTGTCGTCCACCATGATACCTCCCGGTCCGTACTTGAGTAGGTTGCTGGCGCCCTCGTCCACTATCTGGTATGCCGCCGCTTCATTGCCGTACGTAAGTCTCGTGGTGACCACGTTGCCGTCGTGTCCCGGTAGTACAGTGTCCAGCCCTGCATCATTGACATATCTGTCATACATCACCAGCACACCACCGTCGTTGACCCATGAGGTCACTGCTGTGCTGAATTGAAAGCCAGCAAAATTGCTGTTGCTGTAATTGTAGTATGCTATCACGTCATAGGTGCTGAGGTTGTTGGCATCGTAGGCCTCCGCCGTGTGTCCCAGTTCCGTGATTACGCCTACACCATCATTGGTAGAACCTCCGTGTGCGATCTTCATCTTGTATGCACCCGCTGATCCATCCCCTGCTGTGACCCATGAACTTGCAACTGCACTACCTTCCCCTTCTGCGACGTTCACAGTCTGTGTGGTAGTGGTTGCGTTGCCCGATGTGTCAGTGGCAGTTATTGTGAGTGTGTAACTGGCTGTGGCCTCGTAGTCCAGAGCCGCCGCTGTGCTGATCGCACCTGTGCTTGAATTGATTGTGAATGCGTTGCCTGTGTTGCCCGCCGTGATTGCGTATGTGATTGTCTCGCTCTCTGCGTCCGAGGCCGATATGGTTGATACTGCTGTGCCTATACCATCATCCTCTCCCAGTGACACCGCACTGGTGTTGGATATCTCGGGTGAGTGGTTGTTCTCCACGACGATCTGCCATGAGTCTATGTCTGACGCACCATATGGATCTTCCACCTTCAACAGTATCGTGTAGGTAGTGTCTTCGGTCACTGAGAATGCCGAGTCCAATGTTATCCTGTTGCCTACTATTTTCAACTTGCCAGTGGGATCATCAAATATGCTGTATGTCAGTTGGTCATTGTTTGCATCTGATCCATACACGTAGCCCAAGGTCTCATTCACTGCTAGATTTTCATTGACAGTGACTGCGTTGGGCATGTCCAACCACGGGGCCACGTTGATGTTCTGCTCCTCCGCCATGTCGTGTATGAACTGATCCATGATGTCATCTGCCTCTATGGAATCGTGATAGGCATCCTCGTTGTTGTCTATGACGTTCCAATAATCGTTTTCCTCTGCGGCATAAAAATCATCAGCATTGTTGATGCCTGCACCAGCACCATCGAACCATTCATTTATGTTCTGGGATTCTATCACAATCATGTCTTTGACCTGTTGGTCGAACTTTTTATTGTCAGGATCCATCTCCTGGAAGAAGTTGTCCATCTCCTGTGCTAGGGGATTATCC
>Ga0222676_1000739_pt1 | contig 9596 bp, 22 predicted proteins | sample AntAcemetagen870_FD_179815 | JGI IMG/M metagenome (GOLD analysis project Ga0222676, IMG submission 179815) | Saline water microbial communities from Ace Lake, Antarctica - #870 | ecosystem: Environmental > Aquatic > Non-marine Saline and Alkaline > Saline | place: Antarctica: Ace Lake | collected...
ACGGGGGTCAATCTGACCAACCTCGGAAACGTCAAGGGTCCAGCGAATCGGGCGGCAGTTGCTCATCGGGTGGTTGCTGTTCATTCTGTCTCTCTCTTTCCTTACCCCAATTATAACAAATTCGAGGTAGTTTTTGAACCTATTAGTGAAGAAATATCAGGCAAAGGTAACGACGATATTGTGGCTCAGCTCGCTCCTGGAGGTATGAACGACGCTCCCCACACACTCAACTTGTACACGATGTAGGCAGCCTTCTCTTCGCTTGTGTGAAGGTTGAGTGTAACGCTTCCAGCGTGATTCTCCTTGATAGCCTTGGAAATCATGTGGTCGCACCAGGTCTTGTCGCTGTTCGTCATCATACTCCAATTATACCATATTGCGGCTCTAAAGTAAACCTAATTCAAATACAATCTTCGCAGAAATCCTCGTATTCAATACGTTCTGCGAACGTGACGTCGTTTCCGCCGCAACCACCATAACCGTCAAAGCGCTCGCCACAACCATCGCACCAGTTCCCAAGGGGTGCATCCTCATCCACCTCGTCTAGGCTATCACAAGTCAATTCTTCGGATTCCGTTGTCATTGTATCCTTCCTTTACGAGATGCTTCCTTAGAGCCCAAGCGCCTTCTTTTCAGCTTCGCAAGGGCTGCCTTCTTGACCTTCAGCCGTGCCTTCTTCTTTTCAGCCTTCAGCCGACTCTGCCCAAGCCTAACGGCCTCACGTGCCTTCCTACGCTTGTCTGCGGCCTTGTGTGCCTGGTACCACTCAGCAAGCTCAGAGTCCCTCAGGAGGCCGTGTCCTTCGTCTGAAGAGGTGTGCCGAAACTTCACAAAGCAAACGGGTTGCCAGATCAAGCTCCTGCTTCTGAATGCGGGCCTTCTCCTTGTCACGTTTCGCCTTGTCGTTAGCAAAACGCTTAGTGGCTGCAATCTCTTCTGGGGTGGGGTCATATCGGCAGGGTATGTTTATCTCTTTCTTAGGCTAGATCAGCAATGAATGTTTGGGTTGAAACCTGAATTCCGTGTACCTGTACCTCGCCACCCATGTCGTTGGCCTGAAGGATAGCAACGCAGGCACGTACAGTGTCACGTTCCTCGCTAGGGTAACACAGAGCAGCACTCTCGCCAAGACCGAAGGTGAAAACACGATCGCTCATTCGCAGGCGCAAATCGTCTACAGCTGTATTCGGATGACAGATAGGCGCATGCACTCTGAGGTCACTACTAGTCACCCAAAGCGTCGTCCCATTGGTTGTGGTGACCGAAATCTTGTAGTGCACTGTTATAGTCTGCGTCATAGTTCAATTATAGCATATTCGAGGTGTGAAGTGAACCTATTATCGGTTATTCCTCGCCCTCGACAAACCCAGCGCCGAATCGGAATTCTTCCCATTCCACCTGGTCCATAACGCCCCCACCAGGAAGACACTCATCCTTGAGGTCTTCACGGCAGTCAGGGCAGAATCCGTCCCTGCGGTAATCCTCGGTAGTGATGTACTCACCGCATTCGCAGCAACGTGCATCATCATCGAAGTGTGAGTGTTTTGTCATAATCAAATACCCCTATTTCAGGCGTTCGTGAGAAGTTCACGAAGAACAAAGCAGCACTCACCAGAGCGCTTCTGAACCACGGCATAGCCACTCTTGGGGTTGTCCCAACAAGCGTCCATCTTAGCCTGACCACGAACCACGGTGACGCACTCATCCTTGTAGAGTGGCACCCGCATGGCGATGGGCGGAAGCTTAGTCTCGCCTGCGGAATTGATGCCCTTGGACTCATCAGAGCTGTACCAGGACTCAAGCTCGTCCGCAGTAGGCTTGCGGTGACCAAGGACGATTCCAGCATCGTCGTTGTGCCAGTTGCTCAGAGGGTAACCCCTCTCTCCACCATGGTTCTGCTCAGTGAAGCAGGTAGCCACATTGAGAGTTACGAGGTTGCCCTTGCGGAAAGAGACTTTGGTCTTGTTCTTCGTCATGCTTCAATTATACCAGATTGCGGGACTAAAGTGAACCTATTATCAGTTATTCACCAACTACATACGTGTGCTGACGAAGGATTGGACCCGAGCCTATACGCATGCCAGGACCAAAACCGTCAGACTTCCAGGAACACCCCTTGCAATGGTTGTAGCATGACGACGTGTGGTTGGTACCGATACGGGTCTCGGTATCGCACACCGTGCACTGGTACAGACGCCAGGCGTGCTTAAGCCCAAAGGTATCGGCTTGCATCGGACTCTTTTTCACAGACATTAGACCAACTCTCCATTGTAATTCCAGCGACCATCTTGGTATTCGACAGTCACTGTGTCGCCCCGAAGCTTGAACAACTTTTGCATTGCAGTCACAAGACCGTTGATGCCTTGCCAGTCCTCGCCGTATTCGGTGATGCCCAAACACATAGGATAGAAATCACTGTTTTCCCCGACCATAACCACGTCACCATCAAGGGTAACCTGCCCACCATCCTGGTATCCTTCTTCGTCCATGCCTCGGGTTACCAGAATCTTGTGCGCAGTCTTCATCTCGTTTTCCATATCCCAATTATACCACAAAGCAGAGCTAAAGTGAACCTATTATCGAAAGAATGTGCACTGGGAGTCCGTCACCCAGTGAGGCTCAAGGTTGTACTCGACCACGCTGAAGCCCTCAGCTTTCAGGGCTCGCATGACCTTCCTGGGAAACAGTCGAACGCTGTCTGAGCCGCCGCACTCGTATCGGTGCGTGACCATCGGTTCTTGATGCAGAAGATAGTCATTAGACCAACACCCAACCCGCAGAGCGAACCTTGCGAAATTCATAATCGTCTGCGGAGGGCACAGGGCCACGACGTGTATCCCACATGGCAAAAATGTCAGCAAGCACTGAGCGTGCCTCCTCTTCCGAGGCATAGACGCAAACGCTACTGTGGAGACCCATCGGCGGACCACCCATCGGCGGACCGTTGCCGATCGACTCAAGCCAGAGCCAACCGATATCGGTCAGATACTCGTTCGTCTCCTTGTCATAGATAATGTACATGTTCAGCTCACCTCACGCTTGGCGTCGTAACAATAGTTGAATTGTCGGTTGTCGTTGGCATACTTGACCGACACCCACCCGCCGTAGCCGATCGGCGAGCACACGACGACAACCGACCTAACAGTAGACCACTTGCCACTGGGGAAGCGAACATCGTCGCCAGCGACAAGCTCACGGACCAGCTTCATGGTCTTGGGCCGAGACGCCACGATCATGGAGAGGCTACCAGGAGCGATTCCCGTGAGAATGCGTGCCTGCTCAACACTTGCACCACACTCGCCCGTGCAGCTCACAAAGCCTGCGTTATGCTCGACCGTGCCACATTGGCACAGCGGGCACTCTTCGCCGTCTTCGGTGTTTCGGAGTGCGGCCTCGTTGTCTCTGTTTTCCATATCCCAATTATACCAGATTGGGGCGAGCTTTTGAACCTATTATCGGATTATTATCCTCGTTTTTCTTCAGAGCCACTCTTCCAAGGACTTTGCATCCCACTCAGCCTCAAAGTCCGCCAGGAGCGCCTCACGAGCCACTTCCTTGGCCTTCCGCTTCGCCGCTTCTGCCCGATGCCAGGCGTCCGCAGCAGCGCTCTCAGCGTCCTCGTGAGCCTGGTACTGCTCCTGAGTCCACTCGGTGCCGCCCTGTGCCAAGAGACGCTCTCGGAGGCTCTCACAGGCCTTGGTGCGCCATTCAACCTCAGACTGACTACAGGGGCTCTCGGGGTAAGCTTCAAGCTGCCCCTGCCAGTATGCCAGGGCAGAGACCTCACGGGCTAGCTGAATCTCAAGGGGCTCATATTCACTCTCTGAGGGCAGGCAGTAGGAGAAGCTCTCAGAGAAGTGGTAGTGAAGTCCACGGCTCTGCACACGCTCAGGCTCGGCCAGACTAGCCTCATACTCTTCACGGCCCAGGCCAACGATGTGGGCTAGAAGGTCGCCAAAGGAATCGTCACCCAGGTCACAGGTGCGTGCGGAGCGGTTGCGGCCGTAACCCTCGTTAACCCATTCGGTCTGGTTCTTATAGAGCGCCTCAGAAACCTCTCGGTAGTGGGCATCGAACGCACGTAGAACCTCAAGGGTCGGGAGCACTTCCAGAAGTCGCCGCTTGCCGACCTCATAGCTGCGGTCTTCCTTGGCACGGCCGCTATCCTTGACAGCGGTCAGCTCGTCCCACTTGACCTTCTCAACAATCGCCCAAAATTCATCTCTGTGCATCTTCGTAGTTCCCTTTTCTATTCTTCAATTATACCACAAAGCTAAGCTAAAGTGAACCTATTACACTGTATTCCCTAAAAGCCCTCTAAGACCCAGGAAGACTTAGGCCGTCCGACAGAGCCTTTCCATGTTCTCGGCGGCCTCCAGGAGCGCCTGGGCCTGCTTGCGGGCACTGTGTGCACGCTGGAGGAGGACATAATCAGGAATGCTGTAGTCAGACAGGTATGTGACGAATCGCCCCTCACCGCAGATAATCTGGCCCTGGTTAGGGCCAACCGAAACCATGTTCACGTGCGCATCAGGGTTGATACACTCAGACGTGCAACCATCGCCAGACTCAGCGTCACAGCCAGGGCAGCTCATGTCTTCTTCTTCGTTTTCCATTTTTCAATTATACCATATTCGAGGTCTAAAGTGAACCTAATAGCCTGAAACTTTTGTCATCGTCTCGACATCGAAGACATCGACATTATCCGTCGCACTTTCGAAATTGTTCGGTGGGCGGGAAATACGCTCCGCTTCAGTCACCGCCTCTTCAAGAGTCTCGTGACTACTATGTAGGTCGTTCATACCTCCACTTGGGTAGTAGTTATCGTACGCAAACACTAGAAAACGATTCATTTTTAGCTCTCATCCTTGGTAGTCTTAGTCGAAAGTCGTCGCCGTAAGATGCACATAATCGTATACACCAGAAGCCTCAGCGGCCTGAACGGCGGTATCGGCTTCTTCACGTGTAGCATGGACCGTCGGCTCGAAATCTGCCTCGCCATGGATAACACGGAAAACTAAGAAGACCTTGGCTGCCTGCCTCGTCGCCTCCCGCCGTTCGAGAATAGCGTATCCATCGATGATGCTAAGGTCGCCTAGTAGTTTATCGGTCACGCTTCTTCCTTCTCGTTGCAAGCTTCACTGAGAATGCCCAGCCGATTGGAGAGGGCTCCCATCGAAGCCTTGTAGTACCCACACCCGACGGGGTGATGACAGTCTGCCGTGTAACCATCGCCAGGCTCAGCGTCACAGCCAGGGCAGCTCATGTCTTCTTCTTCGTTTTCCATTCTTTCTTCGTTTTCCATTCTTTCTTCGTTTTCCATTCTTCAATTATATCACAAAGCAGAGCTAAAGTGAACCTAATTCAGGAAATAGAGCAATCAACACCTCGATAGCAACTTTGAAGACCTTGGGATCTTCGTAGTGCGCTCCGAAAAGGTACCAACGTTTCGTCCCATCAGCATACTCGATAGCAGGACCATCGGTCCTGTGCAACTTACCATTCAGGCACCAATGTTTTTCTCCATCAGCACCTTCGCAAGCAGGACCATCGGTCCTGTGCAACTTGTCATCCAGGTACCAATGTTTTGTTCCATCAGGCCACTCGACAGCAGGGCCATCGGTCCTGTGCAACTTACCATCCAGGTACCAACACTTTGTTCTATTTGACCCGACAACGGGGTTGTCGTATGGTTTATTTTCCATGGTTTGATTATACTTTATTGGGCTCTGAAGTGAACCTATTATCCGATTATTCGGTCAGCCCTAGACGTTTCGAGGCAAAAGCATGATACTCGGCGCTCATCTCGGTGCCTAGCCACTTGCGCTCAAGTTTTTGGGCGACTGCCAACGTCGTACCAGAGCCAGCGAAAGGATCGAAGACCACATCATCCACGTAAGAGAACAGCTTGATACAGCGCTTCGGCAATTCTTCAGGGAAAGCTGCTGGGTGCCCGCCTACCCTCTTTTTCTTCTCACCGTTGAAAGTCCAGACTCCGTTAGTCCATGCAATGAATTCGTCTCGTTCAACCGTTGAGACGCCCTTGGTCGCTTTCTTCCAGGTGTCCTTGTAGAGAATGACAATCATCTCGACAGGAGCAATCACATAGGGCGCACTTGCACTCTTCCATGAACCCCACGCAGTACGCCTGGAAATGTTCTGCTCGTTCCAGACGATCGTCGATTGGTACTTCCAACCAACTTCTTTGGTGATCGCTAGAAAGTTTGCGTATACAGGCGTCATGCCTCCCTTGTTCTTGTCCAAGGGAATGTTCAGACACAGACGACCCGTGCTCTTCGTAATACGAAACAGCTCCGTCAACCACTCTTTTGAGAAAGCCTCGTAAGCTTCGGGTGACAGTGCATCTTCGGATGCTTCGTAATTTATATCGACGTTGTAAGGCGGGGACGTGACTGTGAGATCAACGCAGCCATCGCTCTGGGCACGCATGAAAGTAAGACAGTCAGAATTGACTAGTTGGTTTTGCATGGTCATAAATACACCCGTTATCAAAGATACGGGGCCTCAGAATGGATCGTGATCAGAATAGTGCTCATCACCATCTGAGGACCAATCCTCAAGCTTGTAACGGTCGCATGCCTCACGGTGAGCAAACCTTTCGAATTCACCCAAGGTCTCGAAGGCCACACGACGACAACGGACATCATCCCAGCCTCCACGGTGGAAGGACTGTGCACGCTCGACAGCCTGCTCCTGAGAACCACTCGACTCAACCACGTAGGACCAAGCGTAGTCCTGACCCTTGCCCAGGGCGACCGTGACTACAAAGAGCTGTTCAGGGAATGTGGATTCATCTACAAACATTACTCAGTCCTCCTATATCAGACCTCTCCACCACAAAAGACATAGACACGGCCGTCAGAGTCAACCGTGCCAGCAAGAGTGACATCAAGCGTCCAACGAATCGGCCGAGACTTCTCCTGACGTACCTGACTCTGTCGCTCCGCTGCCGTCATCGAATCCCAGGGCGTCTTGGTCTGCATCGTCTTGTTTTCCATTGCTCAATTATATCACAAAGCCAGGCTAAAGTGAACCTAATATCGACTAATTGTCTGATCGCAATTCAGGGAATAGAGCAACTAGTATTTCGCTTGCAGCCACGAAGACCTTGAGGTCTTCGTACCCATTTCCAAAAAGATACCACAGTTTCCTTCCATCAGCATGTACGATTGCAGGACCATCGGTCCTGTGCAGCTTGTCATCCTGAAACCATTCTTTCGTTCCATCAGCATGTACGTGAGCAGGACCATCGGTCCTGTGTCGCTTGTCATTCTGAAACCAATGTTTTTCTCCATCAGCATATTCGAGAGCAGGACCATCGGTCCTGTGTCTCTGACCATCCAGATACCAATGTTTGGTTCCATCAGCACCTTCGCAAGCAGGACCATCGGTCCTGTGCAACTTGCCATTCTGAAACCAATGTTTTTCTCCATCAGCATATTCGAGAGCAGGACCATCGGTCCTGTGCAACCTACCATTCTGAAACCATTTTTTCAAGCCATTAACATGTTCGAGAGCAGGACCATCGGTCCTGTGCAGCTTGTCATCCTGAAACCAATGTTTCGCCCCATCAGCATATTCGGCAGCAGGACCATCGGTCCTGTGTCGCTTGCCATTCTGAAACCAATGTTTTTCTCCATTAGCATATTCGGCAGCAGGACCATCGGTCCTGTGCCACTTACCATTCTGAAACCATTCTTTCCTTCCATCAGCACGTACGTGAGCAGGACCATCGGTCCTGTGTAGCTTGCCATTCTGAAACCAATGTTTTTCTCCATCAGCATATTCGAGAGCAGGACCATCGGTCCTGTGCAGCTTACCATTCTGAAACCATTCTTTCCTTCCATCAGCATGTACGATTGCAGGACCATCGGTCCTGTGCAACTTGCCATTCTGAAACCAATGTTTTTCTCCATCAGCATATTCGAGAGCAGGACCATCGGTCCTGTGCAGCTTGTCATCCTGAAACCATTCTTTCGTTCCATCAGCATGTTCGATGTATTGGCTGGCGTCTGGTTTTACGTTTTCCATTATTCAATTACATCACAAAGCTAAGCTAAAGTGAACCTGTTATCCAAGACTTTTGAGATATTCGACGAGTTCATCCACGACGTCTAGGTTTAGCTCATAGTAGGCCTCAGCCTCACCACAGCTCGCCGTGGCATCCCGATAGGCAGGCTGCTGGGCGACATGCCTAAGGAAGTCCTTCACCGCAGGATGAGCTTTGTCGATTTTGGTCTGAGTCATGGTCTCACCTTCTTCAGAGGCTCGGGTCAACGGGCGGATCAGGGGTGTAGTACTCTTCGACCTCAGCATACGAGTAGTAACAAAGCAAAGAGGACTTACGGAAGGGGCGCACAGCCGAAAACGTCTCCTTCTTCGGAGCCTTGAGCCGTGAGGACTTGACGTAAGCGTTGGCCTTAGCCTCGCTCGTAAACAAGGCAAGAAGCTCGGGAGGCCCGTCAGACTCCTCGAAAGCCCCACCAATACGACTCTGAGCTACCTCAACCATGATCCCGTAGAGTGCATACATTGACTTGTTTTCCATTGTTCAATTATAACACAAAGCAGGGTAGAAGTGAACTTATTATCAACGTGAGCTAAAAATCTCGTTCAGCGAGTGGTGTTGTCGGTGAGCGACCACACGAGTGCGACAACCCAGCCGACGAAGGTCCAACCAAGCAAGATGTTGACGGCGGTGATGGCAACGGCGTTGCGGTGCCCACGAGCAAGAGCGATGAACATCGGGATGAGGTTGAAGAGGATGCAGAAGGTGCAGACGAGGAGGATGATGGCGATGATGATTGCGGTGGTCATGGTCTTCTTTTCTTTCCCTGGTGCCCGTGAGCCGTTTCTCTATTCTCTAATTATATCACAATGGAGCATGGAAGTGAACCGCATAGCTCACAATATTGTAGTTACTAAATATTGTAGTTACTAGAACGCCCGATATCAGATAAGGGATAGGGACAGATGACCCCACACAATGATGTCGTTAGTTAAGACTGTTTAACAAGAATGCGGGGCCTACCCATAGGAAGAATCTCAGGGAGAGACGCCAGAGTGATAGCACCCATCGGAAACCCCGAAGGAGCCTTGTCCTCCCGAAGGAGCCTTGTCCTCGTAACATCAGTAACATCGATAACATTTTCTCTTCGCTTCACTCTTCATGTCGTACCCCACTTTCATATAGGTAGTTCGGGGGGGTGGGGTACCCCTATGTCTAAAAGGGTAGGGGTAGGGGTAGGTCAAACAGGGGGAGGGGGGGTAGGCCGAGATCAGTGGGACCCAGGAGCTGGCACAGGAGGTGCTTGATCCGCACACAAAATTTTGAGAATTTTGAGGAATCGAACTTCCTTTGATTTGGGCCTGTTTATAACCATAAGTGTCTAGGGTAAAATACCAGGGAGACTTAGGGGGGGGTACCTTCTCTCAAGAAAAAGTGAAAAAAATTTGGGAAAAATTTGGCGTATGAAAGAAGTTGAGATGGACTAATGAAGAATCAAAAAACAGACGAAGAGAAGTTGGAAGTTGGAAAACTGTTTGAGTCAAAACTCAAGGTGTGCAAGGACAAC
>Ga0222676_1000740_pt1 | contig 9592 bp, 9 predicted proteins | sample AntAcemetagen870_FD_179815 | JGI IMG/M metagenome (GOLD analysis project Ga0222676, IMG submission 179815) | Saline water microbial communities from Ace Lake, Antarctica - #870 | ecosystem: Environmental > Aquatic > Non-marine Saline and Alkaline > Saline | place: Antarctica: Ace Lake | collected...
TCAATCTAACCTTTACCTCAACCGTTGACGGCTCTAAGTCGTTCGCTACGGGTACGGTATCGGTAACAGACCTAACTATTACAGAAGACAACCTACCTTCATTCGTTAACGGAGTGGCTTATAAGGTCGCTTCTGATGTTTCTTGGACACTAGACAGCACAGTGAGGTCTTGCGTGTCGATTATGTTCACATTGAAACGTGACAAGGACGGGGTATTTGTGTCGGGGACTAACGAGGTAGTTACGGTGTGTGATTAATTATTACATTTGAGTAACTAAAACAAACAAACGATGACAAAGGCAGAAAAAGATAAGCGAATAAATAGGTTAGCTGGTAGAATTAAAAGGTTAACCACTTTAATTGAATACCATACAAACAAATACGGGGCTTTATGCGATATTCCTACGGCTGTTGGTTTTGCAATGCACAATGTCCAAATATTTAGAATGATGAGTGTATTAGCAAGTACACCAACGGATGAACTTGTTTCTTTTGTTGGGCATGATGCAGGAGGAATAAGAATCAAATGACCCACCTAATCCCACACATCATTCTAATATCAATGGTCACGGTAGGCGCACACCTTGCTGCTATGGAGTTGATAGCAACGTTTATCTGCGACCCTGACTACTTATTCTACACGAAGGATTCAAAGGACGTTATGTTTCAATCCAACCGTGATAAGTTCCTTGAACGATGGTCTAAGCCGTTGTTCCTTTGTCCAACGTGCATGGCTTCGGTTTGGGGTACTACACTACACTTTGCGTTTGGTGGTGATGCCTATTACTGGATTCCAGTAGTGTTGGCGGTTGCGTTTACTAATACACTATTTAATAAATGGGCTTCAAGCTAGGTGATACTGTATATATTAAGACAGACCCCGAACAAATGGACGCTATTGTAGTTGGTAAGCGAGAGTTTGTCGGGGGTACTATTACGTACACTATCGGGTTAAATAGTAACTATTACGATATGTACGAGATTGAATTGAGTAAAGAACGCGATGCTTTGAAAGCATTGGGGGTTAGTAAGGAAGAACAAAATAAATGAACATAATCCACACAGCCCTACTCAAATTACTACCGATGCAAAGGTTAATAAACCTACGCAACGCCAAGAACTCAAAAGGGAAACTGAAAGCCGAATTTACAGACGAAAACGGGCGGTGGTGGTCTACCTTCAGCGATGAACAGGATATGCCATTGATTAGGTTAGCGGCTATTCAAACACACATGCAGTACCTAGCAAGTGGTCTAACCGGTCAAACATTTAACGCTGCAATGGAACTACTAACGGAATGCCTTGCAAAGAACGAGATAGTCAACGCTGGAGTGGTTATTCACGACCTAAAGGAAACGCCTAAGAAGATTCTAAACCTCCATTCATTGATTAACATTATCGCGGTTAACTACGTTAGAAGTGATGAAGACCCAAACGAGGTAAACGAATCAATCCACCAACAGAAATGTAACTGGATGCTTGAACAAATCGAGGAAGGTTCTTTTTTTTTGTCTCATCCGAGTTTGATAAAGTCTTTAAATCCGTTCAATCTTTCTGGTCAACAGTTGGAAAGCAACTTAGCCGCATGCATAAAGGTTCTAAAAAACCAAAGGCAGAGGTGGGACATACTACGCTCAATGAACGAATCCAGCAAATCAACAAAGACAGACTAGACTTAACGCTATTTCTTGAGAAGCACATGGGAGGAGCTGATGTGTGCTACGCTTATTCACGTCAAACATTTCTTACTAAATTGGTTACCTTTGTAAACGAAGAACTAATTCGTATTAAGAATGGCTGAGATTGTCGCACAGTATAAAATCAACGTTGACGATGCTGTTAAGAGTTTAAATAAAGTTGCCGAAGCGACTAAAAAAACAGAGGAAGGCGGAAATAAAGCAGGGCAAGCAATATCAACAGGAGCGCAAAAAGGGTCTGCTGGTTTTAGAAAAGTAAATCAGGATATTGCTAAAACTAAAACAGGTCTTGCAGGTGTACAAGGTGGCGCACAAAAGGCAGGTACTGCATTTAAAGCTATGGGTGGTCAGCTATTGGCTGCACTAGGGGTAACCGCTATAATCTTCAAGATAGTTGAAGGGTTCAAACAACTAATCACGGTTAATAAAAACTTTGAGTTTCAGATGGCGAAAGTTCAAGCCATCACAGGTGCTACTTCTGAAGAGATGAAAAAGCTAACGTCTAACGCGAAGGCTTTAGGCGGGTCAACTAAATTCACGGCTACCGAGGTAGCAGGATTACAGGAAGAGTACGCTAAACTTGGTTTCAGTACGGATGAGATTCTAAACACTACAGAGGCGACACTAATGCTAGCAGAAGCAACGGGGTCTGACTTAGCACAAGCGGCAAACATAGCTGGTCAGGTGTTACGTGCTTTTAAACTTGATGCGTTGGAAACTCAGAGAGTTACTGATGTGATGGCATTGTCTTTTTCATCTTCAGCATTGAATATTGAGAACTTCGCAGAATCAATGAAGTATGTAGCTCCAATCGCGGCAACTGCTAATATACCAATTGAGACTACTACAGCGTTATTAGCTAAGTTGGCAGATGCTGGACTAAGAGGCTCAATAGCTGGAACGGGACTAAAGAACCTACTTACAAACCTTTCTGATGGAAGTAGTTCACTATCTAAAAAGCTAGGCTTTGCCGTTACCAATTCAGAAGACCTATTTAAAGCATTTAAACTATTAAAAGGTGGTAGTGTTGACCTTACAGAAGCCCTAGCGTTAACGGATAAAAGAAGCCTTGCTGCATTCTTAACTCTTATTGAGGGTGCTGATAGCGTAAAGGAATTATCAGGGGAGTTTGATAATGCTAAAGGTTCAGCCGAAGCTATGGCTCTGATTATGCGCGATACTTTATCTGGAGACATAGACCAAGCATCAGCAGCATGGGAGGGCTTACTATTGTCATTAGGTAAAACTGGCGGTATACGTTCTACTGTACAGACGGTAACGCAGATTATAGGCGGAATGACTAAGGCTATCATGGTAGCCGCTGGAACATGGCAAGAAAGTCAAAATGAGTTCTTTAATGCAAAGGCATCAAAAGAAGGTCAAAGTAGGGCTACTGATTTTATATCAAAACTAAAAGAAGCAACAACCGACCAAGGTGATTTACTGGAGCAACTAACGGCTAAGACAGAAAGCGCACAAAAGAGCGTTGATGCTATATACCAAGACCAATTAGCTAGCAGGTTAGAGGTGGCGCACATAGACGAAGGATTAGCAGGGTGGAGACTTGAAAGCACAAAACGCCAACTAAAAGAAGATAAAAAGAGGGTAGAGGCTAGCATACAGGGTGATGAAGAGTCTATTAAAAGTCTCAATGCTTATATATCTACAATCCAAGAATATATTGACAGGCAAAAAGAGGCTTCAGGTGTTGATGATGCTGAAACTCAGTCTCAAATCAATAACGTTTTTGCGATTAAAAAAGCGATAAAAGAGCTAGAGGAAACGCGCGATGCTGAAGGGACTTCTCGAAAAAGGATATTCGAGATAAACAGTGAGTTAATCACATTAGAGGAACAGTTAGCAATACTACTTGGTAAGGAAACCGAGGCGATGAAGGCAGCTCGCGAGGAGCGTGAGAAAGCCATTAAAGCAATTGAGGACGAAGCTAAAGCATTACGTAAACTTCTAAAAGCCAAGATAGATGCAATGCACGATAGCGAAGAGAAAGCAATGGCCGAAGCCTTGGAAAGCATCGAGTTTCGTTTTGCTCTTGAAAAGCTATACACAACCCAATCCATAAGCGAAGCCGATGGTCGTAGCGATGCTTTACTTCAAATAGAACATGATAGGCTCGAAGCGATATTAAAGGCGCGCAGGGAGTTCGGAATGGAAACCATTGAGCAAGAACAGGCACTTGCCGACTTGCAGGCTGGAATATTAGATGGACAGAACAATAGTGGTGATGGTGCCGGAATATCAAGAGGCGAAGTAAATGGCAATAAGTGGTGGTTTGATGGGATGTCAGACGCTCAATTGGGAGAGTTTGAGGATTCATTAGCCATTACAGAGCAGTATGTTGGGGCTGTTTCTGGGCTGTTTTCAAATCTAGCTGCACTTCAATCTCAACTTGCACAAGAAGAACTTAAAAACCTAGACGACCAATTAGAAGCTGGTGCGATTTCACGTGAGGAATACGATATACGAAGAAGACAAATACTTACACAACAGGCTGAAGACCAAAAGGCTTTTGCTGTGTTTGATTCTGCTATTAATGGTGCTTTGGCCATTGTTAATGCGTTTGCCGAAGGTGGGCCGATATTAGCCGCTATTGTGGGATTGGGTGTGGCTGCTCAAATAGCCGCTATTGTAGCCGCTCCAATTCCTCAATTTGCACAGGGAGTTATCGGGCTGAAAGGAAAGGGAACAGAAACAAGTGACGAAATACCAGCGATGCTATCCCTTAATGAGTCGGTTATGACAGGAGCAGAAACAAGGGAGTATAACGCAGAACTTTGGGCTATGCGTAACGGCACGTTCGACAAGTTAATGAAGGAGAAATACTCAGTACCTAAGATTGACGCATCCTTGTTTAGTGGGTGGGGTGATATGGGTAAATCTGCTAAATTAAACGGACTAATGGCTACACTTAAAGACCACAACATTATCGCGGCACTTGACAGGTCAAGGCAATCACAGACTAATGGTTTTAAGTACTTAGCGAAGGAATTAACCCACAATAAGCGACAAAATAGTAGATTAGGATGGTAAGAGTTTTCTTTGATGGTGTACTTGTTGAGAATCCAAAAGAATGGAGGGAGTTGAGTGTGACCATCAAAACGGACCACCTGATGCAAACCACTCTAATTGAGTATCATGAAACGCTAACCTTTATCAATGATGGTTTTGAGTTCCTTTATGCCTTGGTCGATGATGATTGTGAGATTATTGAAGCCATGGTTGAAATGGAAGTTGAGGGAGTTTACGAGACTATAATCAGAGGGTCGATATTTGTCACTGAATGCTTATTTGACGAGTTAAATTGTGAGGCTAAAACCATCATTCAGGATGACGGTCATTCTACTAGGGTTCAGAACAACAAAAACATTCAGTCAGACTTGTCATCTGAGGTAACGAAAAACGGTCTTCCAATTGTAGCCGCAGCACATGAAGTTTTCTACATGTACGAACCTGCCACGGGAACGCCTTTCTTCTTACGTCAGGGCTTTACTCCATACGAGTGTTTCAAGTATATGGTTTCTTGGATGACAGATAATAAGGTTGGATTTGAAAGCGACTATTTCCAAACTGGAAACGGTTCAAAATCATTCATTCTATCAGGTAAAGACGTTAGAACAGGTGACTTTAATCCTTCAGTTGTACAGCAATTTCCAAAGTTCAAATTTGCTGAACTGTTTGAAGTGTTCCGAAAGTTGGAAAACATCGGGATTGGATATAAGCGTGATGCAACTGGAAAGCCAATCATGGTCATAGAGGATATCGGCTTCTTTAGAGGTTCTAATGTTGTTCTTGACCTGAACAATGTCAACAAGACAGAGTTGGACTTCTTAGAGGAACTTCTTTTCGCTCGAATCATAGTTGGAGGCTCAATCATTTTTCCTTGGGAATGCGATAATGGAAACACTAGATGCACAGCCGCGAATAACCTGATTTACTTTGGGTTTGAAAATGAAGAGTTTGGTTTCACTGGCGAATGCAATAAAGACATAGCCTTAGACCTTACGATACCTGATAATTATGTAGTTGACACATCTACAATTGAGGACGTTATCATGTACAATAATGAGGCTTTTGATGATAATAACTTCATTGTCCGATGGTTTGAAAAGCCTCCATTTGGGTACGCTTATTCAACCATGACTGATGTGATTGGTGTAGGTCGATATTGGTACAATGAATACTTCACAAATAAGGAGGTAATCGCTCGTTACCAAGAGTACTTGTTTGGTAATATCTTACTCTATGGATTACTAATTGATATTCATTTGATGGAGGTTGGCAGCGCATCATTTTCAAGCCGGTTGAATCCACTACAATTCCCTGCTCAAGAAAATTGGGCTCCTGACTTTACCAACATAATTTATGATGTAGATGATGTTTTTCAGCTTAGTCCTGACAATAAATTTCAGCCACGCGATGAAGGATTATACAAAATGGATGCAGGTGTTGGATGGGAACGCGATGCAAGTTCATCAACAAGCACAGGATTACAAGTTGAAGGTTACTTCAAACTTGACCATTACAATGAATCAGGTACATTTCTTGCAACTTATAATAGCACCATTGGTTTGTTGTTTCCAATGTTTACAGGCCCAGGTGAAAAGTTTGACGAAAGAACTTTTCCTTGGATTAATATGGCAGCAATGGACTACCTCGTTTTCTCCGTTGAGTACTGGCAAAACTTCAGAACTAGTGTCGCACAATCGGTTATTAGGTTCGTTCAAACACTTGGACAAACACACTATCTAAGATGTGATGAAAGCAAAGTTGTGATGAAAAACGAAATTGCAACTTCAGGTGCAAAAAGACGAATAAGACGAACCACAACTGAAGGTTGTCACGTGCCTTGGTCTGAAATGAAAGACTACCTGAACGACACGACACAAAGGATTCGTTTGTCTAATCAAAGAATTGATAGAGTTGGATGGAACAATGAAATAACACACAATTTTATTACGGGAGAAACTGAACTATCAATATTATCGAATGATGTTTAGTACCTTTGGAAATAGCTAAATATGAGCATATCAATTATACCATACCAGCCGTTACCATTCAGCTTAGAGCCAAATTGTACACTTCCGTGTGCTAATTGGGTGCAGAAGATTGAACGAACAGACCAAACATCTATTCAATTTGGCTTTGGTGCTTGTCCCACGGCTGCGACTATCATTGATGGTGGTGACTTCTCAGGTGGTGGTTCTAATTGGACTCAGGTAGGCACATGGACTTTTAGCGGTGGTATTGCTTCGTCTCCTGTTTCAGGAACGAGTGGTAACATTAGCCAAGTGGTAGCTATGGAAGGTGTTGATTACGTTGAGGTATCGTTTAACCTCACTCTAAACAACGGTGTGTTCTTCTTACTTGCTGATGGTAGCTACGTTGAGCAGATAAATTTTAGTGGTACTAAAACGCTTATCGTTCCAGTTAGCGGTACGTCTGCTGAGTTCTTTTTCTTATTCAGCGCGGAGTTAGGCGGTCAAATATCCAACATCATAATCAAGCCTATAAACACTAGAGTTCGATTAGATGTTTTTAACGCTGCTAATACGAGTGTTGCAACTATTCCAGATTCATGGTTTACGTTTAACGAAGGATTCTTAACCGCTAACTTTAGCAATTGGGGTTCTTTATCGCTTGCAGATGGATGCTATAGTTTAGGTGTTTACGACCCTTGCGAGTGTTCCCAATTCGGGTTTATTGGCGATAACTTCAAAGTACCTAATCAATGGCGCGTAATTACAGGAGCGGCTACAGTAGTGAGTGGTGCAATGACCTTTAATTTTGTTGGTCAAACACAAGTTCGTTCACGTGCGTTTCTTTGTCCAAATGTAGATTATGATATTGAGTACACAGTTTCAGGAATAGACGCAAGCCAAGACGTACAGGTAAGGATAGGCACAACTAACGGAGCGATAAGAACAACTAACGGAACATTCACGGAAACCCTATCAACTACTTTTACGGGAGATATTGAAGTTCGATTTATTGCAAATGATAGCGGTTCAGCTACAAACTTTGAAATTATAAACTTTACGATAGTCGCGGCAACGCCAATCGTATCACATACATCTGTTGACTTCTCTTTAAAAGACGACCATAAATGCACGGTCTTGGTTAGTGCTTGCGGTGTAGGTAATGAGTTTAACTTCGGGTTTAATGGTACAGGATTCAATCCAATCATTCGCTTAGAAGGTACTTATAGGGCCGGGCCATTTCCAACTACCCGAACGGATTACGAATATTCAACGGGGCAAAAGGACGTTCCTTATATGCGAACTCGAAAGGCTAAGACCTTGTTTATTGGCGCGCCTGAATACGTAATGGATTGGTCTGTTATGTGGTTAGGGCTTACTAATGTTTCAATTGATGGTGTAGCGAAGTTCTGCGAAGACCAAGAACCTCCAAGCATATCACTTGAAGATGATGTAGATTTGGGTTTTGCTACCTTTACGTTTAGCGATAAGACAGAACTCACAGAAAAGCGTAGTTGCACTACATTGCCTAATACGGGTTGTGAGGAGTCAGGCTATATGCTTATGGTTAGTAGTACGGGACGTTTCCCGTTCTCAGAGGCAGTTATAATCAAAACAGGCGGTAACTTACTAATATGGGGTTAATTTTAAACAAATAATTATGGCACAAAATACAGTAGACGTAACAGCATTAGCATTGAGAGCAGGTTCTGGCTTAGTATCAGCAGACCAAGTAATAGTATTCGACCAAACAGGCAACACGGATAGGATGCCTTTTGCTGATGCTGTTGCGGAGGCTAATAGTCAAAACGGCTGCGTTTGCACGTTAGACGATGGTTACGATGCAGGCGGTGCGGGTGTAGGGCGAACTATTACGGCAGACGGTGGCGCGGTTAAGATAGATGGTGCAGACGGGTTTCTTATTACGGGAACATTCGGAAGCGGAGCAGATAGCGAGTGGGTAGGCGGTGGGGCTTACGATGTAGGAATGTTTTTCAATCCAAAGAAAGGAGCGTTTAGAGCTGGGTTTGCGGATGGTACGCAGTGGGATGATTCTAATATTGGGCAAGGCTCTACGGCTTTTGGAGGTGGCTCAATAGCTTCGGGCTTTGGCGCATTCGTAAGCGGAAGTGAATGCTCGGCAACGGGTGAAAATTCAACAGCAATAGGCAATGAAACACTTGCTTCGGGTTCAGGCTCAACAGCCTCTGGACTTGGAACCATCGCTTCGGGAATAGCTTCCAATGCAAGTGGAAACTTTACAACGTCTAAATCATTTGCAGAAACAGCACTTGGAACGTACAACACGGATTATACCCCAACATCAACAACAGCATGGTCAGCAACAGACCGTCTTCTTGTAGTTGGAAACGGTGCAAATTCAGGCGAGCTTTCAGACGCTATGATAATCCTAAAGAACGGCAAAACAACCTTGCCAAGCGTAACGGGCTCATTCACTCCTAACGTGCTAACAACCACGCAGCGCGATGCTTTAACAGCAACGGCTGGAATGATGATATACAACAGCACCACAAGCAAGCATCAAGGGTATGATGGCTCAACTTGGAACGACCTTTACTAATGGACTTCCTCAAAGAACTTTTAGACCCTAACGGGAAGTACTCAACCACCCGTGCCACGGTCATTTGGCTAGTTGTTAACGCTGCGTTCATGGGTTGGTACGTTATCATATTCGGAACGGATTACGCAACGGAAGCCACTATGATAATGGCAGGAGTGACGGCTATTGCTTCGGCATTAAAGGTGTATCAGAAATCACAGGAAAAAGATAGTAATTAGAAATGGACAGTTCAACAGTATTTTTAGAAGCTGCAAAGGTATTGGGATTTGGAACGGGTGGCACTTTTGTTGGCTATTTTGCGCAAAAGCAAGCGGCTAAAT
>Ga0222676_1000743_pt1 | contig 9582 bp, 9 predicted proteins | sample AntAcemetagen870_FD_179815 | JGI IMG/M metagenome (GOLD analysis project Ga0222676, IMG submission 179815) | Saline water microbial communities from Ace Lake, Antarctica - #870 | ecosystem: Environmental > Aquatic > Non-marine Saline and Alkaline > Saline | place: Antarctica: Ace Lake | collected...
TTATTGAGAATGGAGCTTACAATGCTAAGTGGTCAAAAATGCATATGTTTCCAGACGAAGTTGTTCAGGCGACTATCAACTTAAATGCAAAAGTTCTTTTTCCAATTCATTGGGGTAAATTTGATTTATCTATACATCCTTGGGATGAGCCAATAATTCGTGTCACTGATGAAGCTAAAAAACAAAATGTTAATATTGCCACTCCAATGATCGGAGAGGTATTTGACTTAATTAATTTGCCAATAACTCATTGGTGGGAGTCTCTTAGAAATTAAAACTATATTTTTTATTTTGATTATATTGTCTTCATTTCCAAAACAGCTTTTTTCTTAACTGTTGGATTTAATTAATAAAAAAATGATAAATCAATAAACCAATAATTAATCCTTTAACAAAAGCTATCCAAACGATTCCATAGTTGGAGATTTTTAGTTTTTTCATCCACCATTCAATATATTTTTTATGCCGATCTACAAATGCCCTCATAACAACAAACCCAGAACCACGATCCCTAAAAGTTTTTTCATAAACAAATTCTACTACAAATTTTTCCTAATTAGCTCTAGATTTTAAATGATATTGTGACCCATCAAATTTAGTGAAAAGAGAGTTAATAAGAGGATGTTGTATTGATTTAGGATGCTTTTCTAAATCAAGATTTTGTTCCGCAACGTATGTTGTGTGTTCAGCTGTATGCACTAAAACGTGATACCAAGGTTTATTTTTTGGAGGACGTGATTGAGCTACTTGTTCATACCACTCGTCTTGGCCTTGAAAGAAAGGATCAATGTCAAACACCACCCCCGTATAATCAAATAACTTATGATGTACAATCTGACCTATTAGAAATTTAGCTTTATAATCAGTCATTCAAGTTCCTTTATATGGTATCGAAAACCTTTTATGAAGATCTTTTGTTTTTTTAAATTTAATCATAAAACCAGAAAAACATATAGAAATAGTTTTTTTATTTAAAACTTTTTTTTAAGTTTACTAATTATCAATCCATAAATAATCATATTTACGACTATTAGGACTATACCCAGGTATATCTGCAAATCTTTAGTCAGGTTCATTGGATAGACAATCGGCACTAGGTAATTTTGAATAAAACCTTCAGAATATGTTGTCAGATTGGCTTTATGTAAAAACCAATTTTCAAGATAAGTCAGAGGACATATGGAATGGGTTAATTCGATATAGGATCCCCAGATAAAAGCAGGGATGTGGATAAAAATAATAACGCACCAAATATAACAAAGAGAATAAAAGTAAAATGAATAATTAATGTTAAATCTGCAGCCAATTCATACATTTATTTTTTACTTTTCTTGGTTATTAAATAAATAACTAAAATCAAAAGTATTGTTGCATCACAACAAACCCCATTACAATCTTTTTTATCCTATAAACTTGCCCCATAATCTCCGGCAATGGAACGTTGTAAAAGGATTGGAAAATGGTGCTTTTGATTAGGCTTAATAAAATCTAGACATAAGCTTCCGGGAAATACTTATTTTGTTTTAAAAACGTGTCGTTTAAAACGTGATCGCGACTAGCCTTTTTCACTATCTAAGTGAGCCATCATAGGCTCAGCATATCGCGTTCCAGCCGCTATACCTTCAGGAAAAGCCTCGTCTAACCATTTTATTTCTTGAGGGTTCAAATTGATTTCAAGAGCTTTAAGTGAATCCGTCAAAGTAGCCACTCGTCTACTTCCAATAAGTGGGACAATATCACTTCCTTTGCCTAGTACCCAAGCAATAGCTATTTGAGGAACTGATGCATTCTTTTCTTTTGCCAGTTTTTTAATTGCCTCTAGAGATGCCAAGTTTTTTTGTAAGTTCTCTCCCTGAAAGCGTGGGCTGTAACCTCTAAAGTCACCGATCGTGATGGGAGTTTTTCCCCAGTTCGGATCAAATAGTCCTCGAGATAAAACTCCGTAGGCGGTAATGGAAATGCCCAACTCTCTACAGGTATTTAATACTGATTTTTCCATGCCTCGGCTAAGAAGAGAATATTCAATTTGTAAATCACAGATTGGGTGAACGGAGCTTGCTCTTTTAATAGTGTCACTACCTACTTCAGATAAGCCAATATGCTTTACATAACCAGCCTTTACCATGTCAGCAATTGCTCCAATCGTATCTTCAATCGGCACGTTAGGGTCAAGTCTTGCTGGTCTATAGATATCAATGTAGTCAGTTTTTAAACGCTTAAGGCTGTACGCTAATGAAGTTTTAACTGCGGCTGGTCTTGCATCGTATCCATGCCAAGCACCGCTGGGATCTCTTTGGGCTCCAAATTTTACACTTAACAAATAACGATCTCTTGCTACTCCTTTAAGCGCCTCAGAGAGCAAAAGCTCATTGTGGCCCATGCCATAAAAGTCGCCAGTATCCAATAAATTGATTCCAGAATCGATTGCCAATTTAATGGTTGCAATACTTTCGCTAGGATCGGCTGGGCCATAGAAATCTGACATGCCCATACAACCCAAACCGACAACTGAACTTACAGGTCCATCTTTACCAAGTGTGCGTGTTTTCATAATTTTTGTATTTTTATTACCAGATTGTATTATCAATGCATAGCTTTATTTTTTATCTTCTCTATCAAATCTTAAGTTAGGAAATTGTTTATTAGCAGTTCAACTGTGTTCCAAAATAAGGATTATAGAAGCACGGTCTGTAATTCCTGTTGTCTGTTGTTTGTGATGGTAGCAAAGTTCATGGCACCGGGCTGATGGAACACTGTTTCTACTTTTTATGTTGTGATGAATATATATTTTTTGAAACATTTCCTAGGTTGTTATCAATTAGTCTAGGGAATAATTTTTGTATTAAAATAAATATTTTTTCAAAAGATTTTGGATAAATGCTATTTCTTCCTTTTTTTATACTTTTAATAATATGTTTTGCAATCCTTTCAGGAGTATCTATGTTCATTTTAAAAAATTTACCTATATCGTTAGTTTTTTCTAGGGCTTTAGTTTGAGTGGCTCTTGGTGCGGCGTAAAAAACCTTAACACCTAAATGATTATATTCTCTTCTTAAAGAGTCTGAAAAACCACGTATAGCAAATTTAGAAGCTGAATATATGGAATAATAAGGATGAGCAATATCACCAAACATCGAACCAATATTAACAACACATCCTTTTGATTGTAATAAATTGTTCATAAATTTTTTTGTTATCAGTATAGTTCCCAAAATATTAGTATTTAAAATTTCTGAAATTTCTTTGGAAGAATATTGGTCAAATTGCTTGGCTGAACTTATACCGGCATTATTAAATAAAAAGTCTATTTTATTAAATTTATTATTTATTGTATTATAGGCCAAATTTATATCTTCTTCATTGCTGATATCACATTTTAAAACATAGTTATTTCTATTAAGTTCTCTATTTAATTTATAAAGTTTTTCTATATCTCTTCCTAAGAGAATAAGCTTATTTTTTGGAGATAAAATTTTAACAAACTCTTTACCAATTCCATCTCCAGCCCCCGTAATAATTATATTTTTATTTTCAATTTCCATTAATTCATTTTTTTATTAGTTTTAGTTATCCATTGATCAATTTCTTTAATGGTACCATTTTTGGCAAGCTCTCTGTTATCTTGAAAATTTCCTTGTTTGGCTTTTTTAAAATATTGCAAAGCTTCGGTGTAATCTTTTTTCTTAAAATAATACTGACCATTAAAAAAGTTAGAAATCATTCCATTTGGACTTATTTTCAGTGCTTTATTTAAAAAATTTTTTGCTAATTCTTTATCACCAAATCCAATTGGGCTTCCTGGAACTTCATTATATAAAAGTCCTAAGCTTGCATAAACGCCACCATTAATTACATTTGAATCTAACAATAAGGCTTCTTCCAATATGTCTTTTGCTAAAGTTGCAGTCTTAAGAGCTTTAACAACATTTAAGCGATAAAACCCTGCTTCTGTACTTATTATAATTCCAGCCCAAGCTTTAATTTCTGCAGAATCTGAATATTGATTACTATAATTAATAGCCAATTGAGATAAATCTTTAAATGCTTTTTTTTGATGTCTGTTACTTTTAATTTCAAAAGAAATATGATCCCAGCTAGTTTGTAACTCTAAAACTTTATCATTGATTGTATCAGCAAAAGAATTGCTTGGAGTTAATAATAAAATTAATAAAAATAGTTTTTTTATCATGCTACCTTTCTTGTTGGATTGTTAAATTTATATTCAATTTCATCAAACATAGATCCCCATAAAAAATAAATCATTTTTGCAGTTTCTATTATTTGATCTTGAATTTGTTTTTCTTTTATTTGGTTTACGAGATTAATAAAAAAATCTACATGTGAGATATCTAATTCACCATGTGATAACAAATAACTAAAGCCTTTTTTGGTATTAATTTTTAAGTTATCAGCAATTTTTTTTGCGGCAGCAGTTGCTATATTTACAGAAGTTCCTTCTAAAACATACACCATTCCTAACAATGCATAAGGGCTAATATTGTCTATAGTAAATTTCATATAAGCAATCATTGACTGCACGGGGAGATCACCCTTTGAATTTCTGACTCTTTCTTTATCACCACCAATATAATTAAGGTCGTTTAAAATCCATTCTTCATGGCCTGTTTCTTCAATGATATATTCTTGAAATGCTTCTGCAAATTTTTTATCATTATTTTGATTTAAAAGTTTCTTTGCTTGCTCTAACAAGGGACAGGTAAACCTTACATGATGATAAGCCTGCTCTAGGTATAAAAGATAAAGCTCTTTAGGCGCTCCTTCTACAATTACATTTGAGAGTGTTTTTCTTTGAAAAAATCTTTTTTTATCTTTTGCTGTTTCTTTTACAATACGATCATAAAATGTCATTTTTGCCTTTCTGTATATTTAAGTTTGAGTTTATTGTGTGGTAAAGCTTTTGTTTGATCACTTTTCCATTTGAATTAAGTAACTTGTTTTTTCTTAAAAAAATTGAGTTGATAAAATAAATACGTTCGGGTCTAGCGTATTCCGGTACAACTAAATCTATTTTTTTTTTAAGCTTTTTAAAATTATTATTTGAATAATTTTTTACTGCTATGGCAAGTTTGCCTTCATTATTACAAAAAACATAAACCTCATCTATTTTTAAAGATTTAGTTATTAATTGTTTAATCCAGCTGGGGTTAATACTTCTACCGTTTTTAAGCGCTATGATTTCATCTTTTCTACCACTTACAGTTAAGTACCCTTCTTTATCTATAAACCCTAAATCTCCTGTATAAAATTTTTTGTTTAATCTTTTTTTAGAACCTAGGTAACCTTCCATTAAACTTTTAGACTGTATTACAATTTCATTTTTTATAATCTTTACACTTACGCCTGGAAGAGGCTTACCAACAGATCCTAATTTCGGTTTATCAAGGTCATTAACTGCAACAACACTACAAGCTTCTGATAAGCCATATCCTTCAATAACAGGAAGTTTTAATTTTTTTGCTCTCTCTAAAAGGTTTAACGAGCATTTAGACCCCCCCACTGTTATGGCTTTAAACCTAATAAGTAGTAGATAGCTTGGAAACATTTCATAAAAATTTATAAGCGCCTCTAATAAGGTAGGTGTTAAACACAAAATAGAAGTTTTTTTCTTAATTACTTTTTTTATAAAATTATTCTTTAAATTAAAAATTTGATTTGAAATTTTAGGATCAAATATAGTTTTTGATGAAGTTTCTAAAACGGAATGAATTGAAGTTATTTGCTCCAATAAAGTAGAGATTGGAAGTAAAGAAAAATACACATCTCCTTTATTAACTTTAAAGTGATTAATCAAAAGTTTAACAATAAAATTTATCTGTATATCAGTTTGAATAACACCTTTAGGACTGCCAGTAGTTCCTGATGTATAGATAATTCTTTTATGAATATTATTGAGTGGCATTACAAAAGTATTTTTACTGTTTTTTAAAAATAATAATGTTTTATCAAAAAGTTTTTTAATACGGTCAAAGTTAGTTTTATCAGTATAAATTAAATCTAATTTTGAATTAATAATTACAGCACTTAGTTGTTCGTCTGAAAAAAATCTGGGTAATGGGACAAATATATTGTTGGTAGCAGAAAGGCCACATTCTGCTATTGCCCAATCAATACTATTGTTAGCAAAAATTCCAATTACTTTTTTTTCATGATGATGTTGTTTAATATAAGCCATCATATTTGAAGCAAAATTTTTGGCTGTTAATTTTACATCTCCTTCAACAAATAAAATTTGCTCAGGATTTTGTTGATATATTTTATTGAGTGATATGAGAGAATTTAACATTTTTTTGTAATTTTCTTAGATTATTAAATATTACAGAGTGAGAAATATTAGGCTTTCGGGCATAACAAACTTTAGGGTTTGTTTCATAGTAGCTACCCCAATCATTAGGGTTTTCAACTTTGTTTTGTTCTGCACTACAAATTTCAATAACTTCTAAACCCAATAATTTTAAAAAAACTCTTAAATTTTCTGATCCAGAAAATATTGCATAATCGACATTTTGACTTAAATAAAATTTATTTAATTCTTTCACTAATTTTATTGATGCAATGGGACCTGTGGAAACAAGATTTACTATTTCATAAATTTTACAATGAGAAATATTCTCACTTTCTAATATGGTTTTTTCTATATCTTCTTTGCAATATACTTGAGAAAAATATCCATCTGATTTGCCTCTTATTCCACAAGCAGCTTTAATTAAACTCTCATTATAAAGACCAAGTAGAATTGTGGGAAAAGATTTTATTTTAGCATAAAATATAGCTAAATATTTTTGTTTAATAAATTGTTCAATTTCATTTCTTAATGGATGATATCTATTAATAATTTTTAACTCCATCTTAAGAATTTAGCAAAGTTAAATTACCAAAGACTTACAAGTTAAAATTATAATTATTAGACTTGAGGTTTAAATTTTAATGTAATTTTAAAGTTTTTATCGTCAATACCAACAGAAAGACTGGCATTATGTGCCTCTATAATTCTTTTTACTATTGTTAAGCCCAAACCAGATCCGTCATATTTATTTTTTTCTAATCTCAAGAATTTTTTAAAAATACTATCTACATCTTCTTGTTTTAAATCTTTGTTGGCTTTCTCATTTTGAAAGAAAATTTCATTATCTTGGTTAATAGTGATGATAATCTTTGAATTATTTGGGCTGTTATAAAGGGCATTTTCAAGCAAGTTTCTAAAGCACATATATAAATATTCTTTATTTCCATTAATAACGCCATCGCTAGTATTGATTATAAAGTTAATTCTATCCTTATCTTTTTCAAAATTTTGAATTACCAAATTAACAGTTTTGATTATGTCGGTAGTTTCATTATGTTTGATTTTAAAATTTTCGACTTGAGATAGTCTTAACAATTGAGTGGTAACATTCTCTAATAAGGAAAGATCGTTTAATAAATCTTCTTTAACATTAGTTTCTGATAATCCTTCAATGTTGGCTCTTAAAATCGCAATAGGTGTATTCAATTCATGAGAAGCATTTTGAATAAATTCTTTTTGTTGTTTGATATCATTTTTTATTCTTTCAAAAGATTCTTTAATAGCATTTATTAAGGGTTCTATTTCTTTTGGTGTGGAAATATCTAAATCCAAAATAATAGCATCATTTATATCAATCTTTTTAACTTTATCGGCAATTTGATTAATATCTTTTAGGGAATTTTTAACTGTAAAATATATAAAAATAATTAAAATAATAAAAGAAAGTATAAAGATTAAGTAAACATGTTCAAAGGCTTCTGATAAAAATATATCAATCAAAGCATCTGAACCAAAAACTCCAAAATCACCTTTAATATCATCAATAAAACCAAAAGTGATAAAAAGACCCGAGAAAATTAACATAATAATACTTACTAACGAAACTCGTAAAATGAGTTTTTTTAATAATGAGTAAGTAAAAGATTTTTTCATGAAATAATGTAGCCAATGCCTCTTAAGTTTTTAATCTCTAACGCTGATTCAGATTTTTCTAAAATTTTTCTCAATCTATGTAGTGAAACTTCTAGGGAATTAGAGTTAATTTCTTTATCTATTTCATAACCCTTATCTAGCAGTTCATTTTTTGTGACTGTTTTATTATATTTTTTTAATAATATTTCTAAAATAATACTTTCTCTTTTTGCTATCTTTACAATTATATCATTAATTCTTAGTTGATAGTTATTGGTGTCAAAGTTTAAGTTTTTAATATTTATTTTTTGTTCTAAATATTCATTGGGTCTTCTTAAGATAGCTTTTAATCTTGCAACCAATTCTTCGTGTTTGAAAGGTTTTGTTAAGTAGTCATCCGCCCCAATATTTAGGCCTTTAATTTTATTATTAAAATCAATATTGGCTGTTAAAATTATTACAGGTATTTGATTTTTTTTATCTCTTATTTGTTTTAAAAAACTCATCCCATTACCATCGGGTAAATTTAGGTCTAAAACAATAGCATCATAACTATAGTTTTTTAAATTATGAACCGCCTCTTCAATGTCTTTGGCTATATCTGTAACAAATCCTGATTTAATCAAATTTTTTTTAACTAATTCAGAAAGTCTTACATTGTCTTCGACAAGTAAAATTTTCATATATATTTATAAAATATATTTATTACCGTAAAATTACACAATCTATTTTATTTAATTTGGTTATTAGTTAAATCCTATTTCAAAGTTAATTTTATATGAAGAACTACGACTTCTAGTAGATGGTCTAGTGCGCAGTCTTCATGATACCTGATAAATTGTATTTTGTCATGAGTGTTGATTTTATTATCCACGGGCCCTGTTTCTTGATTAGAATTGAGCTATTCGCGGTCCCCGATTAGTAGAATAACACTTCCTGCATATGGGACCGGTGTTAAGATTATCTTCTCCAAACTCCATTGTGATTTGAGCATAAACCTGTTCGTGATCTCCACAGTTGATACAACGGTCGATAACTGGCGTTTGGTCATGCCGGTTCGTTAAATGATTTTCTCTGTTATTCCAAGCCATAATTTTTTCTATAATATTTTTAAGTAATATTTTTTTGAAAATTATTTTTTTTCAATTAGTTTTCAACAGCTTTAACTGTCTAGAACTAACTCTAAAGGTAAAACTATTACCTCCCCTAAACTAAAACTGCCTATACACCCTTTTTAAAACGCCATAGAACGAGTTTGCTTGGGGCCCACTATTGATTGGCCCCCTTTTGCCGAGGTCAACAGCCGGAGCAATAAGAACAAAAGACGAAGATAACGATATTTATCCACAACCTTAAAAGTGAGGAAACAGAGTCTTTTTAGAGTCCAAACTAGAGCCGAAGAATTATAAAAATTGTTAATGAAATAGATATTAATTGGTGCTAAACTAGATCATAGACTAGATCATTTAGAGATAAATCATAGTTTAGAGTAGTATGAATGATGATAATCGGCGTAAACTCTGGAAAATTATTCAGGAAGCCGGACTTTATTTACGGAGTTAGAGGTTCAACCTTTCCTACACTTACCCGCACTATTCTACACTAGGGCTTTCACTAAATATTAGTTAGAAAGAAATAACTATTGT
>Ga0222676_1000754_pt1 | contig 9524 bp, 9 predicted proteins | sample AntAcemetagen870_FD_179815 | JGI IMG/M metagenome (GOLD analysis project Ga0222676, IMG submission 179815) | Saline water microbial communities from Ace Lake, Antarctica - #870 | ecosystem: Environmental > Aquatic > Non-marine Saline and Alkaline > Saline | place: Antarctica: Ace Lake | collected...
CGCGCCTCCGTTCCGAGTGCGCCCCGCATCTCCGAGATCGCCCGGTCGATGTAGGGACGGGCCGGCTGGGTCTCCGTCCCGTAGTGAAGCCATTTCGCGATCGTCCCGATCGTCTCGCCCGTGTCGGTGTGGATCTCTCGAGCTCGCGGGCCGATGACACCCACAAGGATCCGCATCCGACCAAGCTGGGCGAGTTGCTTTCGGATCCGAGTCAGACCCCGATCCCGCACCGTGATCTTCGCGGGCATCGTGTGCGATCAGTTCGTGGACTTGGCCTTACGCGCGCGCTGCTCTAGCCGCTTGATCTGAACGGAGATCGCGTGGCGGACTGGTTGCCGGCTCTCTTGCTCTGCGTTCTCCAGGTCGGCCCAGATCCTGAGACTCGGAAGGTTCACCGATCCGCGAGCCAGTTGGATCGCGTCGCGCGATACTTGGGCCGTCGGGTCCATGATCTCCGTCCGTCCCGACATCGCGCACGGGCACGACGGGAACGCTCGCCACTCGTCATACGAAAGATCCTCGACCTCTCCGCTCGGGAGCGGCTCCCCGGCGACCATGACGCGAACCACCTCCCCGTGGCGGAACAGTTCGTCGCGGGTGACGTAGTTGATCCCGCGGCTCAGCCTGCGCACCGTGACCTTCGCCCCGTCGGAGAGCAGGGCGGGATCCGAGGTGAGGTCCATCGGCGCGGCACGGCAAACGACCGGCACCAAGGTTCCGGGCTTTCGGCACGGGTTCGCCTCTGGCTTTGAGCTCGCCGAGCGGGCGGGCGCGTGGGAGGTTTCGGGCGCGTGATCTGATGCGTTCGTTTTTGCCATGGTGCGGATCATCCGTGTCGGGTTTGAGGGGGGCCGGGAAGCGCGAGGACGTAGACGCCTGGGATCCTGCGAACATACTTCCGCCCGTCGTGCGTGATCGTCTGTCCCGCCGGAGTGAGAACCGTTGCGACCAGCTTTCCGCCGGCGTAGAGCCTCGCCGATTCCACTCCGCGATCCTTGCCACGAGCGGGCGCGGGTGCGGGCGCGGGTGGACTGGTTACCACCGTGTCGGCTTCGGGACCCGTGTCGGCTTCGGGATCCGAGCCCGCCAGAGTCTCATCGTCGGGCTCAGATTTTCTTCGCTTGGACGCTCGGGCCATCGTGCAAGGCTACACCGCCGCCGGTCGTCGCGTCACCGGCCGAGCACGAGACCGATCCCCGCGGCCTCAAACTCGGTTTTGAACTCGCGCCCACACCCGGCAGCAACGAAGATCTGACCCACGCGGTTCCCATTGATCGGGGTCCCGTCGGGTTGCAGAAACCCGATCCGACGGTTCGTAAAACAGATCTGGTATCGGGACGCGAGCGAATGAAACCACGTCGTATCGGTCGACGCATTGAGCAACAGGATCCCCTTCGTGAGTCGCCCAGACTTTTGCTCATCGATGAAGCGCCGGATGAAGTGCCCGCACGCTGGTTGCTCGTACGGAGGATTTAGGAAAACGCGGCCCTTCCACGGCTGCGATAAACCGTCGTCCGCTGCCGTGTAGTAACGGCGGGCCTTCACGATCCGCTGCGCGTGGTCGGACGTCGCGGGGTCGAGGTCGATCTCTCCGAGGACTCTGCGCACCAGCTCGACATATTCGGCCGGCGTTCCCCAGTCGTTGGAGTCATAGTCGCCACCGTGCGACACCGCCGCGATCGCGCCGGAGGTCGTCAGCTTCTCCGATCGTTCCCGCACCCCTCGGATGTGTTGGCCAAGCGTCTCCTCCGACACGGCGGCCAGCGCCTCGCATCGTCGGACCTCCCGGGGCTCGAGCCCAAGGGATTCGAGCACCTCGGTTTTTGCCGGCAACGTTGCCGCGAGGTCCGCGCTCCGTCGGCCCGCCTTCACCTTCCCGATCTTGGACGTCAGTTCGCCCAGTCGGCGGCGCGCCCAGATCCCGATCTCCGTCGCGTCGTTCTGGAGTCCAAGAGCCGCCTGCGATTGCCGGAGGTAGAGCGCCATCGCATTCGCCTGGTCGCCAAGTTGCTTCACCTCGTCGACTTGGATCGATGCGGCCAGCATGTCGCGGGCGCGTTCGACGGTGAGCAGGGCGACGGGAGCGGCGGGGACGACGGCTAGATCTGACATCGGTCCGAGCGTACGCGCCGGGACGGCTCCGTGTCGATCCCCTCCGCCCTATTGCCTGATCCGAGAGTTGCCCACCAGCATCGTCCCCGCCCTCGCGGTGACGATCTTCCGCAGCGCGAGGTAGGATTTCCCGTAAAATGTCGAGGTCAGATCGTCATCAGTCAGCGGCGCCGTCGCATAGCTGGCGGAGATTTCTCCGGCCGACATACTCGCCAGCGGTCCGCCCGCGCCCGACGCTCCGATCGCAGCCTTCACCGCGTAGTGAGCGGTGAGCAGTCGGTGGCCGTCGGACGCCTCCGCGCCCCATGCGACCAGTCCGATCTGGCTCGCGGCGATCGTCCCCCAGACATCGAGCAGCGCAGGCGGATAGGTCGCCGTACTGGCGAGCTCGGCCGCGAGTTCGCGGACCTCGGCGCTGGTTGCGAGGCGAGCGGCCATCAGCCTACGGCCCGCGTCTCTCCGCCGGTCGCGATGTGCTGGCGCTGTTGCTCCAACGCATCGATCACCGAGTGCCGGCGCTCTCGATCCAGCAGCCAGAGCAACGGAGCATCCACGCCCGTTTCGCTGATCGCCTTGATCATTCGGTGCTCGGGGATCCCGCTCGGCTGATCACCGAGCGACTGGATCTCGCCGATCTCGATCCGTCGTTTTAGGTTCGGCAGCAACTTGCCCCACCACTCGACCGACACAAGGTTGAGCCCCGGATAGAGTTTCTCGGTATGGACTACCGCCCAGATCGGATGGCCGGCGCCGTCGACTCGCACCGAGCCTCCGTCGTCCTTCGACGCCTCGTGGTAGGGGGCGAGACGGATCCCGTCCCCGTGGTTCCACACCAGACCGCTCGGGTGCCGCGTCTTGATCTGCTGCTGGCCCGGCTTCCGCCGATGGGCGGTGTCGTCCAGAGGATCGGGCGTTGCCGCCATCGCGGACGCCATGACCTCGGCGCTAAGTTCCTGGCCGGCGGCGTCAGCATCGAGATCATCGAACGTCGCCTCGCCGCCCTTGGGTCGGAGTGATCGGCCGCGCTTGGGTGTCGTCTCATCGTCGGACATCGCGAGGATCGTACAACAAAAAAAGGGGGCCGACCGCAACGCGACCGACCCCCCTTCCCGTGATGCCCGTATCCCGCGAGCTAACCGACGACGCCGGCGCCCGAATCCGAAAGCTAGGTCGCGCCGATCCCGTCCATGCGGACCACGGTGGGCGGCTCTTTGTTGATCACCCCGCCGGTCATCGACTCAGTTGAAACCTTAACTTTGAGGTCGACGAACTGCGGCGGCATCTGCGTGTAGTCCATGGGGACCACGAGGCTCAGGATCTCCGCGTTCTTGACGATCGCGATCGCCGAGTCGGTCGCGAGGTGCTGCGTCCCGTGCTGGTCGGTCGACTGCGTCGCGGCCAACTGATCGAGGACGCCGAACTCGACACCCGGGTGGACCCGCTTCGCCCAGTCGAGGATCGTCGAGTCCGCAAGGGTGGTCACCATCGTGCGAGAGATCAGGTCAAACGAGAAACGCGGGAGCCAAACGTGAGTCGTCCGTCGCATCCCAAACGAGAGCTGTCCCGCCGTCTGCACCAAGGTCCCGAGGTCGACCAGGATCTCCGCGGCCGACTTGAGCGGCCAGGTCGTGGATGACGCGTCCGCGTTCAACGGCGCGTCGAGGATCGTGATGTTCGAATTCGTGATCAGACCGGGGAGGCCGATCTCCTCACGGCCCCATAGGCCGGTGTCGTCGAGCAACCGGAGGTGACCGCGGCGATCGTGCTTCGCCAGCATCGCCTCCAGCGGGACACCTGAAAACCCGGCGTGCCGCATGTCCTGCATGGTGTACGCGTAGAAGCCCTCCATGCTCTTGGTCACCCCAGACTTTTCCGCCTGCGTGATCGTCGTCATGGGAGCGCGACCGCTGCCCCACCCGTCGGTAAACCGAGCCATCGAGCGACCGGAGAACGCGTACCACGTGAACGTCTTTGCGCCGTCCGGTACCTCGGTGTTGATGTCGATGATCTGCCCGGTCGCCATGAGCAGGTCAGGCTGCGGCTCCTCGTAGAGCTGCGTCATAACGTACTCGAGTTGGCGAGACGCAACCGCGAGGGTCTGCGAGTCTCGTCGGGCGTCGCCGCTCATCCCCTCTTTGAACGGGTCGAAGACACCTTGCCCGATCATCCGGTCGAAAAGATCCTTCGCACCCGTGAGGTGCATGCGGTGCTGAGCTTCGCTGTTTCCGTGCCGCGGTCGGCTGTTGGCTGAGAACTCGATCGCAGCAGCGTCGTGATGGACTCGGGCAAGGTTTGAGCGGTTCATGGTCTGGATCTTTCCTGTTCTGGCGTGCTGGCGTGAGGTGTTGTGTGTTGCGCTGGACTACGCGCGGCACATGACGGGGCCGACTGCCCCGGCCGCAACCGCCTCCGCCCAGTAGAAACGACTCGAATCGAGCGGCGCGGCGTACACCGCAGTCGCGGCGACGACGACCGTACCGCTCGTGGCTTCCACGTCCTCGCCGAAGCTCGTCACGTCCACGTAGTCGAACTCATATCCGGCCGCCGCGGTGAGAGTCATGGTCGCCGTCGCGCTCGCTGTCGATGCGGTCACCAGCGCCGCGATGCCGCGATCGGTGATCGTCTGTAGCGCCGAGTCCTCGAGACCGTCGATCGCGTCGGCGGTCGACGTGGTCCCGTCCGTCGGAGCGTAGGAGAACTGGTAATCGACCCCGCCGATCCCGAAGTTGACCGCATAGTTCTGGTGATCCGCGACGACGGTGATCGTCGCAACCTGGGTTCCGCCGCTGGGATCCGATCGGGCCTCGCCGATCTCGTCGCCGCCGGTCGTGGCCACAACGGCGTAGACGGTACCGCCCTCTGCGGCCGCAACGCTCCCGTTGTTCCGCATCGCTACCGGCCCCTCGTAGAGACCGGCTCCGATGTCACCCGCGGCGATCTCGTCAACCGCTGTGGCGAGCGCGCTTCCGAGGTTCACGCCGATCTGCGGGCGAGCGGTGACCGCCCGGATCTGTGCGGTGCGATCCGTTGCCACGAGAGCACGGAGCGCAGACTGACCGCCGACCGCGGCACCCGCGGCGATGAACCGTCCGTAGGGGACGGTAGATCCGCCGGCCGACACCGTCTCGACCACGGTTCCGGTGCAAGCAACCACCGTGGTGGTCACCGGATAGACGACGTTCTCGTGGTCGAACGTCAGGATCAGATCGTCGCCGTCCGTCGTGGCCACGAGGTGGCCATTGAGCTCCGCCCGCGCATTGAGCAGGGCGGCCATCGCGACCGCGGCCGCTGCGTCGTCGACCGGAACCGAGGACGCTCGCGTCACCGTCTCGGTGATCACCGCACCGCCGGGCAGCGTCACGTTGACCGCGATTGAGTCCGCGTCGGCGCCGAACCCAGCGATCGAGATCGTCGACAGTTGGGCGAGGTACGGGTTCCGGTACGGGCGCGCCTTGAAATCCGAATCCCACGGCTGCCCTTCCTGCATGGTGTGGAAGTCGCGGGAGAAAGCGGTTAGGCCGGCTTGGTTCGTGATCGTCATGGCTTGGGTTCCGTTCTGAGCGGTTGGGAGTTGCGGTTCGGGCTCGGCGGTTGCGGCTTACGCGACCTTGATTCCCCGGGTTCGATTGCGTGCGGCGAGCTTCGCCGCTTCGCGGCTGCTGATCGGCGCGGCGTCCTGGTGAGCGTCGCCGCTTCGGATCGAAGAGTCGAGCGAGAGTCCCAGATCACCCGCGTGGTTCAAGCCGTCGGAGAACCGGCGGACCGCAGAGTCAAAGCGCTCCTCGAGTCGTCCGGCCGCGCGCTGGTCACCCTTGCGAGCGAGCGCGGCGAGCTGCTCGCACGAGGCTTTCTGCTCCGAGTCGACGCGGACGATAGCGGCGGATGCGATCGCGTGGACGTCGGAGCCGGCGAGATCGAATCCGTCTCCGAGGATCGGAGCCGCGAGGCGTTCGACGCGGGATCGGATCCTCGCGGCGTCGGTTCGGGCCTTCATGCTTTTCTCGACGACGGCGTCCGCGAGCTTCGGGAGCTTGCGTGCGAGAGCCTTAGCCACCGATGCGTCGATCGCCTTCTGGGTTTTTGCGTCCATTCGTGCCCCCTCTTTGTCTTCCTCCTCGTCGCCCTCGGCGTCCGTCACAACCTCGTCGTCGTCGTCCGCGTCGGTGACCACCTCATCCTCTGCGGACGGAGCGACCTCGTCGCCCTCGGCGTCCGCGATTGCAGACTCCTCGACCGGCGCGCCCGTCACGGTGGCGACGATCGCCTCAACCTGCGACGACGGCAGAACCAGGGTCGTCTCGTCGATCACCAACTCGCTCGTCTCGATTGCGTCGGTGCGGGTGCCGGCAGCCAGAGCCGCCTTGTGATCCGCCGCGAGCTTCGCGATTGCGTCGCCCGACTTGGCGCTGATGGTACGGGTGAGTTTGCCGATCGTGATCTTCATGGTGTTTTCTCGGAGGGTGGGTCGTGCGTCGAATCGGGCACCTGCACTCCGGGCCGGCGACTCCGGCAGCAGTGCGAGGTGATTGTATCGGATCTCGGATTGCGTCCCAGTGTAGGGCGCGCCGTCGTGCTCGCCAGGGGCCGCGGTGTAGCGCGAGCGGTATCCGACAGAAAGGTCTCGCACCCCCGTCTCGTACGCCGCGATCGCTTTGTCGGTGGAGAGACAGACGAGCACGCGCAGGTCGCCACCCTCGCGCGCGACGTCCTGCACCCACCCGTGGCCGAGTTCGCGCATCGTCGCCGTTGTAACCAGCCCCTCGTCGACCGCTGCGTCGGGGTGCTCGATCGTCAGCGGGACGCCGCGGAGCGTCGCCATCGACTCAGGATCGAACACCTCCGCATCCGCGCGGAACTCTTGCGTGCCAAACTCCGGGTAGTCGAGGATCCCGATGCTGGTCGACGTTCCCCACGCGAAGATCCAACCGCCCGGGTGACGCTTCACCTGCGACGCATCGAGGCGGATCGTCGTGCGATACGACCTCGCCTCTGCTGGCAGCACGTGCGCGCTCACGCGTCCAGCGTACGCGCGTTGGTGGCGTCGTGTCGATCGACCCGCGCGGTGTACCGTTCGGGTACCGATCCTTACAGGAGATCGCGGAGCAGGACGTCGTACGGATCTCGGCTACTCGGGAACACCTCAACCAGTCCGCTCCCGTGCGTCGCCCGATATTGGATCAGGTACCGGCCAGCCCCGCCGGATGGCCACCCGCTGGCCCAGTTGTACGAAAACTGCCCGGTCGACGCTGCAACGACGGTCATGGCGAACGCCTCGGTGGTTCCGCCGTCGAGCGGACTCACCAGCATTGCGACCGTCGCCCCGGTCAGATCGGCCGCGATCCCGCCGCGCGTCAGCGTCACCTCAAACAGATCGTAGGTGTTCCCGTATACGGTCTCGTAATCAGGCATGGCTCGCTCGTTTCGTCGCGATCGTAGTGTGGGCCGCCGCGCTGGACGCCGATGTTACCGCCGCAGTCTTGCCCGGAATAGCGACGAAAACCGCTGCCCCCGGTCCGTCGAGGCTGGTCTCCCGTGACCGGAGTGTCACGTCGCCCAGCGTGACGGCCAGCGTTCCCTCGACCGCTCCGGTGTTCGCCGCCGAAACCAGAGACGCGTCGGCCAGCGTAGCCGCGAGGGTGGCGGTGATCGGAGAGACTCCGACCGACGACGCCGCGACGTCCTCGAGGGTTGCCGCGAGCGACCCGGAGATCAGTCCGACGCTCACCGTACCGGCCGCGGCCAGTGTTGCGTCATCGAGCGTCCCGGCCAGTGTCCCGGTGATCGTCGATGCTGCGACGGCCGTGGACGTCACCGGGTCGAGCGTCCCGGATAGTGTCGCGTCGGCCGGAGTTGCGGCGACGGATGCGAGAGTCACTGCATCGAGCGTCGGCGCAGACGTGCCCGTGATCGTCGAACTGGTCGAACTCGACAGCGTCGCGGCGTCGAGCGTCGCCGATAGCGTCCCGGTAACCGCGTCGGTGGCAACCGTACCCGCAGCCGAGAGCGTCACTGCATCGAGGGTCGGCGCCGCTGTTCCCGTGATCGTTGTCGATGCTGCGGACGCAAGCGTCACGGCGTCGACGGTTGCCGCTAGGGTTGCCGCAACCGTCGAGCCGACGGCCGACGCGAGCGTGGCGGCATCGAGGGTCGGCGCCGCTGTTCCGGTGATCGTCGATGTCGCCGCACTCGCGGCCGTTACGTCGTCAAGCGTTACGGCTAGCGTCCCCTCGACTGGCAGGCTCCCGACCGTTCCCGCGGACACGAGCGTCACTGCGTCGAGGGTCGGCGCCGCCGTTCCCGTGATCGTTGTCGATGCCGCGGACGTTGCGGTTGTGTCGTCAAGCGTGGACGCCAGCGACCCGGACACCTGGGCGGTGCCAGCCGACGCGAGCGTTGCCGCGTCGAGCGTTGCCGCTAGGGTTGCCGTCGTGTTCGCCTCCGCGACACCGGCAAGCGTCACCGCGTCGAGCGTCGGCGCGGAGGTTCCCGTCACCGTCGAGCCGACGGCGCTAGCGAGCGTGACGGCATCGAGAGTCGGCGCAGCGGTTCCCGTGATCGTCGAAGTCGCCGCGCTCGCGGACGTGACGGCCCCGAGCGTAGAGGCGAGCGTTCCGGTGACGTCCGTTACGGTCGTCGTCTCCATCCGCCACGCAATGACCCGCGTGAGGATCGCGGGGTCGGTCGAGTCGCCGCCCGACTGGCCGTACTCGAATCCAGACGGACTATCGCCGCCGCCGCTGTCTACGAGAACGACGAGGTTGACGTCATAGGCCGCGCTTACGTCGTCCTCCCCGAGAAACGAGAACCAATAAAACGACGACGTGTCAGGCGTGAACCCTGAGAAGTATCCACCAACGCCGAATCCTCCTGGGTTCGGGAATCGCGTTCCGTCAAGGTCGACCCAGCAGCGGTACCAGCTATTGTTATTGGCGAAGCTGGTACCGCCTAAAAACGTGTACTCGTGAGTGTCGGGCGAGGGCGTCGCGATCGACAGCGGTCCATAGGTCGCGTTCGTTCCGGCGCTCGGCTGCTGGCCGATCGTAATGTCCTCCTGAACGATGCCGCCCGCCCAGACGTCGCCGTCGAAGACGATCGTGCGAGCGCGCCGGTACTCGACATCGCCGCCTCCCGAGAGCGCTTCAACCTCCATGAAAAACGCGTACTCGGTGCCCGCCGTGAGCTCGACGACCTCGTCGTAGGTAAAGTGTCGAATGCACTGTTCAGGCGAGCCCGTCCCGGTGATCCGCAGGTTGAGCGCCGGCGACAGCTCGCCGCTGTTGTCTCCACCGCCGAGCGTGATCGTGGTCGGCGACCCGTTGGGGTCGGTGGTCATCTGGTAGCGAACGCGGATGACATCGCTGCTGCCGGCGTCGCTTTGGAACTGCGCCTCGCCGGAAAACTTCGCAAGAAAC
>Ga0222676_1000758_pt1 | contig 9493 bp, 6 predicted proteins | sample AntAcemetagen870_FD_179815 | JGI IMG/M metagenome (GOLD analysis project Ga0222676, IMG submission 179815) | Saline water microbial communities from Ace Lake, Antarctica - #870 | ecosystem: Environmental > Aquatic > Non-marine Saline and Alkaline > Saline | place: Antarctica: Ace Lake | collected...
AACATACGAACAAATGTCGACTTCCCTACTCAATTATCACCAACAATACCAATACGCTCATTATGTCTAAATTCATGTGAAAAATCTGCTAATATTTTCTTCTCACCAAAAGATTTTTTCACATTATGAAAATTAATTATTTTTCCACCAAGCTGCCTTTTTTCTGATGACAAAACAAGCTTTGCTTGTTCGTTAAAAAGAATATCTTTATTCTCATCATAACGACTTTCTATAGCAGCAAACCTCCCCTCTCTGGATGTCGACTTAGTTTGCCTCCCACTCGGAGCTCTTTTCATCCAATGTAATTCATGTCTATAGATTTGTTTAAGTTTATGCAACTGTTGTTGTTCATGTTCTTCACGCAGAGCTTTTTTTTCCAAGTAATAAGAATAATTTCCAGGAAATGAAATAATTTTTCATCTATGGAGCTCAAAGATGTCAGTACACACTCTCTCCAAAAAATACCTATCATGCGTCACCATAAGTAAAGTCATATGACTTTTTTTCAAATATCGTTCAAGCCATTCAATCATAGCAAGATCCAAATGATTCGTCGGCTCATCAAGTATAAGCATATCTGGGTTACCCTTTAATACTTTTGCCAACGCAACACGTTTTTTTTCTCCACCAGACAAAGAACCTATACCTTGATCTAAATAAATATGTATACCAAGCTTATTGACAGCAAGATCCATCTGAACAGTTTGTTCTCGTTCATAATCTACATCAAAATCATACAAGACATCACGAACCGTTTGCTCCTCATCCAAAAGGTCATGTTGTGCAAGATAAGAAATACGAAGCCCATCTCTTCGCTCAATAGTTCCATCACTAGGATGCTCTTGACCCAAGAGCAACTTAAGAAATGTTGATTTTCCAGCACCATTTTTGGCGACAAGAGCTATCTTTTGTCCCTTAGATATAGTACATTCAATCCCATCAATTAATGCTTTAGCTGTATATGATTTTTGTAAATTTGTTACTGTAAGATAGAGCATAAAATATGATAAATAAATACACTAAAATCATAGCATTTTTTCCAATAGTATCAAACCCAAAATAACAATATATCTAATACTTTATCACAAAAAACGAATAATCATCACTACAGCCATCCCAGCCATAAAGAGATTTTCAACAATTGTCACCTTCGTTAATGGCAAAGAAAAAAATGTCCCAATACACACACATTGAATTTTTCTTCCCAATGCTTTCCATACACCAACCGTCCCAATGATCATAATAACAAATGTCGAAATACTAGCAAACAATGGAAGTATAGAAAATAAAAATGCCAATCATAAAGCCAATTCTATGAATGGATACAACCAGGCATACCCACGCCAATGCTTTGCAAGGACGTCATAGCTGACAAATCCATCAACAAATCATCTAAGATTATAGAGTTTTAATGCAGAAAAACAGACAAACCACCATCCCATAAATGACATCATAACAGCCTGCCACTCAACAAAATTACGAAACCATAAAGCATCAAGTACTGTTAATGTAATCACGATACCAATAATAAGAGCTAATCATTTATAGACCAACAATCAAGATATCCACGAAGGAAGTGACCCAACAGATTCAGAAGAAACTGTATATGATTTCAATGGAGCTAACGCCTCTTGTAACATATTCACAGAAGTATGTGTATCCATCGTAACATCTACACGATGATTATCAACAAAAGAAATATCAGTAACTGCAGGAATAGCAATCCATGCAGCAGTAATTTTTTCTTTACATGAGTTACATGTCACACCTTTTACATAATATCTATGTTTCATAAAGAATATAGTTATTAATAAATATTATTATTAGTAAGAAGTTCTTGCATAATTGCTATTTCATCATACTGTGCTGTAATAATCTCATTAGCCAATGAGACAACTTCTTCTCTAGGATTCAAAATAATTACATCATGTGCCATCATAATTGCTCACATATGATGTTGAATCATATCCTCTAACCAAAATTTTTCTATAGTTCATATAGCACTAATAGTTGAAGTATCTCTCATCATAGGTGCATAGGTTGAAGTGTAGCTACTATTTGGGTACCATTCATCCAACCAAAATTGCATCAAAGCAATTTCTTTATCTTGTCCATCAATAATAGCTTGTGTTAATTCTTTGATTCTTGGATGCTGAGTAATTTGATTAAGACGAAACGATGTATCAACTGCCTCTTGATGGTGTGGTATCATATCAACAAGAAATGATTCTTCAGATATAACAATATGATGGACATGATTAGCATGATCAATAAGATAATCACTATTTGATATAGATTCAGGAACGTTCTCACGTCCACATCATATAAGTACAAACAAACTAAGAGCAAGTAAAATAATTATTCTCTTCATAGATATATATAAGACTAAAAAAATGCTTGTATCCATTCAAAACCAACGACGAATAGACCAAACAATAATGTGGTAATTACCATACTAACAAGAAAAAACCACCAAAATGGTACTCTTGCCATACCCGCAACAAAGTTCAACAAATCTTCAAGAGGGAATAAAACAACACGAACAATCAAGAACTCTTTATAACCACATATTTTATCTACAATACTATGCGCCTGTTCTAGTGATTTTCTTCACACAAATCGCTGGATTGCTTTATCTGCATACCTATATCACAACCAATATGCGATTATAATACCTATTGCATTACCGATCGTTACATAGACAATCGCAAGCCATCCTGGCCATAATGTAGGGGCCAAGACATACATTGCGCCTCCTGAAAGCGGAGCAAAGACAACTGTAAGTGCTTTAAGTCCAATAAAAACAGGAACTGACCAGGAATTATTACCTACCCAATCAATGATGATATCTTCACCAATCCATTGAGTAAGCAAGATACTTGCTATCATAATAACTCACAACACAACCAATCATTCTATGATATGTCTTTTATACATTACAGATAGATAAATAAATATGGTATGATAATACAAAAGAATAGAGTAAATACAATACTTGATGTAAGACAAAGAATCTATACTATGATAAGAAGTTTTATTCTACTAACAGCTGTGGTATGGAAAACATTGATATAACAAAAGAACAAAATCTGAAACATCCAGATTACACAAAAGCACAAGAAATTCTTATAACCTTAAAGTTAAATCCCAATAGCCCACAAAAACAAAAGTTATTGGCTGAGTTTAATGATATCAACAGTTGATTCGATATACCACACAGCTCATATTATTTTGGTGTAGACCTAGATCTTAAAAAACTAAATAATGAAAAAAATTAAATATATAGCACTTATAGCAATATTTATGTATCTATGATCAACCGTCTATGCCAATTTTTCTGATATAGAAAATCACCAATACCAAGAAAGTATAGAGTACATTACAGAACAAGAGATCGTTCAATGATATCCTGATGACACTTTCAAGCCAGATCAAACAATAACGCGTGCAGAAATCACAAAAATAATTGTTCAAGCCCATAGCCCTGAAGTTACCAAAGTAGCGACTAATTGTTTTCCTGATGTAGAACTGGAAGATCGATTTGCTTCCTATGTATGCTATGCCAAAGTAAAATGAATAATCCAATGATATCCAGATGGAACCTTTTGACCAGACAATCCTGTAACTCGTGCAGAATGACTCAAGATAGCACTCGAGACATTCCAAGTAGACATAAACAAATCAGAGTGAGACTTTCGATACAGCCCATACCGAAATTTTGCGCACAACAACAATATATTTTCCAAATATAATCAATACCCAGACAATACAATGACCAGATGAGAGATGGCATATCTTACACAACAACTTATTTTTCAAAAAGAAGGAAACAGGCAGTTCGATAACCAAAGAAACAATCAATCACCATGATGTTTCACAACACAACCAAATTATACACCAGCAATGTCGGTAGTGGATTGAGTACAGCGCAATTACATCACAGACATAGGACAAAAATACAATCACAGCAACCCAAGCAAACTCATTATAGCATTTCATTGACGTACAAACTCTAACGAGCAAGTGCAATGATATTATAACATAGACAGAGTACGAGACGAACGCGATATCATTGTTTATCCTGCATGACTTCCCGCATGAAATGCACGTAATCGAAGCAATCCCTGAGATCCATCAGATCAGTTAAGAGATTTTAGTTTATTTGACCAACTCGTAGAAGAATTCACGAATAATTATTGTATCAATATGGATGAAATATACGTAGTATGACATTCACTAGGTGCATGGTTTACCAATTCACTTGCTTGTGCACGTGGAGATATAATTCGTGCAATCGGAAGTGTATGATGAAGTACTACAATAAATAAATGTAGCGGACCAGCTTCAGCAATAATAATGCACAACCCAAAAGATAGACTTGCCTCATTCGCATGATGAGAGACCGCTCGCGATCAACTCATAAACCAAAATGGATGTGATCCAAACATAACAACCTCAGTTGGACCAGAGCTATGAAATTGCATACAATATACTCAATGTTTAGATGAAGCTACCGTCATACGATGCCCACATACGCAGGATTATGGGCGAGGAAGCTATTACCCGCATAATCGGCCCGATTTTGCTGCAACAGAAATTCGAAACTTTTTTGAAGAAAATAGCAATTAAAAAGATTTTCTAAAAAAATTATTTTGTCAGTGGAGAAGTTTATATGTCAAACCAGAAACTATTTGATCTAATGATAAGCTAGTATTATTCATAGAAATAATATTCATAAGTTCTTGGATAGTCTGCTCTACTTCAACTGATACAGAAGAGGTATATCACACATTATACAAATCCTTATGTAAAAGATATTGTGCAGCTCCATGACGTGCCACATCAGTAAGATAATCAAATGTCTGGTCTATACCTTCAGTTTTAAATAACAAATACAATTGTTCTCTGGGACTAGACTTTCATTGATCATCTAGCACAGCACTCCTATGGCCATATATATCTCATTCACAGACCAATCCTCTCTTCCTATACCATCAAAAATATGTCTATTTAAATACTTTTTATGTAAAAATCCTGGCAAGCAACGCAAACGATATCTATGGTCATCAGCATACGTCATAACAACCTGCAAAGAATGCATACGATCAACAAAATTAATTGGAGATTCCATTATTACATATATTTAAATAAGTTACTTCCTTTTTTCTTTGTCTGCAAGAGATAAAAGATAAATGAAGAGACCCAGACATACCAAAAAAAATCATATACCTACAGGAGATCATCGAGCAAGATGACTAAAGAGATTTTCCATACTTTTGAAAGAAAAAATAAATGTACTTCATATATTACCAAAAACAAAACAAAAATAAACAAGAAAGCATTGCTTAATTTCCACAAAAAAAAAATTTGTCAATTAAAAAGTCTATGAAGGAAGGTATTTTTTGCCTTATAAGAAATATACGAATATACTCAAAGGAAACTTTATTATCTTTCCTTATTTCAATGAGTATACGAAAACACAAACACAAAATTTTACTAGGTTTCCTTTGTATTATAGCATGATTTCTTGCTATCGTATTAACTTACCAAAAATCAGAAACATACGCTCGAAGTTCAAATGCTGACTATCTAGATGCATGATTTTGGGCAACCAATCCAAATGATAATCAGATTATTGATGCACTCTATGGATTGAGTACAACCACTGCATATACAGAAAACCGAGCCACAGACATATGTGACACAGGAATTATGACTGTAAAACAACTATATCCTGGGCTAGATACCATACCACAAACTATCAATACATGAAATACTATCTATGTATTACATCCATGAACATATACATCAACACTTATACCATGACCAAACACAAACTATCAAAGAGATATTATCACTGATTGTGTTGCATTTGTAGGAAGCGGAGATATAGGTGACATCGTTTTACAAGAAACAGAGCTATCTTGGTTTAAATCTTCTGGTAATGTGTATAATCTAATGTTTGACAATATCACATTATTAGGTGAAAACGCAAATATCTGAGGTTTACAAACCTTAGATTCTAGTACATTTCACAACATAACAGTTGAATGAGGTGGTATTGATATAGGAATAGGGTGATTTAAGTTTTCAAATATTACGTTTGATACTATTGTTGCCCAAAATATAATCACTAGCACAAGTCCAATTATAAGAATGCTAGTGTGAGAGAATATATTAGTAAACAATATGAATGTGAATGGTAATTCACTAACACAATGAGGTGTTGTTATACCTATATGAGCAAATATAAAAATACAAAATAGCCTTATAGAGTCTACGTTAGCTGCAATATTGATGCCTTTGGGATGGAACATAGACATAGAACAAAACACATTCAGAAACAATTCACAAATAGATATTTTTCATGGTTCGGGAGGTGATATGATTCTATCGTGAAACACACATAGTGGATCATTTATATGAGTAGTTATATCGAATATAGATTCAGGAAGTATATACGATAATAGTTTCCAAAACATGTGAATCAATGCGATCAACATGAGTGGTAATGTAAATAATATTACAGTAGATTCAAACACCATCAACGGTGTATCAAGCCAGACATGAAGTGCTATATATATATATGATGGATCAAACATCCAGATCACATCAGGAGAGTTATATAACCTCAGTAATAATGGAATATATATAGATAGTGGAATAAACATAGACATAGAAGAACAATACATACATTCATTTACAAACAATGAATTTACATGAGCTATTGTTGGTATCGACAGTCAAAATATCACAATTAGTGACTCTACACTGATATGACCACTCCTCCAAGATAATAATGGTATTTTCATCCAAAACGGACGAAACATTCTTAGTGATAGGAATGTAGTTCAAAACTTCGAGGCATGACACGAACGACATAGAGTTACAAGTGGAACAATTCAGTACGGTACATCTATACAAAACGACTTCCACATAGAGCTCATTACAGGAACAAATATCAATGTACTAAGCTCAATAATTGATCTTTGAACAGTAGGTATTATGGGATGAGATAGTGACAATCATGTAATCGAAAATAATACAATCACAAATTTAACATCATGAGCCAGTACTATAGTTAATGGAATACGTTACTTATGAAATAATGAAAATATTCTAATTCGTAATAATACACTACAAAACATCTGACCAGGGCTTGGTATTGCGTTAATACCCAGTACACAGCAAAACATCTACAATATAGCGACAAACATCAACAATATAACTATAGAGTGAAACGTAATTGAAAACATCTACAGTACTATCTCAGACCCAATTGGGATAGGTATATGGTTACGGCTACTCAATGGATGATCAAATATATCAAATATCTCTATGAGTGGAAACGACCTAAACGATACAGAAGGTGGAATAGCGATTTGGGATTTGGATAATAGTCTGACAAGTACTATAGACAATATAAATATCACAAACACAACAATCAACAACACAGCAAACTTCGGAATAACAGCAAATAATGCAACAAACCTTACAATGGATAACATTACAATCACAAACCTTGGTGGTGTAGTACCATCATTCATTACGTGATTACAGTCAAGTCCAATATTCTGAATATTAAACAACATACTATCTGGAGGTGTCGCATTATATAATACAGATGATGTAATTGCAGACGAAATTATGATCGATACCTTTTCAGGAAATGGAATATTTATCGAACAAAATAATAATAACACATTTACAAATATAGATATCACAAACGGACAAAATGGATTCGTATTCGCGACAGGAAGTAATAGCAATACTATCGACACCATAGAAGTCAGTAACACAACATACGGTATCTATTCTCCAGCAAAAGATACAAATATCACAAACAACAACATTTACAATAGCAGCTTGCATAACAACAATGAAGCTATTTATGTAACAAATTTTTCAAGATGACTCATACAACACACAACAGTATTTGATAATACATGAGGTATATACATCAACGAACCAGGATGATATAACATCATCGAATATGCAGAATTATTTAACAATAATATTTATAATATAGGGTTAGCTGGTGACCACAACGAATATAACCTAATCAATAATGTTATAAGTTATAATAGTTCATATGGATTATTTGCTATGGGATTAAATAGCATCAACAATAGTCTATTCTTCAACAATGAAAATTGAATAATGATGGAATATCAAAATAATGTATATAGAACCAACATATTCAATAACAATCAAGGCCTAATATTATTATGACCAGGAAACCATTTTGTAGATACCTCTATATATAATAATAATATAGGTATAGATATCATGGGAGGAACATGATCAAGCTATAATGGATTGAGTATGTTTGCAAATACAAACAATTTTAATGGCACAAACGGTGCTGATAGTGCATTACAATCTGCTGTCAGACGAGCATTCCCGACATTACCAAACGACGTCAACAATACATGATCAATGCGATGTTACCATGCTGTACAAGCAGAAAATATAGGTGGGAGTACACTACTCAATTATCCGTATTGTGATAGTAGGGGTATACAATCATGGAGTTGAGATAATCAAAGTATCTATACATATTTTGAAGGAATACCATTACAAGAAGAGACCATTACACTCACAACACTTACAACAGTAACAAACGATAGCGGATCATTTAATCTATCAATGCATCTTGCAGATAGATACTACTCTGGTGGTATAGTGTTTGGATGACAAGCAACAACCACAAATGAATCTCCAAGTATAAGCGACTCTGGTGGTATTATAGTACGAGATGCAAACGGACCATTTGATATACAAGCAATAAATATGAGTGGGTGAAATCCCAGCTCAATAGCAGTAGATATATTTGATGTAAATAATGGATCTTTTGATGGTTGACTTGCACCATTTACAAACATTATGAATTTCGATACAGAAATATTACCATGATTCAACCGATGATGACCGGGACCCTTTGTGATATCAAGACTACAGTATACCAATAACAACCCTGTAAGCACATCAAATTATTATGGTATCATCAGAAACATAGCTGGTACACAATGTGGAAACGGTAACATTGAGGCAGCATCTGGAGAACAATGTGATGATGGAAACACACAAAACGGAGATGGATGTAGCGACACATGTCAGTTAGAAACTCCGCAGTGTGAAATAATTGCATTAGGAACAAACGATGGTTTAGCGCCATTTACATTTAATTTTGATGTTACATATGATAGTGGATGGACAAACATTACAGAAATTTATTATGGTGATGGTAGCACAGGAACCAACGAAAGTCATACATACACAAATAGTTGAGTTTACAACATCACAGTAAATACAGAAAACACAACCCCAGGTACAGAAGAATCAACAAGTAGTTGTTTCTACGCAAGCGTAACAGTGTCTGCCGGCATATGTGGTAACGGTATCGTAGATCCAGGAGAGACTTGTGATGACAGCAATACAACAGGAAATGACTGATGTAATGCACAGTGTCAAATCGAATCATGCCAACTCA
>Ga0222676_1000760_pt1 | contig 9483 bp, 7 predicted proteins | sample AntAcemetagen870_FD_179815 | JGI IMG/M metagenome (GOLD analysis project Ga0222676, IMG submission 179815) | Saline water microbial communities from Ace Lake, Antarctica - #870 | ecosystem: Environmental > Aquatic > Non-marine Saline and Alkaline > Saline | place: Antarctica: Ace Lake | collected...
TGTAGAGAATTACATTGAGTTTGCTTTTGAAAGAAAGAAGTCCCTGGCTTTTTGTGTAGATGTTAAGCATGCGCAAGACTTAGCAGACTCCTTTCAAGGGAAGGGAATCTCTGCTAAAGCAATCTATGGAGCTATGAGCCCTGAAGATCGTTTCAAAGCATTGAAAGGCTTTTCCAAAGGAAAGTATAAAGTTTTAACCAACTGTCAAATTCTAACAGAAGGCTTTGATGAGCCGTCTATAGACTGCATCGTCTTGGCAAGACCTACAAAATCAGGGACTCTTTTTGCACAAATGGTCGGTCGAGGAACAAGAAAGTTTCCACTCAAAAAAGACTGCCTCGTTCTTGATTTCACCGACAACGCCTCGAAACATAGTCTATGCTCTTTCAGGAACACTTTAGATGGCGCTGTAATGCCTTTATTCGAAGAAGACTATGCAGAAGAGATCGAGGAAGAAGAAGCTCTTGTAGAAGCGGAAACAAAAGAAACTCCGCATGCTAAAATTATAGCAGAGAGCATTAATGACATTGATTTCTTCAGTAGCAGTGCGTTTGCATGGACTCGCGTAGGTGATCTATGGCACTTGGTACTTTCCAAGGCTAAACAAGTTTGGGTTTACCCTTTTGAAGATGGATATGCCGTTCAAGTTGCTGAAAGCGGTCGAAATAGACACCTCTCAAAAAGAAAGCTACCTCTAGATTATGCACTTGGAACGGCTGAAGACTGGGCTAGGAAAAACAAAACAAAGAATTCATGGGGTCGTAAAGATGTACCATGGAGAGCAGATCCAGCATCTGAAAAGCAAAAGTCTATGTTAACTAGTTTTGGAGTTTCTTTTGAGGAAGGGATTTCTAAAGGGCAAGCATCTGATCTAATAAATGTAGCTATGAACGCACGTATTCTGATGAATAACAAATCATAACATCACTTCTTATTAGAAGGTGAAAGGAGCCACAATTTGAAAAGTATAGAAAATCAAGATACTCTTATATGCAAATGGGAGCAGATGAAAGATAGTGTAGAAAATGGAGTAGTAAGCTCAGTTAAACTATCTGACTCAGGGAAATGTAGTCTAGGCTTGGAATTAGTAAATACAGATCTACCAGATGATCAATATCAAGAGCTCCTGCAAGCTAAGGTCTATGAGATCTTTGGAGTCATCAATATAAACGTAGCTACTGATAGTTTCCTCGACTGTGTAAGCCTGGTTTATAGGGCCGAAAACCACGGAAAAATCTCTCCTGAAGAATCTCAAGGAAGATATAGGATGATAGGTAATTCGGTTCTTAGCTTCTTTAAGGAAATAAGACCTAGAGACGCTATAGAATTGATGCTCGTGACCAAAATGATCATGCTTAATAAACTATCGAACACAGAGTTTCTCAAAGGCGTATCTAATTATTGTGAGCATACAAGATCAAGTAGACAGAATCGAGGAATCAAAGCTTCACGACTGTTTCTAGAGTTCAAAGAAAAACTTGATAAACACAGACGGCCTGAACAAAGGATAAATGTTCAGCACAATCATATTTATAACGAAGGTCAGGCAATCATAGGCTCTCAAGTTCATAAATAGGGGAAAAAGTAACCTTCCTTCGTAATAGGGGGAGAAGTATTTTCCTTAGCTTCGTAATAGGGGGCGAAATAATTCTTTCGTAGTATGGGTTAAAGTAAAGCTCAAGTAGATAGTAGGGGTTAGATGAAAATTTTCAATACAATATCATGGAATGAGAAGAATGCAATGCAAAGCCAAGTGCAAAAGAACTCAAACTCAGTGTAGAAAGTACGCAGTTAAAGGGAAGGCTGTGTGCAGAAGTCATGGGGCATATGCTGGAATCAAAACTCCTGAGGGAATAGCTCGCATGAAAGCCTCAAAAATAAAGCATGGTCGTTTCACCAAGGAAGCTTTTAAGGAAAGGAGAGCGTTTAGAGAGCTAATAAAAGGGTGCAAGGACTGTTTGGGTGCGGTCAATGTGTAACAGTTTCACAAAGGAATTTTATCTAAGAAAACAGATAAATCAGCACTCTTTATAAATCTTTGAAAGAATTTAAAATGTTAGTTGTTTCCTCAATGTCTCGTTTGTTGGTTTCACTGAGACAATCTTTTCTTTTCTCAAGCTTTTTAGAGGTCTCTTTCAAAAGCCTAACCAGTCTATCGGTGTAACTTTGATTTACTCTTTTGTCTTCTTTTGAGACGGGAAGCTTGTCTTGAATCACGATCACTAACTCAGTATGAGAGTACATGTGATACTCACGAATTATCTCCGACTTAACAGATAAGCTACCTTCTCTGGACGCCAAAACGTAAGCTGCTCTAAGTGGTAGCTTTTTAAACTTATCCCTGAGTTCAGGTTCGGCAAGCTCACTATACAACTCAAAATAAGAAAGGACATTGTAACCAGTTTTTCGAGTTCCAAAAGTAGACTCTAGCCATCTTGTAAACGTTCCGTCTTTGTAAGGGATCAGAAGCTTTTTAACTCGGTGAACCCTCTCACCCATAAGCACAGTTCCTTGTCTTCCAATGGCTCTAATCTCAGAGGTGATAAGCTTTAATTGGTTCAAGTCTTCAGCAACACTCTCTTCATCTATTGTGCCAGGAACGAAGCTATCCACCAGCAACTTTTCAATGCGTAGAGACTCTGTTTCATCTAGAGGTTTTGTTTCAAAAAAAGAATTGAAGCTGTTTATTTGTGGAGCAAGATTAAAGCGGGTTACTGCGCTGCTAGTCTCGAAAGATTTATTCTCAAAAATACTAGGCTTGGACATTTTCTACCTTCGGGGCTTTGTTGTTGTTTTCGAGGAAGTCTTTAATACCAGGAGTCAGTCTCTTAAGGAACTCTTCAGTTAACGCTTTATAGTCCTGAGCAGCTCTACACGAAGCATCGAATTCAAAGACGGTTTGACCTTTCAATGTACAGCGTGAAACGGCCACATCGCGGCGAACTTTTGAAGAGAATACCTTGCTTGGAAAGGAGCTTTCGATCTCTTGCATGAGTTCTTGATTAACGGCTCCTCTTTCATCCCAAAACGAAAGTACAATTCCAAAGACATCTATGTCATGATATTGACGAATTGATTCCTGAAAATCTTTAAGTCGACGAAGAGCAAGAATGCTATAGGCTTCGGGAGTTGAACAGATGACACTAAATTGAGATGCAAAGAAAGCACTTTGTGTAAGCCAGCCTAGAGATGGTGGTGTGTCAATGAAGCAAAAATCAAAATCACTATCAACGTCTTTCATGGCCCGTCTAAGGCGTTCATGAGCGTAAGGGTCACTACATAGCTTAGTAGTGCGTTCGATGCCGTCTAGGTATGCGTTCGAAGGTATTAGGAACATTCCAGGAATAGAAGTGTCTTTGATTACGTCTTTGATTGAACATTCCCCTTGCAAAACAGGAACCATGGTCTTTAAGTCGTCTGGGCCAACTCCTAAGCCAATAGACAAGTTTGCTTGAGAGTCGAAGTCGATGAGTAAAACTTTTTTACCATGAACCTTAGCTAAGCAATTCCCAACGTGAAGTGCCGATGAGGTTTTTGCTGTTCCGCCTTTGAATGAGCAAAAGGTGAAGGTTTTCACAAGTTATCCTAGTGTTAATTTTCCTGTTTATAGTGAACGGTGTTTCACATGTCAAGCGTTTGTAACAGTTACACATCTCAAAAAAATCAGCCTCCAACTGCTACAGATTGTTCAATAGATTATAAAAACTACACCTGTCCTGTTTCGCGTTTTAAGCCCCTCTAGAGAGCTATCGCTTTCAGACGCGTAAAAGTTCACGTTCTCATCTAAAGTCAGCTCTAGGCTCTCCTGTGCAGCTTACAAGATAGGTTGGAGAGTTATACTGAGCTATTGCCAAGACAAAAGTGTTAAGGTAGTGGTTTGTATTCCTAAGGAGTCGTATGGATAAGACAGCTCAAAAAAAAACCTGCCTATCCTATGTAGACGTAAATTCTCAGTGGGGTTGTGGGACCCGCTGTGTTTAGAAATTCCTTAATTCAAAAGTCCATGAAATTAAAACCCTGAATAGAAAGCTCGACGGCCGCCTTTAAGGCTGGGTCGGCGCAGCTTTTCTTCTCATGAGACTCTCTTATGTTTCTCATAAGAGTCTCATAAGACTCTCCTGATTTTAAAACTCTATTTAACCGTCTAAATTTACACACCTAACAGCTTCAAATTAAGCAGTTTACATTTAGTTAAGGTGAATCTTATGAACAAGTGCTCTGCCACGTATACCGGTAATCTCTGCCACGTATACCGGTAATCTCTGCCACGTATACCGGTAATCTCTGCCACGTATACCGGTAAAATAGGGATTTTGCTGCCACGTATACCGGTAAATTATTTGTTTAAAATCTGCTGTTATTGATAGTCTTTATTGAGTTTAAATACATATTTTAGGCCACCTGTTTTGTTATTTACTCTTTCGTGGCTTAGAATAATTCCCATATTTGTAATCGCTTCGATGTCTTTTGCTATACGATCTTCAAGCCTTTTTTTTCGATTTTGCTTAACATATTTTTCTAATCCAAGAAGCTGGTGTAAGGTATCTTCGTTCAGAGGACTCTTATAACGCTTCGCACTTATTTCCCTATGTGCCCATTCCATTAGAGTTGTCATGCTTTCCGTAACCTTTCTGTGTCCTCCAGCGGCTATAACCAGTCTTCGGTTAGTATCTACGGGGTACTCTATAAACTTAGTGTCAATTTGATCTGTGAATATCGGGTTTAATTCTATTATGATTTCACCCTTTGTATCACGGATGGAATTGTCACCGCTGTTGAGTCTTTCTTTTTCTTCGTTGGTAAGGTCTGGAATAAAGGATTTAATTTTTATTAAAGGTTGAAAATCTTCAATTCTGTCCGTGCGTTCTTCAGTTGTTTTGTTTATTTCAACTTTTTTGACTCGGTCATATCTGATCAAAACTTTCTTGGATTCGAGTTGCCGTGTGATACCATGAATAAAATTGATATCGTGTCCAGAGTATTTGTCATGACCAACATAGGCCTTGTAAAGCTCTGCTGGCTTGAATCGTATAACTGCTGGCTTTGTCTTTATTTGCCCATAAGTGCATAATTCTCCTTTCATATTTCCTTCATAAAAGTCAGAGGCTTTTGAGTTGCTTGAATTTTCACTTTTATCAAAAAGTATTCTATTTAAGGCATGAACTAGCTTATTTTCTTGGACAGTAAGCTTTATTCCTTCAGCCTTTATTTCTAATTTAGAATCTTTAATTTTGATTAGTGTTTCAGTTAAAAGATTTAACGGTTTATTTTTTTGTGAAGTATATTTTAGTTTTTGATCTCCCAAATGTCCTGCTTGTCGGTATTTACGGGTTTTTTTTGGCTTCCTAATTTCTTCAATGAAGGTAACTATTTCTTTCCTGGTCAAAGGCCTATCTGGAGTCTTCTGTGAAATAAAGGATTTCAAGTCGTCTTTTTGTTCTTTACTAAGACTTTTAACAGATTTTGTTTCTCTTTTCCACTTTTCTAATTCTTTTGCGTTAACTTGAAGAACAGCTCCATCGCAAAGCTCAAAGTGTGCTGCTTTATTGAGAACTTTAACAACTTTACCAGTTATTGTGTCTATTACCTGCAATTCATATGTTTTGTCCAATTCTTCTATAGGAGGAAGTGTAACTTGCCAAGTTTCTTCTTTTGATGGATATTTATAATGATTTGTTAACATCTCATAGTTAGTAGCTATATAATCTGCGAACTCTCTAAATTTTGATGGATGTAAGAGCTCTTCTGGAACTAAACCAGCAGCAACCCATTGCTCTATTTCCTCTTTGTGCCAAGAGATGTTAAGTGGTGTGTTATTTGTCATGCGTCTCCAAAAGATCGGATTTCTTCACAAATTTTGTTTTCAACCTTTACCTGGTTCCCATCAAAAGTAAGAACTGAATTATGACCTGCACCTATCTTCCTTCCTTTTAAGACTTCCATGTATATTTCTGGTTTCTGGGTTGTTATTTTATCCCCAAGTTTTGTTACGTTTCCTTCCTTGGTATATCCAAGAAACATTCGATTCCAAAACCCAAGGATAAGACAGGCTATTCGTTCAATATCTCCTGCTTCACCAATATTGATAGCGCTTAAATCAGCTTCACACGTGACCTGTCTGTTGAACTGTGCTGCTAAAATAATCGGGAGTCCTGTTTCTACGGCGCAGTCTTTTAACATTAAGCAGACTTGTTTAAGTTCTTCTTGTCTGCTTCTATTCCCTGTCTTTTTAGATAGGTATAATAGCTGTATGTAATCAATGAAAATGGCTCCTGTATCTGGTTTGTTTTCTTTAAGAAAACTAATGCTTTTGCACAGCTCTTCCGCAGTCCTATCGCTGTAACGAACGTTTAGCCTTCCGTTACTCATTAAAGATTCAAAAAAATAATTCTTGTCGCTCTTAAATAATTCTTTTCTGTCATCTGTTATATATTTACATTCACCTTCTCGGAAGTAACTTGTAATGGAATTCCGATTGTCCTTGGATATATCCTTTTTCATATAAGAGTTCAAAAATAGAGATACGATAGAGGAGATGTTTTCTTCATAAGTAAAGAAGTAAATCGACTTTGATGGATTATGCTTAAGTACTCCTAAAGCTAAATTAATGAGAACGGTTGTTTTACCGTGTGAAGTTGGCGCTGCACAGACTGTTATTGCCCCACCAGGAAGAGCTATATCCACGCCTCCTATTTTTAATCCGACTTTAATCCCGTGAGATGTGTTTCTGATCTCCTCAATAATTTGTTGCTCTGTTATGGGTTCAAGTAGTTCTTGATATTTAGAAGTATCGTGTTCTGATTTTGAAACAGCTTCTTCCATTTTTTCTGACCATTCAAGGCTCGACTCTATACGCTTTATTTTGTTGAGTAGTTCTATTAGCTCTTCTTTTTTCTCATCTGTAGCCTTTGAATCGTTAATGGCTTCTTCTGTGGATTCATTTATGTTTAGTTCTTGTAACTGATTAACTAAATCCATTATTAATTTTGAGTTTAGAGCTGTAAAATAGCCTCCTTTCTGTGTAGATTTCATATCTTCAAATGTGGTTCCTTCACCGAGAGGAAGTCTCATCGATTTAATATCTAAAGGTTCTATTAGCTTGTTTACTGCCAATTCATTTTGGATAGGGAATATATAACCAACATCGTTATAAACCCCTCCAAGCTCCTTTAGCTGTTCTTTAAGGAGGAACAGGCTCTTTCCTTTTTGCTGTACCACTAATAAATAATCATTTTGATCGGTTTTCATCTAGCTCCCTCCATAAATCTTTCGAGTCCTTCTATTGGAATACGCCAAGTCCCCATAGAGTTTAATTGAAAACCTTTTAGTTTCTTGGTTTTCAGTGCTTTTCTAATTGTAACGTGGCACACATCAAGGAAATCCGCGGCTTGCTTGACCGAGAAAACCTTTTGTCCTTGAGAATCGAGCCAGCGTTCAAATCTTAACAATTCTTTTTCAGTTAAATTCTCAATTCTTTTCTGAACTCTGATCATTCTTCTCTCAAATGATTTCGACATCTGCGCTTCTCCTGGTTTAAAACAAAAAGTATATAATAATTGGATATTTGATAAAAGTATTTATTGTCACAATGTTAATTTTAAATTTAAACGCGACAGATTCGATGACTTTTATTTCGTATACAATAGTGAAGTATTGTACATAAAGTAAAGGTTTCAGGTATAATTGCAATCTGTACGAAGGATTGTGTTTATGACTGAATTTGAAGACAAAATAAAAAGACCTACTCAAGAGCAACTGGAAGCTCTTCAGGAAATTAATCCTGATATGCGAATCATTGCTATGACTGATGAGATTTTTGAGAAAGGGATAGAAGAGGTTAAGATACGTAAAAAGGAAGAAGAACAATTCCCGATTCTTAAGACAACTCCTGAAGGATTGGGCCTCTTTGCTGCTCAGCAAGAATTAAAGCGAAGTCACTCTCTTTTCATCCAGGAGCTTGAGTATACACCAATTAAGGTCGCTATTGAAGACTGGCTTAGAAATCTTCACGGTGAAACAAAGAGAAACTACGCTTATTACATTACAGACATGATGCGTAGAGGGATCATTCCTGAAGTTGATGGCAGCGCAAACGATTTTTCAGTGGGTCACTTCAATCATTCACCTCATGAAAAAGTGATCGATTACATCAAAACTATTAAAGATTGGAGCGAAGGGACTAGACAGGTCAGAGCTGCTTGCTACATTAGTTTTACCGCCTATCTTTCTAGAATTTCTCAGGGATGGTTTCGTAAAGCTGAGCCTTCTGTTTTAGCTTCTAATATGACCTTTTTTTCAGTACGAGATAAATGCGAAACAAAAGTTTTAACGCTTCATAACTGGCATAGATTCATAGACGCTCTTTATACAATCAACGAGCGCGACGCTCTTATCGCAAAAGCTATGCTTCAAGGAGCCAAGCGGGTTTCAGAAGTACTTTCTTTAAAGTTGAGTCAAATTGACTTTGAAAGACGCCTTATAAGCTTTAGACAATCTAAGACTGGGGGAACTATTCGAGAAATCCCCATCACCTATCCAGAGTCTTTCATTGAGGAACTAAGAACTTACATAGAGAGCACCAAAGAAGCTCGAGGAGATGGAGATGTTGTTTTCGTTACCTGTCGAGGAAACAAGGTCTATCGCACGCAACTAAACACAACGTTTGAGAAAGCAAGTGTCATCGCTAACCTTCCTAAAGTAACCCCTCATGTCTTACGGGCTACATGGGTCACACTAGCTAAAGAACAGGGAGTTCCTGACTCGGAAATCATGAAAGTTACAGGACACACCTCATCAAAGATGATCTATGCCTACGATAAGACCTCTGCTATAGAAAACTACTCAAAAAAAATGATACTAATCTGATCATTATGCTTATTTCACCGAGAGAATATCAAACAGAATCTTTAGAAGCCGTCCAAGACTTTAGAGCTAATGGAATCACAAGACAGCTGATATGTTTGCCGACAGGAACAGGAAAAACCGTTGTATTCGCACTTCTAGCTAAAGAGATCAACGTCAAGACTCTCGTTATCGCTCATACAAGAGAACTCATTGATCAAGCTGTAGAGAAGTTCAAGGTCGTTTGGCCTGATGTTGATATTGGAATTGTCAAAGGCGATCAAGACGATATAGAAGCTCAAGTCGTCGTCGCTTCTATTCAAACAGCATCAAAGCCTAAGAGATTAGCTAAGCTCAAAGAACAAGGCTTTGGTCTAATGATCATAGATGAAGCCCATCACTCTACAGCAGCTTCCTATCACAAGGTCATTGAAGAACTAGGATTCTTTAGTGAATCACCAGATAAACTTTTAGTCGGGGTAACAGCCACGCCAAAGAGAAGCGATGGGGTTGGGCTAAGTCGCATATTTCAGGAAATAGCTTTTGAAAGATCAATGCCAACAATGATACGAAGTGGGTATCTATCTCAACTTCTAGGCAAACAGGTTTTAACTAAAATAGATCTATCAGACGTAGGAGATC
>Ga0222676_1000762_pt1 | contig 9439 bp, 15 predicted proteins | sample AntAcemetagen870_FD_179815 | JGI IMG/M metagenome (GOLD analysis project Ga0222676, IMG submission 179815) | Saline water microbial communities from Ace Lake, Antarctica - #870 | ecosystem: Environmental > Aquatic > Non-marine Saline and Alkaline > Saline | place: Antarctica: Ace Lake | collected...
TACTATGTTACACTGGGAGACTTGGGCACGTTTTATAAAAAAACATCATAAATTTAAATATCCTGAAAGTTTATCTAAAGCTAATATAGCAAACTTAACTTTATTACTAGACTTCATGACCTACGATAATGAGATTAAAAGGACTCCCCATAACAGTGTTAGTAGAATTGAAAAAGCATAATATACTGGACTATAAACGTAAAAAAGGTAAGAAGATAATATACATTAATCCTCTATTTGGAACTAGAAATTTAAAAATACATCCAGAGTTATATAAAAGGTTTAAAGAGTCATTAGATGAAGTCTTATCGCCTAAGGAGGTTAGGTATTTAGAGTTGTTAACTTTTAAGGATTCGGATAGAGGTTCTATTGTGGTATCGGAATAAGAGGGAAGGTCAAAGTCAAAAGAATGTGGTCACAATCGCATTACGTAGCTAACGCATACGTGCTTATGTAACATACAATGTTAAGAGGTATTAAATACCCTAAAAACACCCTCTAGCCCAATAAACATAAGGGCTGAGGTGTGTTTCTAAAATTGCGTTTTTTTACAATTTAAAAATTTAGAATTGCGTTTTTTTACAATTTTAGAATAGAATAAAAAGGAGGCTATGATGCACATATATAAACTTTATGACAAAGGAAGTAATTTAGGATATTTAGATATTACGGTTGAGAGATTAAATGAATTATAAGAAAAGAAAGATAAATAAACTTAAAAAAGAATTAGCAGATTAAGGGAACATTCGATAGCCGACCTACGGTCGGATTTGTTTTCTTGAAAAAAGAAGGATTACCACCATTACCTATTTTAATAATTGAAGATTGTGAATAGGATATTGCGATTTTATAGTTGAGGATAATTGTATGGTGTCATATTGCCCGAAAAACAAAAGATAAAGAGCTAAGAATATTAAAGAAGGAGATCTGAATCCAAAAATCCCCCACCCCTAGATTCCACTAGCTTAAAGGCTTGTTTTGGCACGTGTAATTTGCGTTACGTAAGAGAAATATGAAAATTAATAAAGTCAACAAAATCAAGGGTTTAAAGTTTAATAAAATAATATACCCACGTGTAATTTGCGTTATATAAACAAAAATGGAGGTTATGTATGAGCATAGCTAAACAGATAATATATTATGATACAGACACAGGAGAGGAAATTAAATGCACTTCTGCTAATGAAATGGTAGAGCCTAAAATACCGTTTAAAGCAACTCACAGATTTAGTAAAGCATATCACATAAAGAAACCATCTTTTACAAATAAAACGTATTATTACTATTTTTACGAGTGTATAGCCAGTTTAGAGCAAGGGACTAACAGATTGGTATACTTCGGAAACTCTTTTAAAGATAATATTCCCATAAATATGACAGAGTTTGCTAAGGTATGTGGAGTTTCTAGGAAAACAGCTTCGGGATTTTTTAAAGAATGTGTCGAGAAAAAGTATATAAGAAGGTTAGATTTAGATGGTGAATTTTTAGGATATTTTGTAAACCCTATATATGTATTTAATGGTAAATATATATGTGGGATACTTTACTCGATGTTTAAAGATTGTGGACTTTCAGATCATATGGGAGACCAATGTTTTAGAATGGAAGAATATGAGAAGGTGCATGGTTTAGATCGAATGGTAAATAATACTTATAAAAAAAATAAAATAAATGAAGTCGAATATATTGAAAAAGAATCCAATTCAATTAAAAAATAACCCTTGACAACTACAATCAAAAATAGTAAACTATAATATATCAAATAATAATAGGAGGAAAAATAAAATGAAATTTAAACCAGTAATAAAATGGAGTGGCAGTAAAAGAAGTCAATCAGAAAGTATAATAGAATTATTCCCAAAAGAAATAAAAACCTACTATGAACCTTTCTGTGGAGGAGCGAGTATATTACGTCAATTATTAACAAGTGATATTAAAGTTGATAATTATATTTGCAGTGACTATAATGAAGGGTTAATAGATTTATGGAATAAAATAATTAATAACCCTGACGAGGTATTCAACAACTATGAACGAATGTGGAATGAAATGAATTGTAATGATGATAGGGATTTTAAGAGACAATATTTTTACAAGATTAGAAAGAGATATAATGAATTTAAGAATCCTTATGATTTTATGTTTATTATGAGAACTACTATAAATGGTATGCCAAGATATAATAAGAAAGGAGAATTTAACAATTCATTCCACATAACAAGAGATGGTATAATTCCTAAGAATTTCAAGCCTATAATAGCAGAATGGAATAAATTATTAAATGAAAATAATGTTCAATTTATCTATCAATCTTATGAGGATATAATTACTATTGAAGGAGATTTATTGTATTTAGACCCTCCTTACGCAAACACCAAAGGGATGTATTATGGTGCAATAGATTACACTAAATTGTGGAGCTGGATAAGAAAACAAGACGGGAAATATCTGTTAAGTTTTGATGGCAAAGTAAATGAAGAAGATTTTACATTTAATGTACCAGAAGATGTTTATTCTGAACACTTATATCTACATAATGGAAATAGTAGTTTTAGAAGAACTATTGGGAAATCAAATGATAGCATAGTTAAAGAGAGTTTATATATTAAATAGGAGGAATAAAATGTCAATAGAATTAAAATGTTGCGATAATCTAAAACTAATGGAAACAATAGAAGACAACACAGTAGATCTTATTTACTGTGATATTTTATATGGAACAGGTAAAAAGTTTAAAGATTACCAAGATTTAAAACCTAAAAGAGATATAATTGAAGAACATTATATTCCAAGAATTAAAGAAATGCACAGAATATTAAAAGATACTGGAAGTATTTATTTACAGATGGATTGGAGAATAAGTCATTGGATTAGATGTATTATGGATGATATATTTAGTTATAATAATTTTAAGAATGAATTATATTATTATAATAAAGTAACTAAAAACAATGTTAAAAAAAAATATTCATCAAGCACCGATACTATATTATTTTATACAAAATCAAATAATTATACATTTCATCCTCAATATGAAAATAAAATTGCAATATCTACATTAAAAGAATATAAATACAATAATGTAGAGGAGTTAGTTAGAATGTCGAGAACAAGAGATTATCAAATAAAAGGTAAAAAGGAAATAAAACTCAAAAATTATAAAGGTAAATTAATTGATAATGTATGGGAAATTAGAAATAATAAAAAAGCTACATATGATACACAAAAACCTAAAGAATTATTAGAGATTATCATCAAAGCCTCTTCCAACGAAGGTGACTTAGTAGCTGATTTTTATTTAGGTTCTGGTACTACTTCAGAGGTTTGTCAAGACCTGAATAGGAATTTTATAGGTTGTGACATTAATCCGAGAGCAGTTGAGATAGGATTAGAAAGATTAAAATAAACCTTTGACAACTACAATCAAAAATAGTAAACTATGATATATCAAATAAAATAGGAGGAATAGAAATGTTATATCACGAAACTAAATTAGGTAAGTTATTTAAGGGAGATTGCTTAAATGAAAGTAACAAAATAGAGACACAGAGTGTAGACTTAATTCTAACAGACTTACCTTACGGAACAATGAAAGGAATTGACGAAGAGTATAAAGGATATGGACGAAAAGATGGTGTAGGACATAGTTGGGATGAAGTTATAGATATAGATAAAATATTTAATGTTTGTAATAGAATATTGAGAAAGAATGGAAAAGTTATATTATTTGCTCAACAACCTTTTACTACTGAGCTTATAAATAAAGCATTACCAAATATACCTCATAATTATAATATGATTTGGGAAAAGAATGATTTTGCAAATGCTCTATTAAGTAAAAAAGCTCCAGTTAGTTATTATGAGGATATATTAGTTTTTAGTAAAGGATATGATTTAAAATATGTTACACCGAATAATCCAATGTTTGAATATTTTAAAAATTGTAAATCAGAAAGTGAAATAACCACAAAAGAATATAACTATTTATATTGTGATTATGTTGGTAAAACTAAAAATAGGGATAGGGGTATGGTTGCAAGGTGTTGGGAAACTTCTCAATTTTGGTTTCCAAATAAAGATATTTATGAAAATGTTTTACAACCTACTGGATTTTTTAAAACATCTTATGAAGAACTTGAAACGATAAATAATGAATTTAAAAATAAATTTACAAGCACTTTTAATTTATGGGAAGGTAAAAAATATAAAAGTAACATATTAAAATACAAAAAAGATTATAACGGATATCATCCTACGGTAAAACCAGTTTTATTAATTGAAGATTTAATCAAAACATTTAGTAATGAAAATGATTTGATAATAGACTTCACATCTGGATCGGGTACAACCGCTGTAGCCTGTGAAAACACTAATCGTAGATGGATATGTATCGAACAAGAGGAGAAATATTGTGAAATACATGAAAATAGACTTTAAAACTTTCCTTGCTGAAAACAAATCTATAATTGATAAAATTACAGAGGAAAATAAGCGTACCCCAGATCCAGATTATATGAACGAAGATATATGGGAGGATTATACTTTGTCAGATAAAAATAACTAAGCTGATATTTGAAAGGGAGATATAACATATGAAAAGTAAATTAGATGAAAAAGTAATAACACTACATACTAGCAATGAAGAATATTACAGGAAATATCAAAATTATAGTTACTCGTCAACTCTTACTCATTCTGATATAGGAAAATTAATGCTGTTAGTGAATTCTATAGATGATAAAAATGAAATAAAAGTAAATGATAATTATCCATCTATTAATACACTTATGACTATCATGAGAATAACTAATAGAAATACTCTATCTAAAAGTTTAAGTAAATTACAATCTAATAATGTGATATACATTAAAGAAAAGAGAGGTTATAAAATAATATTAATAAACCCTGTTTATTTTCAACATTGTAATTTTGAGTGGAATAAATATGTATTTGATATATTTGAAGATTCTACAAAGGGTAATTATAAAGACTTGGAATATTTAAAAATAAAATCAAATTGGTATAATGTAAATAATAAAATTTCAATAAAAACTTATTCAGAGGTTTTAACTAAAATATCTGGAGTATATAGATTATATAAAGATGATAAAATAGTTTATATCGGAAAAGCTAAATGTATTAGAAGTAGAATAAATTCTCACAGTAAAGATAAGGATTTCGATGAATTTGATTTTACAATTATACATAATAATTCTAATAAAAATTTATATGAACTTTATTATATTGACTTGTATAAACCGATATTAAATATAGATTGCATAGAAGATAGTAATTCAGATATAGAATTAGAAGAGCTTACATTTACTAATAAAATTAAGATGAGGGATATAACATATGAATAGTAAATTAGATAAACTAGATATAACAATTTCAGAAACAGGCGTGTCACTTTCAAAAGAAGAATATGAATCAATACAAAAAGAAGATTATATATATAAGATGAAGAGAATTTGTTCATTAATGGAAAACGAACCATCTAAATTAACCATGGAAGAGATGGAAATTTATATGAAAACGAAAGGTGTAAAAAAGAATAAAATAGAAGGGTTCAAAGAATATCATCAAACTAATGATTCGTTTGAGCTAAAATTATTTGAAACTGGAATATCTATGAAAAGTTATTATCATTTTAAGAAGTTGATTTCAAGTTATTGTTCGAATTGCTATACTTTACAGTTTAAAAATAATATAAAAATTAACAAAGATGAACAAATAGCTTTAAAATTAGGAATAAGTCTAAGACAATGGAAGACCGTAAAAAATGAATTAACATCATTAAACTTATTAAGAGTTATTCAATTTGAAAAAAATAAATATTATAAAGTAAATCCATGTTATATAGGAAAGAAAAAAGAATTAACTGCCCATACATATGATGCTTTTAGATCAGATTTAATAAGCCATAAGATGTTAAATTATTCTCAGATTGTATATTGGGATAAATTCATGAAAGAGGAATGTTTAAAAGAGTACGTGAATTAGGTAAGAATGGAGTCAAAAAGGGAAGTATTACTTCATATTTTAAAATTGATATACACAAGTATTAATATAGAGTTAAGTTGTCTTTTAAAAATCTGGCTATTATAGTTATATACTAGTCTATGGGTTTCGGTATTTACATTTGTAAAATGAAATAGAATACCGATTACCCTTAGACCAAAGTATAGCGTAGCTATATGCCCTTGACCTTCCCTCGTATAGTTTACCCACACGTCAAAATTTAATATAAAAGGTGAGTTAACAATGGGAATTGTATAAACGTGTATATTCCATCTTAACTTATTAATAGCTTGGTTAGGGTAGAAAACGTAGTCTAATAGAATACCCATTCTTATCCCTCCTCCCTCTAAGAAGAGCCTACCTTAACTCCTATATTCATATACAGTTAATTTTCGATTTAGAACAAATGATTCTAAATCGAATTAGCTTAACGTTTAACCTTCCCTTCCGGCCATTCTACATATTCATCTGAGTAGTATCCACTCTGTATGATAACTCCCAGTCTCCTCTTCATATATTTTCCTAATATCAAACCACTCGTCAAAAGTTAATATTCCACCATCCTGTATCTGATAATTTAATACATTCATACTCTAAATTATACTCCAGTATTTCACAAACTCCTTTACTGCTTTCATCCATTCGAATGTAATTATACTATACCACAGTATAATGAAAATTATAAAATAATGTTATAATATGAATATAAAAAAGGAGAATATGTAAATGGAAATAATTAAGCTCAGCATGGAATTATTGGGATGAACTAGGTATGAGATTTACGTTTACTTAAGAAGGATACAACTAGCGTCTATTGGGATTTGGAATATAATAAAAAAGGAGGATGAGTAAATTGAGACTAAGGATTGGACTGAATAGATACAATTTAATAAAGGTATTCTGTTATAAATTGGAAAAGTGTACAGGTATAAAATGTGTGATAGAAGTAGGTGAAGATGAGACATACACGTACTATGACTCTCAAATTACCAAAGAGGTTAATGGTAAGATTGAATATATTATATATGGAAATGATTAATAAGAATTGTGCAAGTTTTTATTTTGAACAAGAACGTATGAGAAAGTAGAGAGACCTTAATCGGTCTCTTTTTTATTTGCTCGGATATAAATGTGATCGTGAGATAGAATTTGAAAGTGGGAATATGGGTTATAATGTGGAAAAGTGGATAAAATGGGGAAAACTAAAGGGAAAAGTGGAATTTGCCTATATAAAGGGGGTGACGATGGAGACAAATTAAATACCTTATACCACTTTCCCATATTCCATTTTCTACATTATAGTATTATACCACTTTCCTTTATTACCATACCACTGTTCACGTTCCTATATTATTTTAGTCCATATACTACATTCATCTATTATTATACTCACTTTCCCACACTCTAATTCAATATTCACACTTGTACTAATTACCATCCACAAATCAACTCATTGCCATATTCTAAATATATTTAGATTTCCTATTGACAAGGCGGTTTCTATATGATATAATATTGATATACAAAAGTGTACTAATACAAATGAAAAATGATTATTTACATGTAAAAGGGTGGATTAACTTACTCAAATCAACTATGATTTAATTCCTACCAAAACTAACTTATTGGAGCTGATTGAATAATGCACATAGAAATTCGTGACACAGAATACAACATACTCAACAATATGTCGAACTCTATATTTACCATACACTTGAACAAAGATAAAATACGTCTAATCAACAATATAACCCACCAGCAAGTCGTAGAGCTCTCTCATGTAGATGAGCTTGATAATTACGGCTTCGACATCAAGGTAATCAATAGAGCCTCAATGGGAGTCATAGAATCGATAGCGGATGAAAACGGCATAGCAGTCACATATAAAAATGGCAAATGGTATTATATCAAATATGGCGATATCAATTTATTAAATAATCTTTTAAAAGATTATGGTTACTACATATAAAATGAAAGATGACACAATGTTGAGATTTCAAATGTTAAGATCAGCAATTAGAGATAAGATTAATGAAGATGAAAAGGAAGAGTTTGACTATCTGATGGATTCACTTACATATCAGCAGTATAAATATGATTCAGATATGTTGGATTATATGAGAACTTATGATATTATATTAGTAGATGGTACTAAAATATCAAAGCTCACATTGTTAGGATGTGGGAATTTCAGCAGAGATAAGGAAGTAATTCATCCTCAAGTAATGCAAGATTGGGATAATAAGTGGGTTATTCCTAATAAATTAGTAAGATACATTAGATGGAGGTAATATGAAACGAAGAGTAAATTTACTGAGGAAATTAGAATTAAGATCTCGTAAATCAAGAGGTTATATGGGATTATACAGGTTGTTAAGGAAATATCATAGATTCAAAATAAAAGATTGACATTTAACATTGTACGTGTTATTATATTTATGGAGGTGAAATAAATGTTAGATTATAAAGGTTTAAGAGCTATATGGAAGGATTTTGATCATCCAACTATACAGAAACTAATTGATGAGTGTGAGGATAAGGATATGTCAGTGAAAGATTGTGTGGATAAAATAGGGATGATAGCATTTCCAGAGGAGGAATAAAATGAAGATACAAGCGGTACAATGTACACACTGTTTAGACATCATATATAGTCGTCATAACCACGACTTCAGATGGTGTTCATGCCACAAGGTAGGATCGAGGGTGGTAGAGAATTGAATAGAATAGTAGGTAATGATGAGAAATACATCAATCCTTTGGTATTGAAGGGTAAGAAATTATTAATACAGATACTAGAGTATGACTATAGGTTTGGAAATGAAAGTGTGCCACCCGAATATAAGTCCGGGTGGCATGGAGTATATCACATAACAAAGCATAGCAACAAAGCATTCTTCAATAATTTAGTAAGTAAAGGAAAAGTAATATATGAAGACAGTTAATTTATTAAGAAATCTAAAAATCAAGATAGATAACAGTGATGCTAAAGATCGAAAATTGTATAAGAAATTAAAAAAGTTTCAAGAAAAGAGAATGTAAGGCTTGACAGGAAATTCAATGTGTGGTACTATGTAGTATATCAAATATGAGGAGATGCTTCATATGATGGTAGTTAAGCATGTAGAGGACTTAGAACCTTATGGGTTCAATATCACTGTCATTAATAAGGCTTCAATTGAGATAATAGAGAGTATTGCTGATGAGAACTTTGTCAGTGTAACTTACGCAAGAGGGCAATGGTATTACATTGAAAAGGGTAATATGAACCTGTTGAATACCTTGCTTAGGAGGTATGATTACTATGTGTAAGGCTTTAGTTTTATTTGATGACATGTATACTATATGAAGGGGGTGGAGTAATGGAATTTAAATTATCAGAGTTAGAAGAAGATAGATGGAAGGAGTTTGATAAATA
>Ga0222676_1000766_pt1 | contig 9301 bp, 8 predicted proteins | sample AntAcemetagen870_FD_179815 | JGI IMG/M metagenome (GOLD analysis project Ga0222676, IMG submission 179815) | Saline water microbial communities from Ace Lake, Antarctica - #870 | ecosystem: Environmental > Aquatic > Non-marine Saline and Alkaline > Saline | place: Antarctica: Ace Lake | collected...
TCTGTTGCTAATAATGTAGCGATAGCGGCCAGCACAAACGCGCTAACGCTTACTGAGTTTCAGGCTACTGTTGAAACAGAATCGAATACAGAGATTAACGCCAGCGTAGACGAGCTGGTACTAACCGAGCTTCGGGCGTCTGTATCCGTTGATATAAACATTGCAGCAACGGTAGACGAGCTTAGCCTTACGACAAATAAAGCACTTATATACTACGCACCTCCGGGTAGCGGAGGACAGGTTCTTTTAAGGATTCATAGCCTCGGAAGAGCTGGTTTGCAAGGCAGTTTTTAATCATGGATGAACCACGCCCAAGGATGGGCATTTATTTTAACGCAAAGTCAACACTTGAATAGTAATAGCACTTAGGAGAACTACATTGGCTAACACGGAAACACTTACAAAGAGTAGCGCATTCGGACAGATTGACTCAACGGGCGCAATTGGAACAATCACAGTAAAGGGCGGCAGACTTTTGGATGTCTCCATTGACTTTGATACCTCGACGGCCTTTGTGGGAACAATTGTGCTTGAGAGAGAAACCAGAACCGGCGCATCTAATATTCCTGAATGGCAAGCGGTTGACGCTTATTCGGCATCGGTAGAAAAGGTTGCTCAATCAGCTACAACCCGAAGATACCGATTAAACTGCACGGCAGATACGTCTGGCGTAGCGGAGTATGAATTAACGGCTGGGAATTTTGTGTAATGTCGTCCTTGAGGAACGTTACAAGAGATGTGACGGGATCAATTGCATTTGATCCAGGGAAAGGCACATTCAATGCTGGTAGCAATTTATTGACGTACAGCGAGGACGCTGGAAATTCTACTTGGATGAAATCTAACGTTAGCGTGGACGATGATGCTGCCACAGCTCCAGACGGAACATCAACAATGGACCGACTTAATGTTCTGGCAGTTGCCGACCAGCGAGCGGTTATTCAAGCCGTTACAATTATACCCGGATATACATACACACTGTCCGCTCATGTAAAATCTGACGGCTCTGGATTTGCAACTATATCCTTGGCTGATGCTGGCGAATACTATTACGGCGCTACATTTAACCTAAGCACCGGAGCGATGACTCAGATAGGAGTCGGCGCAACTAGCGGAGTTCACGCTGCATCGGGCTCAATAAACGTTGGCAATGGAGTTTATAGGGTTTGGGTAACTGGCAACATTTCAGGAAACAATGGTGGCGCGTTCTCCTATGTTGCGGACTCCACGGCGGGAACGTTTACAAAAAATGCTGTTGGGCTAGACACGAACACAGGCGTCGCTGGCGAGGATATATTGATGTGGGGGATTCAGCTTAACAAAGGGTCACTTGCGCCATATGTGAAAACAGTAGAAGCCCCGGCAAAGTGATAAGCGCAAGCTCTAAAAACACGCATATGAAACAGCAAAAATATAGGAAACCTTAATGTCAACTTCTGGCTCTAAAAACTATTCTGTAACTCGCGCCAACATCATTGAGGCGTCCCTTCGTAAGATTGGAGCATATGACCAAGGCGAGGCGGTTAATGGTAGTGAAACAGCGGCGGCTGACTTTGCCCTGAACGTAATGGTGAAAGAGTGGACGGCTCGCGGTGCCGATCTATGGCTTAGGGATGAGATAACCCTTTTCCTTCAGCCTGACACAAAGTCTTATAGCCTCGGTACGGCGAACGCAACGGCATCCTATGTAGAGACTACTCTTTCCGCTGCGGCGGGCGCTACGGCCACTGTGATCGGTGTGACAAGCTCTGCGGGCATGGCCGTTGCTGACCTGATTGGCGTTAAGTTGATTGATAATAGCATTCATTGGGATACCATCGCGTCCGTAGACTCATCGGTTCAAGTAACCATAACGACGGGCTTGGCTTCTGCCGCTGCTTCTAGTGGTCGGGTTTACGCCTATACCACGACTGCTGGCAGGCCCACTAAAGTGCTTTACGCCTATCGTCGGGACTCATCCAACATTGACGTTCCCGTTGATTTGATTGGTGAAAAGGAATACATGAGCCAATCCAACAAGAGTTCTAATGGGCCTCCTGTTGAGGCTTGGTATCATCCGACCCTGACTACTGGCACCCTGTACGTGTGGCCTATTGATGGTGGCGCTACTCTTGACAAGCTTGTTTTATCGTGCCAGTTCTACGCCGATGACTTTGACTCTGCCTCTAACAACCCTCAGTTCCCTCCCGAATGGTATAACGCCCTAGTATGGGGTCTTGCCGCTGAACTTGCTTCTGAGTACGGTGTAACCGAGCGAGAGCAGTCAAGGCTGTGGTCTACTGCTGAGTTTAAGCTAAATAACGCTCTAGACTTCGATGTCGAGAATTCGAGCGTTGAGTTCACTCTATGAAATTGAGCCTTAATGGTGGGGCTGAAGGCCGGTCAACCAATGTCTCTCCAGAAAGCTGCATTAACCTCTTTTACGAGAGGGGTGCAAACGGTGAGTCATTAGTTAATACCGCTGGCTCAACTTTATTTGTAGACCTTGGCAATGGTGAGGTAAGGGGCGGCATAGAGTATAATTCAAGGGCGTACTTTGTCGCTGGAAATACCTTGTACGAGGTAAGCCCCACTGGAATCAAGACCTCAAGAGGCACGTTAAACACCTCGTCTGGTAAAGTCTCTATGGCCCATAATGGGGTTAGGGATTCGGGTAATCAGCAAATATTCATAGCTGACGGCACTCAGCGGTACATCTACGATAACTTAACATCTACTTTAACGGGTTATACAGACTACGCCGCTGTAACAGTTGTCTTTATTGATGGCTTTTTTGTCTTCAACGTCAAGGGTACGGACAGATTCTATCTGACCAACTTATATGACGGAGTGACGGTCACAATTACGGACTTTGAAACCGCTGAAGGCGATCCTGACGTTATTCAATCACTGATAGCCGACCAAAGACAATTACAGGTGCTTGGCAAGCTGTCTATGTCTAGCTGGTACAACTCAGGCGATTTAGACAATACCTTCCAACGGTATCAAGGTGGCTTTAAACAGACCGGCTGTGCTGCTGCTTTCTCTCCCGCCAGGATTGACAATACAATCTGTTGGCTGTCCGAAAACGACAGAGGATCAGCACAAGTCGTCCAGCTAGGTGAGGGGTATTTGCCCAAGGTCATATCTACACCAGAGCTTGACTACCAGTTGGCTCAGTACACAACGATCTCTGACGCGTTTGGCTATGCCTACCAATACGAAGGCCATGAATTCTACGTCTTGAACTTCCCCACTGAAAAGCGGGTATGGGCTTATGACGCTGCCACTCAGAAATGGGGTCAGCGGGCGCACAACATTGACGGCGTATTCCCCAATCGTGAGCGCTATAACTGCCACGTATTTGCTTTCGGTAAGCACCTATTTGGCGACTTTAATAATGGCAAGATCTACGAGCTGTCATCTAGTGTAGGAACAATTGATGGTGCGCGCGTAGAGCGTGTTGTCATCACCCCAAACATAACGGAAGAAGAGGAGCGCATTCGCATCTCTGATGCCCGTCTTGACATGGAAGAGGGTACGGGCGATCCCAATGTCTCTACCGATACTTCTATCTGGCTGTCCGTATCAAAAGACGGTGGTCACACTTATGGTAATGAGATTGAGGCATCCATTGGTGATGCGGGACAATATTCCCAAAGGGCTATATGGCGAAGACTCGGAACGGGTCGTAACTGGATTTTCAAGATACGAACGTGGACTCCTAATAAACTCATATTGAAAGCCTTATATTTGAAACTTTATGGTCGTTAATGACAGATTGCGGGAAAACCCCGGCTTACAGCGAATGCCTACAACCCCGCAGCAGTGGGTTCATTATCAGAATGAAATGGCTAAATGGGTGCTTCAGCAGGTTAAATTGGGCGATGGCTCAATAACGACATCTGGAGGCACTACAATCAATGGGCTCGCTGAGATGCCCGGTATCGTCCCTTCAGAGCAATCCCTGCAGATGGTATCAACGGGAAACGTTCGTTCGATACAGGACACCCTGACGCCTCTCACGGCCACTGACGGTGGTTCATCAGCGACAATAGCAGTAGCAGCACATGATTTAAACATGTCTGCGGGTAATGTCAGCTATAACTCGGGCTCTATTACGGGCTTGGCTTATTCGACTCTTTACTACGTTTACGCCATTGACGCAAATTACGAAGGTGGGGCGGTGACTTACTTGGCAACAACGGACAATACCGTCCTTGTTGTTAATGGTGGGACTTATTATCTGGATCAGATTACGACACCAGCGCAAGCCTCTTCTGGGAATATCTCAGCCATAGCCAAGGCGAGCCCTACGACGTTTACGACCAGCGCTGCACACGGCTTCGTAACCGGCTACGTCATTGACATCGCTGACATTGTGGATAACGGACCCGGTGGTGATATTGAGTCAACCTTTAATGGAAACTCATACCCCGTAACAGTAACAAGCGCGACTGCCTTTACGATAGCGGTCGATTCATCGTCTTTAACAAATATATGGGCATCCGGTGGAACGGCAATTTATGTTCCTCCGTCAACGAGTGGCCCTGGTTTTGGTGGTGGGGGTAGGAAATGAAAGTTGAGATTGTTGAGCGCACCGATGAGTTCATTGTATTGGAGACATCCTTTGATGGACTTCCTGCAAAGAGAACGTCAGTACACATTGACGCTATTATTGATGGAATTACGACGTTAGAAGAGCAAATTGAGATAGCCCGTGCAGATGGTGAGGTTCGCTTAAGGCGACTCAATGCAATGAATAGCTTATTGAACGGCCAAGGACAATAGAATGACAGCAATTACATATGTTTCCCAAAAAGAGATGAAGCAAAGAACCGGGTTTGGGCGCGCTCTGGGTTACTCTCTCCCACAAGAGGATGAAATTCTTCTCAGAAAAGGCCTGACCAAAGAAAAGAAAAAAGAAGTCTTAGCGCATGAGGAAGACCATATAGCTCGCGGAGAAGAGGGGCCGTTCCTTGGCGCTCTTATTGGTGGTGCAATTTCATTGTTTGGCGCTAGTAAGTCCGCATCTTCGTCTAAAAGGGCTGCCGCCACAGCCGCCGCTGGTTCTGAGCGAGATATTGAATTTCAACGCGAATCGCGTGATTTGGCTAGGGGCGATCAAGCTCCCTATGTAGCCGCTGGGCAAACAGCATTAAGCGCCCTCATGGATATGACGGGACTGTCAGGCATGGGCGGTGGTGGCTCTCCAGCACGATTAACTGGCCCAAGGCAAGATGGTGGCGGTCAGGCTCGTAGCATGTTTAACGGTGGCCCTCCTCCCGGCAGGTCAATGAGACGCAGAGGATCTTCATACGGTAGAGTCAATAAATACTCGGGTGGCCCAATAGGACCAGACACGCAATACAACATTAACGAAATGGGTCCAGAGAACGTCTACACTGAAGGCTCTTACACGCGCGGCAAGGGTCCGTCTACGATTGATGGACAAACCGGATACGTTGAGCCTAATACCGAAAGTCGGTACAGAGGTGGACCAATGGGAGATCGCGGCGGTAGGTTTAGGCGAACCACAGAGCAATCAGGCGGCAATCCTCCTGCCCTGCCTAACTTCAACCAAGGCGGCAATACAGCGAACTCAACCGCTGTTGATCCTTCTACCGGATTCCCCGTAGAGAACGACGGTGGGCGTGAAGGTGGTTATCAGTTCCAGACAGATCCCGGCTATCAGTTCCGCTTTGAAGAAGGTCAGCGAGCGCTAGACCGTGGAGCGTCTGCAAGAGGCGGTCTACTCTCGGGCGGTATGGCTCGCAAAGCTATCCGCTACGGACAAGACTACGCTTCCGCTGAATACTCTAATGTCTATAATCGAATCTCTAACATTGCTGGCCTTGGGCAGACAGCTAACCAAGCGTCGGGTAATGCCGCGCTAATGGCGGGTCAGGGAATGGGCAATGCAGCGTCAAGTGGTGCGAACGCATCTGCTTACGGTCAAGTCCAATCGGGTAACGCATGGGCCAACGCGGGCAATCAGATAGCGCAGCTTCCGTGGGATCAAATTGGCAACAACAGCCCGAAGCCGCAGTTAGACTTTCAGGGCAGACCGATACAGTATAACTAGGAATATATATGCCAGCTTATAACCCACCACCACAAGCTCTATTCAGCCCTGTATCTAATTTCTATCAAGGAAAGGCCATTCGTCAAGGTCTAACTGCGGGCGAGCAAGACGCTGAGCTTAGGGACTTGCAGATTGAAGCGACGCAACAAGAGATTGATAGCGCTCCGGATAAGCAGGATGCTGCTAATCGCGAGGAACAGCGAAAGATAGACGCTGCCAAGCGCGCCGCACAAAAGCTCCAAATGGAGATTGGTCAAGACAATACCAGAATACTTGGCGAGGGCGCTGCTGCTTATACAATGGCAGTGGAAGAGGGCGCTTCACCAGAAGAATCCAGCCAAGTCTTTTGGAGTTCGCTAACCAACAGCGGGCTATCTGACGAAGCCGTATCTCAGTACAAAGCTACATATGACAAAGACGGTGATGGGATCATCAACGCGGAAGAGGCTCCAGACATAAGGCGCTTCGCTATGGCCGTTGGCGGCATGGAGGACGACAAGGTATCTCCTACGACCCATCAAAAGAACATTGATTCGCTAGTCTCTGCTGGTGCGATTACTCGCGATCAGGGCAACGAGATGCTGAAGAACATTGAAGTCAAGGCGGGTACAGTTACCGGCACGACTGAGTTTGATCCAAAAGACCCACGCTCCGCCTCACAGAAAGGCGCTGCATATCAGGCCAACTTAGAGTCTTACAATACATCAAGTGATGTTCAGGAAATGATCTCAAACGCGCTACCGCAGGTTATCGACATGCCGGGCACCGTTGGAATCAAGGGATCAATTGGACAAGGCGGCGCTGGCCTCCTAGCATCGTTGGGTCAAGACGAGATGTCCGACGCTTTCTCTCAGTGGATGTCTGGGGCTACACCAGAAGACATTGCTCAGATTCAAACTCAACTGCAAGCGATACGCGGAAGGATTATTCCTATTGTTACCGGCGAACAGGGCAAACGTTTGTCAGAAACAGAGCGTGAAATTGCAAGTAGAGCGGTCGGCTTAATTGAGGGCATTAAAGGTCCGGCGGACTTGACTAAATCTTATCCGCAGGTTCTAGGCGCTATGCGTCAGCTGTACGCAGAGTCGTGGGCTACAAAGTTCCGGTTAGCTTCTCGGGATGAGAATTTCCAATATCCGTATGACCTTTCCAATAAAGAACAGCGAATTGAATTATACACCGAGTTCTCTGATGCTGGTGTCGATGTTGGCACCGCTAAAAGAACAATGGTTAGGCTGAAGTCTATTCAAGGCACCGACTGATGGGATTTGATCCAACACAAGCAGATACCGAGCTGGAAGCAGAGTCTTCGCAAAAGGGGAAATTTGATCCCGCACAGGCAGAAGCAGAATCAAATAACGCCAGTTCTGCTAAAACCATGTTGGGGCCGCATTTTGATCCAGATAACTTTGCTAGCACTGGCCTGCGGCTTACGCTCGCTCGCGGAGATAACCTTGCCGAGAAAAAGCTGCGGATAAAGAAGAAATACCCAGAAGGCGATATACGGGTTTTGCCTGAATCTACCGTACTCGGCTTTAGTGAAGACACTCTTGTATGGCGTGAAACCGAACAGGCTCGGTGGAAGATGATTGAGCCGCAAGGGTTTGAGTGGGCAGACTTAGCCACAGATGTTGCGGAAGCTATTGCACCGTCTGCGGAAGCTATTGCTTTTGAGACAGCCATGGCAATCGGCTCTGGCGGAGCCAGTGTACCAGTGACCGTCGCAAGACAAGCTGCTGGTGCAATTGCTGGGGAAGCTATTGAGCAGGGCATACAGTCCATGACAGGCGTACAAGATCAATCTCTTGGCGAGGTTGGCATGGAGGTTGGCTCTGAAGGTGCTTTATCGGCTATTGGTGGCTTTGCTATGTCTCCCATTGCTGGTATTTACAATGGAATCCGAGGCGCTGGCGCTTTAAGAGTTGGGGATGAAGGGCTTGATGTTATACGGGCCGCTAACGAACTAGATAAAACTGGAATTGGTGAGAAACTTACGCCGGGCCTCGTTACCGATAACCCCGCAATGCGGCTTCAAGAGCAGCAATCATCTGCGCTCTTGCCATCCTTTAAGCGCAGGTATAGAGACATGCTGAAGTCCCTAGATACCGCCGTAAGGTCGTCTGCGCCAGGTAACGCTGCTGTTGCAATGGAAGAGGTTGTTACCTCTCTTCGTGGATTCAGTGACTTCTTTCTTGGACAGATTAAAAGAAGAGGTACAAGCGTTGGTGAAGCTGGCAAAGCACTACAAGATGGTGTGAAGGTATACGGAGAGCAGTCAAAAATTGTTGTAGACGATCTTTATTTAGCCGCCAGTAAAATAGAAGACCCGACTTTTGAACTAAATGCATTTAATGTTGTCGCTGGCGATCTCCGTGCCGGAGCAAAAGGCAAGTTTAATAAATCCCTTAACGATCCGCTTAGAGAACTTAACGCTATAGTTGGGCCAAAGACACTTCCGAGCGGAAATATACTTTCCGTCACAGATCAGTTGAGAAACGTCAGGACAACGCTTTGGGACTTGAAGCAAGTTAAGCCTGGTGACTTACCTACACAGCAGACAGGACAGGCTAACGATCTCTACAAGGCGCTTACCGATGTCCTTGAAAACCCTAAGAACGCTGACCCTAATTTCCTGAAAGCATGGGGAGCCGCTTCAGACGCATCAAAAGTAAGGCGAACCACGCTAGGTAAGGCCGCTATTGTGTCTGTCGCAAAGAGCGAGACTCCTTATAAGTTAGCGAGGTCTTTAGTAAGGCCGGGAGAAGCGGATAACTTGCTTGCACTTAGGGATACAGTTCCAGATAAATACTGGTCTGAGTTCGTTGATGCCGCCTATGGGGAGATTTTAAAAGACCCCGCAAAAGCTAAAGGAGTTTTTGACACTTTCGACCAAGAAACCTTAGATGTTCTTATGCCAAGAAAAGAACAGGAATTATTTAAGCGCGTGACCAAAGAGCTTGACAGAATATACTCTGTAGGAGTTGACCAGCTAGCCGAGACTCAAGTAAAGAACAAGTTATTTATCGACAAGCTGATAACCTCAACAGACCCCGTAGATGCCTACACAATCATTCGCGCATCCAACAACACAAACAACAAAGCAATGCGAGAGTCATTTAGGGCGGCAGTTGTTGATTGGGCTTGGGATGGCGTTATAGAGCCGACAAAGAGCGGCCTAAAGGCTAACGCAGATATTCTGAAGGCGCGGGTCAAGACGCTCAAGAAGTCCCAAATATG